>Ga0307517_10008956_pt1 | contig 14276 bp, 11 predicted proteins | sample 23_EM_MG_FD_194515 | JGI IMG/M metagenome (GOLD analysis project Ga0307517, IMG submission 194515) | Populus trichocarpa ectomycorrhiza microbial communities from riparian zone in the Pacific Northwest, United States - 23_EM | ecosystem: Host-associated > Plants > Roots > Unclassified | place... | reverse complement strand
GCTCTGGTGGCTGGTGGTGTTTTGTCGCTGTCTCTGTGGTCGTCGGCGGTGCTACGGTTGTGACCGTCACTGGTGTCGTAAAACAGACGACATCTTAGGCATATCGGTAACATTGAACAACGCCTGCTCCTGCTCCTGAGGTCGATTCATCTTGAGACGTAGATCAAGAGATTGTGCCAATTTCTGCTACCTTCCCACTATCACCCGTAGGAGATTCTAAAGAAAAAATTGTTCCGTCAGCGTTCAGGCCTTCGATGGAGAGAGAACGTGGATAAGAAGGAACGAAAAATGAAAGAGAATAGTGGATATAAATGAATTGGGCACATTGACATAGTTTTTGTCGTTCTCGCTCCAAGTAGAAGGACCGATTGGAAACGAAAGAAAAAAAAAAGGATCGGGGAAGGAGGAGTCGAGTAATCCCCCCAATCTGCTCACCTCCACCGACGAAGGTGAACTTGATGCTTGGAACGCTCGCACTAGCCCTCGCCAACGGGGCTCTCTGCTCCGCAAACACAATAGACACTCGCAGCAGCAGCGGTAGCCCCGTGGTCTTGATGAACGACGAAGAGCGCCAGGTGGGTTGTCGTGAGTGTGCTGGGCGCCATCAAACACTGCTGAGCATCACGTGCACTCGTCATCAATGTGATCGCTCGTACTCAGAACCATCTAATCACTTTGTATTATCCACGGCTCACTTACCACTTACCTATGTACCCAGTATCACAGTCCGCCAAACAAGGAACCACCTCGCCACCAACGTCCACTACATCGCCTCCAAAACGATTACCCTACCTGACGGGCCCGCAAAAGTTTAGCAAAAGTCTGATCCACCACCCTCATTGACAGGCTCAGGCTTCGGCACTCCAACCTAGAAATTCTGGGTGCGTTACTTCTTTTCTTCACACCGCCTCTTAAGCTTTATTATCCAATTCAGTATATTATACCACATGCCGTTTCTTTAAGGGGAGCCCTTTGGGAATCACGAAACCTCCCACTAGCCGCCCTCCAAATAATCCTCGTGTACAAGGAGGAAATCGTGGGTCCAATGTTGACTATAATCGGTGAGGTTTTTATCAGTGTTGAAATATCTACCTTTCAAGTACAGTTCTTACTCAACCCTCTTTATTTTCTTTGTGTTTCAGTGCTCGACCTTAAAGCTGTCGAACAATCGCATAGAAACTGCTGGAAAGAACGACAACGCGCCGCCCGGATCGCCCGGATCGAATCGCTATTCACTTTCCCGCGTTGCGTTAATGCTTCCAAGTCTCCAGATAACTCGGAATCTGCTCTCGAATAAACCTGAAATGGAGAATCCTCAGCCTATCGCCAAAATTGAATGAAACTCAAACACAATTCAAGTTACTAGTAGAACCATTACGAAGAAGTCACGATGACCGAACCCCGAAATATGACAATGTAAACCTGCTCAAGTAATTGTAATTTATAGTCGAACATCGGGGGAAACAAAACCCCCAAATAATCTCGTCTTCATACCCATCGTAACCCACATTATTGATATTCTCTCCAAGAACTTCTTACAGTGGCCACCGAAACCGGTGGCCGCGTCCCACTTCATCCCACTTATAAGTTCACCAGAATGCTTCTGAGACCCCTGGGATTGACAAATTTTCCCTTTGACTGATCTTGCATCCAGCTGTAAATCACTCGCACTACAATTCTGGTGAAGGCGTGCGACGTCTGGTAGTCAAATTATATGCCAACTATATGCACACAGTACTATCAAGTTTGAATCTAAAATACCTTTCTAACGAATATAAAATATTCCGAATGTCTTCGAAAATATTCCATGTCCAAGCAATTTGATTAGATTAAAACAAAGTCGCGTTGCTACTGCATCAAATCTAAACATAATGATTTGTTCTGATACTGTTTACAAGACAAGAGCGTCCACCGAAGAAGACTGGTATCTAATCTTGGAGGATTCTAAATTACCTCGGATAAGTCGAGAATCCTCTCGTATTGGCTCTCCAACGACCCTACTTGGATAATTGCTCGCCCGCTGTCCAACGTTAATCCCCCTTGAACATGTACCGCTTTACCATAAAATTTCATCCATATCTTGCTTGTCGTCGGGATAGTAACGGACACAAGGTAATGCGCGTTAAGGCCCCCATCAATTGCTTCCACAAAATTCCAGGTTGCAGTCGGACTGTGTCGGCCTTGTCCACTAATGAATGCTTCGTTTACTCCCTCCGCTCTCTTGAAACTCTCTTGTGACCTCGTGCTCGCACTATCGCTTTCCAAGTCGATGCCGAGATCGGCGTCAAACTCTGTGTGCGATACCAATTGCTCAGCGCTCGTAGGAAAAATGTCCTTGAGGTTGATAGGAAGGTGGGTCTTATCGGCATCGTGATGACCAAAGGTAACTTGAAACATGGCGGATTGGAATCGATCTTTTTTTGTCCCATCGTTGATGAAATCTAATCCGAAGAATATTTTCCCAGGGCTTTCCGCGGGTTTATTCCACAGATAAACAGCGAAATATGCCTCGCCTCGGTTCGCTCTGCCGATCTGAGTATGACTTTCGTGATCTGTGGAAATGGGCTTGATGACGCATCCCGGTTCCAGGTCTTCAAAAGGCTTCCTTCGGGCACTGAATAATGCGAGTTGTCTCTTCCTGTCTTCATATATGCCCTGACAGTATGGGCCATCGCTAAGATATAATTCATCAACACGCAACAAAACCAAGCCGGAATCAACCTACACTGGCGCGGCCATGCTTGCGTTCCATTCATTTGATCTGATGACCGAAGGTTGGTAGACATCTCAGGCAACGAAATATGAAACCTACGCACTTTGCTGAGTGTATTGCATTCTGTAAACCGGCCTATTGATAGAGTTAGGCCTGAATATCCACGCGTGAAAGATGATGTAGAAGTGCTCACAGAAAAATCATCCTTCATTTGGGCTCCATTGAAACGAATGATCTCCCGGGCTCTAAAGAAATAGACGACTGTTGGAATCTTGAGGTTTTTCAGTTAAAATCATCCTTGGAAAATCTACACTTACTCTGGTAATGTTGTGTTTATCGCCTAGGTCCTGAAGGAAGTTCAGGTCTCAATGAATTGACCTTTCAAATATTACGCACTTTCTGCTCTTCCAGGTCAACCGTACCAAAAATGACGCCGTCGAATGAAATGTTTTTTGAAACATTTTCGAAAACAGGGGCCATCTCCTTGCAAAATGAGCAATAGCTTTTGTAGCAAAAGACCACTACATGTTCTTCTTTTTCGACCTAGTTCGCGTGTTAAAGACGAAAAATACTACAATAAAATTCTCCACGTACCATCTCCTGGAAGGCCTCCAGCTTGGTCACCTTCTTTGGCGCTCCAGGGCTTTGGAAAAACGTATATCTGCTTGATTCTGAGGCCATCCTCTTGCAACGGAATCTTTTGTTGGGAGTCTTTTGTTTTGTCGAGTTTTATAAATGATAACCCGGAATTTCCCGCTCCTTTGTTCCCTTATGTACCATGTATCAATTGGGGACCCAAGTTTTATCGTCAGATCTCATGCCCATCACGATGACTTGATTTGAGTCAACTTATCTCAGATGGATTATCCCTTTCACGGAATGTCAGCTGGGCTGCTTCACTCTTTCTCTCTTCATAATGTCACACGTCATGCCAACTGATGTGTAAAGTTCCATTTCAATCGCCCAGTGTAATCGGTCTCGAGCCCCAGCTCCACCGCGGTAATTTATCTGACTCAATACTTGCCAGAGAAGCGTTGTTTTCTTTTGTCGATTGTATAGACAACCCACGGAGCTCTCGTCCGCGTTGTCATCTCTTTATCAACCATGTTAAGTTATGTGATTTGGCTGCCAGTTCGACCTCATGAAATATCTATAAATGGCCTTTCTTTTATAGTAGTACTAGTAGATCATCGGCATTGTCCAATGGCCGATTTGTGGCTCCATAAAAAGGACAACTACATTTGTTTCTCTGAAGTTGACCATTAACAACATTGGGAGTGACCTGGCAATCATGTGGTTATTTCAAGTTTGACATAACTTAGAATGAACTTTACAGCTGCAGCTGATCGCAAAATGTGACAAATAGGATCTTATCTCAGTTTTTATCACCCTTCGTCGTGTACATTTTAAAGAGATTACTTACCTCTGTTTACACTTGTCTTATGTAGTTATGACTTACGACCATTTACAGACTCTAGCGTTACTCCCAATGTAGTAGTACTTTCGTTTCCTTTTATATTCGAACGATTTCTGTAAACGTATAAATAGCGGCCCTTTTGTACTTCGATTTCGCCCAGTGAATTCAGAGCAACTTATTGTTCTTGCGTTCGCTACCCTAAGCTCTCCCGTGTGCCATCTCGAACAACTGCTATCTCGATAACAGTTGTCACCCCGGTGTCACATATTTTGAACATCTACTGCTCTAAACCTTCTCTACTCTAAACTCTTTCTACCTTCCCCATCAACTGCCTGGACTACGTCGGATTGATCACCCGACGTCCCATTCAATCGGCACTCTCTATTCCCGACCCGAACAACACTCCGAACAACATGACGACCCCGACCGCGCACCCCTACTCCCTCCGTGCCCGAACTGGCAAGGTTGCGAAAGCCTCAGTCGACGCTGCGAGCACCTTTGATGATGAAATTCCAGATGTGACTAGTGCCATTGGCACCAGTCCTGTGACTCATCGCCAATTTAGCGACGTAGTCTCTGGCCGAGAAAGCCCTACGTCTCAGGGTGGCCAAGCACTAGTAAGCAACACTAGTGATGAGGGTAGCTACCTCGAATATGATGATATTAATCTGGGTATCGTTTCTTATAAGACGCCAGATCAGAACTTGAACCATTCAGTTGTAGTAGATAACTGTAATGCATGGAATTCAATTCCACCGAGACACAGCCGCAGCCCCAGTCCCTCAACGAGAGCTGGATTGGCCACCGCTGATAAGATGAAGATCCCTAAAGTGGATAAACGATCTAACCTGCATGCAGTACCAGCCGAGGATCCAGTGGCGGCGGCAGAAGACCTGCTGACCGCCCCACAGAGAAATAATATTGATCGACGGTACCGACGGTACCGACGTTACGGTGTCGCCAATAAACAATTGACACTTGCCTCTCCTGCCCCACGAGGAGAAGGACCTCCCAAATCCAAAGGGAAAGGGGTTGACTCCATTAATTGGGGCAACTTAGGTCTTAGTAGTGAGGAAGAACAGGATCTTGAGGCACAACAAGCAGCCCTAGATTTGTTGAAACGAGACCTCCTCACCCGGAAGGCTGAAAGAGTGAGCAAGGATGCCAGACGTGTTAATAAAACCGTCCAAGGACATGCCTCCGAAGGGTTCCGAGGTTCCACCTCCCAAACCCCTGCTCCTCAACGTGATTCACCTTCAATCACTCGGAAAGTGGACAACCGTCCGATCCGTCAAATTCCCCAAAATAGTTACATTGGGCAAACATTGAAAAACCTTCATCGTTTGGGAACGCCTAAACGACGGTCTGGCAATGATCCGAGTTCCAGTTCCAGTTCAGACTCGAGTGATTCGAGCAGTGATCCAGATGGATCGGAAAACAATGATAACGTTGACCGGGATAACTCTCCCGCACAACGATGTCGATCCCGATCGAAAGGAAAGCGTAGATCTAAGTCTAAGCGCTCACCTAAGTCTGGATTGAAACCAATAGCACCGAAAGAATACAATGGCGCTGCCGATTCTCGAGCTTACAATAGATTTGTAACCGAGGGAACGACCTATGTATGTCCTTGACGGTCGGGTTCCCAAGAACAGACAAGTCTTCGTGTTGTCTTATTATTTAGATGGAATTGCATATGATTTTTACACGCAAAAAGTTTCCATGAATTTTGCGGAATGGAGACTACAGGAGTTCTTTGAAGAACTCTTTAATTACTGTTTCCCAGTCAATTATCGAATGGAACAGCGCTTAAAGCTTAGCGGATGCTTCCAGAATGAAAAGAAGGTCTCCGCTTACGTACACGAACTCGAAGAGTTGTACAACATGATAGGCACTGTCGATGAGCGCGAGAAGGTCATTAAATTGTGGGATGGCCTTCGAAGCTCCATCCAGCAAGGACTTTGGCAGGATTTATTTAATCCTGAGACCTCTACTTGGGAAGAAGTAGTTGACCATGCATCCGTCCTTGAGAGTGCACATAGTATACAATCCGAGCATATGGATGAATATGGTCATTCTGAATATACGGATGAATACAGTAATTCAGAGTATACAGATGAATACTGTTCTTCTGAATCTGAAGGTCAGAACCAACACGACCATCTAGGAGATGACTCGCCAGGGAACTATCAAGGAGGATTCCAGTTTAGCCGATCTGGATCTCAAACTCTCCACAGAAAATCCTCTGATCGAGCTCAACCTCTGAATGATAAGGGTCAATTTAGTTCTTCGATCCCTCCAGGTTCCAAGTTTGATAATGAATTTGGTAACCGAGCTCCCTCTTGTGGAACCTCAGACTTGCGGTTTGCACCCAGACCATTTGACGCAATGAAATTAAATATAAAAAAGGAAGAAAAGGCCGAGCTTATGGCTTCAGGCAAATGCTTCGCATGTAGGGAAGTCGGGCATTTAGCCAGGGACTGCCCTATTGAAAATATTAAGAGATCCTCCAGTTCAGAGCCTCCTGGACTATCTAATTTTAATATTGGACTTGGAGCACTGGACAGAGAGAACTCAGATAAAGTGGAACACATGTACTCGCTACAGGTATCCGCTATGACCATCTTTCAGGATGAGATATCACCCGAGGAAAGGAATATCGCACCCCGCACGCCTGATTGGGGTGCCGAAAATGTCATTATTCCTGCAGATCGCAGATCCGCTCCATTGAATCACCACACCTCGGACCAGGTTCCCGAGCTGACTGGGGCTCCATGGGCATCACCAAAAGAATTAAGCGCCCAAGAGGAAGCACCTCGCGTGGCCTGTCCTATGGGTGATGTAGCTGCTGCTGAGCATCTGGAGGGCGCAAGATTTATTCTTGCAGATCTCCAAGATCCAGGTTATGTCATTTGTGATAACAGACACCATGATCAGAATGATTGTTTCGCGTTTCGAGGCCCTCGACAGCGAAAGGAGGGCGAGGGAGAGCCAATTGTACCTCAGGATTTTGGTTTCATCCCCTCAAGTATTTTTGGGATCTATTCCGGACAATCCCTCTCTCCAAACTTGTGAAGATAGGGCTCGTTTTAACCCTATCTCTTTGATTTCTCTCTTCAAACTTGATTTTTCTCATCTCGTTGCTTTTTATTGCCGTCTATTTTGCTTTATCGTGTTGTTTAATAGGATTTATTCGCCCTCTAGAGTCCCAAACATCATCATTATTCATCCCCTTGATGGTTTCGACGATTATTCCCTCGTTTCCGTGTCCTTGACCTGCGCCACACCCAGAATCATCATACCCTTCACCCCCGAACAACTTCAATTCCTTTTGGAACCTATTGTCATGGCCCTTAGGCGCAACGCCGCAATCACCAACACGTTCCCGTGGATAACATTTCGTTTGAACTGATCGCAGTTCCCCCGCCTGTCGTATACATCCGAGTTGATGACAGCGATTCAGCTCTCACCGACGGTGGCCATGGATTTAAATTACCAACCCCATTCCGACGTGACATACGCCACTTGTCGAAAATCCGAATTGCCATCGTGCGCGCTACACCCTTTTTGCATACAAAGACCCGGCAAACTGGATTGCACAAGTTTTACCTTTTTATCCCGTGTCCATGCATATCATCGACAACAAGCCCCGAATATCTACTACGCCATCATCCCATATCACTTTCGCGAATGCATTTAACCACAGTGCGAGCCTCGTTTCCAGGCGCTTATTTCATTCAACTGGCGTTCCAGTGGTTCCACCCGAGTCCATCATTCGTCACAGTCGATCCCAGCCGATCCCAGCATGATTTTTATTATTATGTGCTATTCCTCCAGAATAGCAGGAGGGCGTATGTGACAAATAGGATCTTATCTCAGTTTTTATCTTATCTTTTCACCCTTCGTCGTGTACATTTTAAAGAGATTACTTACCTCTGTTTACACTTGTCTTATGTAGTTATGACTTACGACCATTTACAGACTCTAGCGTTACTCCCAATGTAGTAGTACTTTCGTTTCCTTTTATATTCGAACGATTTCTGTAAACGTATAAATAGCGGCCCTTTTGTACTTCGATTTCGCCCAGTGAATTCAGAGCAACTTATTGTTCTTGCGTTCGCTACCCTAAGCTCTCCCGAGTCCCGTGTGCCATCTCGACCAACTGCTATCTCGATAACAGTTGTCACCCCGGTGTCACACAAAACAAGGGGCCAGTTTGTTTTGTATGCGGTGCCTGGAAATCCAAAATTAGCTCAATGTTTTCGATAAGCAGCCTGCTTTTGATTGGCCAGGGATTCGCCTCCATTCGAAAACGCTGTACATCAACTCTGATCAAAACTGGCTTGAAGACCCTGATGTGTACGGGGTTTATTGTTCAGAATCTTAAGCTGGTAATCACATCACCTTTCACCACATCAAGTTAAATCTCATGTCCACTACGATGCCTTATACGATACATGGCTTGTTAGAGCATGACCTAATCTGAAAAGGGGTGTACATATAGAAAGCAAGGGAACTGCATAGATGCTGGCAAAGTCCTCCAAGTTTCCTCTCCGCTATGACTATTACTCAACTCACTACTCTTTTGGCGTTGCAGGACCTTGTAAGATATGTTCCATCCTAGTCCAATGCACATAGTACTTATCAACTACCAGGTCGCTCAGAGCAAATTTACCGTCGTCTACGTGCGGACGAGCCGGTGCTGCTTTTGCGTTACAATGACGCCAGTTTTCAACGCTGTCGCTGCCAATGAAGAGAGTTTTGGACAAATAACATTCTGCACTGTTGACGCTTCCACTCCTTCGGAAGGATGTTGCGTGGGTCGTTATCTTTGAAAATACTTCTAAGCTATGCATCTGATCCTTCGATACAAGGAAATACTCAGTAAATATGAAATTGCCCGTGTGCGTACACTTGATATTGTTTTTTTTCATCCTCCTTCTGACTTGGGTGTATCCTAGTACCCTCGTTTCCTTGTATTCAAGGGATGCGAGCTTTTCTGTCAAATACCTGGTTTTTTCAATTCGAAAGATTTTGAAGTGAGGATACTTATTTTGTTCCATCTTAACCATCTTAACCGACGGGCCAACACACTCCTGAAAAGAATATACTATTATTCTGTGTCAATTTCGATCCTTCATTGTACGCAGTTAACTTCATCCCATCCCCACTTTTCCCTAACTTTTATTTTTCTGCTGGTCATCATTTTCAAGTTTCAATAGGAGATTCTTGGCAACAAAATCCTTAGAAATCTCAAACCCCGAATATGATGCAGCCAGCAGCGTTGTAAGTAATTTCCGCTTCTACCATGGAAAAACCTTGAATAATTTTAAGCAGGAAAACAGCGATGCACCCGATGACCTCGTCTTTGTCCATGTTCATGAAAGGTGCAGAGAACCGTTTGCATTGATAGATAAGGTAAGGGTAGAAATAATCCCTTGAATATAGGACTAATTCGTCCCACACTTTAGCTCGATAACGATGAGCATACGATCTGGGTATTCTGCAAGGGAGATGCTCCCTATGCGCCCCTCCTTTTTGATTATGTTTCCAACTGCGCTGCTTCATTCAATAATCACGTCGTAATCCACATCATCAAGATTACAGAGCCATATTCTGACCAGGTAATAGTTGCCCCACTGTTGACGCTTTTTTTTCGCCTTCGCTAATCTCAGGGAACAGGTACAAGGCTTTGTTGATCGTAGTCTACTGAAATATGTACGTCTGCCTCATTGACAACAGGCATGCACCTCACTATGAACGGCAGAGACCATATGCCCGAATGGATCGAGGAGATGATTATTGGTTCTCCGAATACTCTTTTCAACTGGACGAAACCATCGATTTTGGGAAGTGGATAGAATATTGCTTGAATGCCAGTAGGTGCGTATTAATCATCATTGTTCCATTCTTTGGCTCACGTTTCAAGCTCAGGATTATCGATTCTGTGCCACCAGAAGCCGAAGGACACCAGGTTCCTGATATTTCCACCATCAAGCAATTCCACAAGGTAGGTTTGAACGCTTCTTGATATCGCATCACGATCCAAATCTGGAGGAATAGGTCTTGACAAAAAAGAAGCCAGTGGTCATACTTTTCTATGATACGACTGCTGCATCAACTGCCATGCGCTACATTTTTAACGCCGTCTCAGCATTATCGGAGTTGAAAGGGCCTGCTTTCTTTACCCTAAACTATGAGAAATTGAATGTGGGCCACTTTATGCGTCGAAATGTACTGAACCTAACCCGCAATGGCACCTTTACAGGAAGTTGCAACTGTGTTAAAATTCAACTTGAATGAAGTAAGTCGATTTTTCCTTGACGTTACTGTGCCTTGTTGATTGTCCTTATCAGGGCCCAGTCATTGCTGTATATAGGCAAAATTTTCTGATGGAAAAAACACAATTAGTGATGCCTTTTGATGATCTGAAGGTACATTTTTCTGCATGCCCTGTTCCTTGCTATGTTAATTTCAACTTGATAGAACTGGCTCTGCCTCTGTCTAGCTCAATCTGCATCGCAAAAGTCGGACCATCCGTAAGTTTGTTCAGTTGAAGTACAATAATTGTTTTACGATATTCTCAGACATCTGGAAACCGACAATCTGTCATCGTTTGATGGGTTTCTCTCCACGTTCACATCGGTGTTAGGCTCCCATTCTGAATTGTCGCATCTGGATGAGACTCATCCGTTTATTCCAACAAAAGAGACATCCCCACGAAAGTAAGCATCAAACCACAAGTAAAATTAATTTCCCATGACTCTAATAATGCCTATATTCATAGTCGAACAGATATAGTGCAAAGCCAAGGGAATTTCCGAGACCGAGAGAACCGGAGTGTCTTCAGACGCGTTCTATCATCGCCAGAACCCTTTTATGACCCAGAGCCTGACAGCGTCGTCGTCGCAAAGGCCGCCCAGGGTGGTCTCCAGCTTGGACGTGCGAATGAAGGTGGTTCGCACTTCGGTGTTACCTTGAGGCCCCAAACATTTGAGAATAATTTGAAAATACCCTTTGGCGTACATTTTTCTCCAGACCGGACGGAGAACGCACGATTCGTTTCTGCCCATCTCAGTTTCATATTTGGATACTGTGACGGGAATGGGCAACAGCATAGCTTGATCCTCAAGGGCATCTTCCCGAAGGATCAAAAAGGCGAGTCAACCGTCGTCCACAAAGGAACCTCATTGGAAGGTGGAATGTCTGTGGCTGTGGGATATGGGCCAGCTTCTGTGACTACTGAAGGGAGAATGACAGAAGATTCGAAATTTTCGCGCGTCACAGCTCCCCGAGTAAGAGGCACTGGTGTCCTTACCGATACAGCCACATGGTCGTTCGAGGAGGATCCAGGAGAGGCTGGTAGGAATGGTCTTGACTCAGAGTACGAACTTGAAGCCATTCTTCCTGTTCCTTCAACTGCATTGCAGGATATTCGGATCAGGTTTTGGGGGAGGGCCATTCTAACATATGGGCATGGACATCGACCAGGCAGCAAGCAAACGCTGCAGATCGGATCGAAGGAAAAGTATTGGCGACGCACCCTGGATCTCTGCGAGTATGTGTGCTCCCCATCCGATGAAGATGGAACGAGGAGCATAGTTAGTGCACCGTGACCCAGAGTATTTATTGTAACGGAATTATTATCAGTATTTCGTACTTCTGGCCAACTCGAAATGTGCACGAAATCGACAATCTCTATCAAAATCGACAATCTCTATCAAAGAGGGATGTGTCAATAATGGCAGACCGGAATTACCGGGACCGATATGATAGTCCAAAGCTCCAAATGTGCATTTAATCAAATTGATGACCGCACGCTATCTTTGTACTTCAACCTGCGAAATTGACCTCAGGTGTGCTCAAATATCTTCCCTCTTAACATAGGCGATAATAGACATTATATACATGTCTTATGCAACTTAGAGTGACACTTATTAACAACCCATGACATCTAAGAGAGACGCGAGGCGAGGCCCGGCATAGAATAATGACAAAAGCACCGACGTCTGGATAAATACCCGCCCAATAATCTTACGGTACACGTTGTTGCTATTGGACTAAATAGTGGTACATGAGTTTTGTATTGCTAGCTGCACAACGCCGTAGACGACGAGCAGCTCAATTCCAAAAAATCATCGAAGATGTCTATCCATATTGCACCGAAAAAATACCCATTCGTTCAAACAGGTGCGCTCACCTAATAAAATGTTCGAAATTGAAAAATTCCCCCTAGTTTTCGGATTCCTTAACCTCGAAACTATCTAATGGGTAGTTTCATGGCTGTTTGATTTGATTCGTCCTGTACTTACAGTGGTGGCTTCTTTGCGTGGTTAGCAAGTAGTTTCCATCCTAAGGGCCATCGGATTTATATATAACTCGCGTGGTAGAATAATGCAATGCATTACCTATAGAGGAAATGTAGGGAAGTGCTTAAATATATAAACAGCGCCAAAAAAAAATTATGAGCTTGGAATAAGCTGCTGCAAAGCGGCAGATCTAGAACTATAACGCTTTGTGGATCAATCCATTTCCCAGAGCTCAGTGAAGATTCAAAGTACCACTACAGGGATTTCCGTGTCGCTCCCATACATACCGCGCTATCGTGGAATACTGTCCCCACCGTGTGCCTGCGGTGGAATTAACATGCCACGGCTTTTTACCTGTGCCTGAGGGACAGTTATTTATGTTTTCTATCTACCTCTGCAGTCTAAGATCAAACCTGCCGCTTTGTAAGTTCTCCACTAAGAATTAGACACCCAAAGTACACTGCCCGTGCACGCGCGCGCTGGAACGCGTGAGTTAAAATATTGGTGGGCCTCGTTCAGGTCCGTGCAAGGTGTACGCATGAGATCATGAACAATCTTGCGTCTTAATTTGACGAAATTTTGTACCATAACCGCGAACACAACTTCTATCGGAGAGAGCTAGAGATAAGACCTCGAAGAGAATCGTCGATTGATTTAATTCGGGTATCCTAGATTCACAGATACAGACCGGCTCTCTAGATCCAATGAGGATCGGAAAGGAGGGATGTCAGGTGACGAAGGTCACTAATAGCAGATCTAATTTGGACAGTACTTTGGTTGAGATAACTGACAAAGCTAAGACGACAGCATGATTAGGAATGGGGCTCCGCGGTGGGTGAAAGTTCTGCCAGTCGATGAAGGATAGTGCCGTGCTACATAATTAGAAAGTATATACTCCATTCGAAAGCCCTACTTAATTATTTTTTTAGTCAACAGTTCGAATAACAAACGAATTAAGTTAGAATGGGGATCACATTGCACGATGAGTCTAGTTTCCAAGTCTGCCAACTGTTTTTGGGAAATCAGAGGCACATGATGACGACGCACCCCAACAGCGACGACAAAAATCCCTCCACCACGGCAATGTCACCATACGTGTCTGGTTCCACGTATATAAATCACCCAAAGATTGTCCCTACCGCCGTACATGTTTATTTCTTAGGTCTGTACCGGAATCTGACAACTTCATTCGTTCGCCCTCCTCTTCCATACCGCCCCTTATTCATGTGAAACCACCCTCTCTTTTGGTGGTACTATCAGTGGAAAAAGTTCCTAAACACGTTGTGCTCATGAATTGGTTTATGTTAGCGTGTCATTACCTGAAATTGGTGTGAAATTGTCTGCTGACGCACCTATAGCTCGCCCAATTCCTGCCGCTGCCAGGAACATAAGACGGAGAGAGTGGATAGGCATAAAATGAAAGTGGATACTCAATGGCTAGTTGATAATTCTGGACTCACGATACTTCTCATAGCCCTCGTCGTCGCCATCGACGTTGCTCTTTCCCCCCTTGTTGCACACGATCATGGCAACCCCTGTTATTCGTGCCGATACACACTTATGGCTCGAGGTTAGCTGATAGGCGTTGAGATTGTGGGAGTTTGATTTGCATGCCCCCCTCGACCAAACTGGATCTTCATGTAGTCGTTCAAATAGACTACCTGCTTCATATCAGTGATAATCATAAAGCACACCGACGTAGGAAAGGAAACAGCGGAACTCGCTGACGGAAAAAAGCGGCCAGTAAACCGTCTGCTTTCCCGCCTACCCGCGTTTTGTTGATGATCTGAATAAAATGATGGTTCGATCATGGACAGACCAACAGAGGGAAAGAATC
>Ga0307517_10008955_pt1 | contig 14276 bp, 15 predicted proteins | sample 23_EM_MG_FD_194515 | JGI IMG/M metagenome (GOLD analysis project Ga0307517, IMG submission 194515) | Populus trichocarpa ectomycorrhiza microbial communities from riparian zone in the Pacific Northwest, United States - 23_EM | ecosystem: Host-associated > Plants > Roots > Unclassified | place... | reverse complement strand
TACAAATTAATATTGGTCAGTTTCTACCTTTATGTACATTATATGTTCACATTTCAGTCCACACATCAGGCTGGCAAGCTGCACATCAACTGGTTGCTGCTTGGGATAGTGGTCCGAGAGATATACAATACTGCAGTCAAATTGTTGGGTCACTTGGAAGGCAATACAAATTAATATTGCTGAGTTTCTACCTTTATCATTTATGTACATCAAATATTTAGATTTTGGTACACAAGTCAGGCCAGCAAGCTCCATATCAACCGGTGGGTGATTAGAATACCAGCCCCAGGTATATGCAACACTACAGTCAATGTTTAGGAGCACTCAAAAGGTAATACAAATTAATATTCCTGAGTTTCAACCTTTGTGTGCATCATATATTTAACCTTTGGTGCATACATCAGGCTGGTGAGCTGCAAATTGACTGGTAGCTGCTTAGAATAGTGGCCTGAGGTATATGCAACACTTTGGGGAATTTTAATGGGCACTCAGAAGGTAATAAAATTAATATAGATCATTTTCTACCTTTATGTACATCATATATTTAAATTTTGGTGCACACATCAGGCCAGTGGGCTACACATTGACCAGTGGGTGTTTAGAATAGTGGCCCGAGGTATATGCAACACTCCAGTCAAATTCTATGTCTACTCAGAGGGCAATACAAATTAATATACCTCAGTTTCTGCCTTTATATACATTATATATTTAAATTTCAGTGCACATGTCAGGCTGGTGAGCTACACATCAACCGGTGGCTGTTTAGGATAGTGCCCTGAGGTATATGCAACACTCTAGTCAAAATTTAGGATCACTCAGAAGGTAATACAAAGTAACACTCCTCAGTTTCCACCTTTATGTGCATCATGTATTTCACTTTCAGTCCATGCATCAGGCCAGTGAGATCCACATGAACTAGCAGCTGTTTAGAATAGTGGCCCAATGTGTATGCAACACTATAGTCAACTTTTATGGGCACTCAGAGGGTGATACACATTAATATTCCTGAGTTTCTACCTTTGTGTACATCATATATTGAAATTTCAGTCCACACATCAGGGAAGTGGGCTGTGTATTACTGGGTGCATGGTTACTCAGACACAGGGTGCAAGATCTCATATTTTATTTAAAATATTGAAAGAACATTTATAAAATACTAGATTTTTTTCTTCAATGTTTTTTAAAAAGATATTGAAAGAACATTCAAAAAATTTGCATGTTTTTTGAATATTCTTCCAATATTTTTTTAACAAATACTAAAGAAAAAAATCCAATATTCCTTTAATATTCTTTCCATATTTTAATTAAAATATAGGATCTTGCATGGAGTGAGATATAAATTGCAGGGGTCTATCTTTAGGATGCTACAATGGCTCATATTTGGAAAATGGTATCACCTTTCAGTGTGTTCTGGTGCCCTGATAGACTACATCTACATAGTCTCAGATTGAGGCAACACTATTGATTTGATGAAGGCTACAACTCATTTTAAAATATAGTATTACTGACCAATAGGTGTGCCAAATATGGTGGCAAACAAGTCTGTATTGTATCTCTAGGAATGGATTCTATTTTTCTTGGTGGTAACTTGATTTGTCTCAGTCCATTCATTATGGGGTCCTATGGCCCTATAACTTTTGTTAATATCTTATTTGATTCCCTACTTTTAGATGATTAGTTGTTTAAAAGCCAAAGTTTTGAATCCACCATTTTAGAAATGTGATTTTCAAAAGTTGCTAAAGTCACCTACATTCCTATATGAAACTCTGAAGAGGCCTCTAAACTGGTTTCCTTTTTAAGCCACCACATACAAAGTATCTAAATCAATGTAAATACATCCCTAGACTAGACTGAGAAATTCTCAGAAGGTTAGGATCAGATTTGAAGTCATGAAAACAGTTTTATCCAGGCAGATCAAGCAGTATTTGGGTAAAGACAGAATTGGTTGATGTAAATCCAATGGCTCAGTCCATCCTTCCCAGTGTAGAATGCCTGGCTTTGAAGAGGTCTGAAGAGTTGTCTCTGCAAGTGGTGATATTGCAGATAAAAATGGAGGGCCTGTAGGAATGCACTGACAATCAATGTTATCAAACCTGTTTGCATTGCCAGGTTGGTGGATATTGCCAGTACAACAGTAGAAATTAGGAAATATTAATTTACATTGATTTACAAGTGCCTATAAAGATTACTCAGAGTGCTGCATATACCTTGGGCCATTATTCTACACAGCCCCAGGGTGATGCACAACTGGCCTGCCATGATGTGTGCACCAAAATGGAAATCCTTGATGTGCAACAGAGTAGAAACGGGAAAATATTAAGAAAATATTGATTTGTATTGGTTCATGAGTACCCCTAAAGGTAGGCCAAAGTAGTATTCCATCCTGCAAAGATACCAGGCAATGTGCAGCTCAGCATCAGAAAAAGGCCACCTAGCTCTGGCTGTCTTTAGATGCTTTAGCTGTCCTAGGGCATCCTGAGACATCCCAAGACATCCCAGGATGTCTCAGGATGCCCTAGGACAGCTAAAGCATCTAAAGACAGCCAGAGCTAGGTGGCCTTTTCCTGATGCACTGGTCTGACTTGTGCACTGAAATTTAAATATATGATGTACACAAAGGCAGAAACACAGGAATATCACTTTTTATTACCTTCCAAGTGCCTGTACAAGTTGGCCATAGTGTTGCATATACCTCGGGCCATTATTATAAACACCCACTGGTCAATATGGAGCTCGCTGGCCTGATTTGTGTACCGAAATTTGAATACATGATGTACACAAAGGTAGAAACTCAGGAATATTAATTTGTGTTACCTTCCAAGTGCCCCTAAAATTTAACCGTAGTATTGCATATACCTTGGGCCACTATTCTAAACAGCCACCGGTTGATGTGCAGCTCACCAGCCTGATGTGTGGACTGAAATTTAAATATATGTTGTACATAAAGGTAGAAACTGATGAATATTAATTTTTATTACCTTCCGAATGCCCATTAGCATTCACCATAGTGTTGAATATACCTCGGGACACTACTCTAAACCGCCATTCAGTCGATGTGCAGCTCACCAGCCTGATGTGTGGACTGAAATTTAAATATATGATGTACACAAAGGTAGAAACTCAGGAATATCAATGTGTATCACCCTCTGAAGGCTTTCCTGTGTTCCCCAACGACACTTGGATGCCCAGGAATACTTTGGTCCATCACCACAAATAACTACCAGTTCATGGGGCACCGCCCACTGTGATGTGGGACCAAATTTTTAAATATTTCATGTCCAAAACAGTAGAAAATCAGAAATATTAATTTGCACCAGCTTAGCAGTATCCCCAAATGTAACCCAGAAGGTCAGGAATACTTCGGTCCAGCACCCTAAATAACTACCGGGTCATAGGACACAGGCTGGGGGGATGTAGGACTGAAAATTTGAATATTTCATGTCCAAATCAGTAGAAAATTGGGGATATTAGGCTTGCCAGTATCCCTAAATGTGACCCAGATAGTCAGTACTACTTCGGTCCAGTAGCCTAAATAACTACCGGGTCATAGGACACAGGCCGGGGGGATGTAGGACCGAAAATTTGAATATTTCATGTCCAAAACAGTGGAAAATCAGGGATATTACTTTGCATAGGCTTGCAAGTATGCCTAAATGTGACCCGAATGGTCAGGAATACTTCGGTCCATCACCCTAAATAACCACCGGGTCATAGGGCACAGGCCAGGTGGATGTAGGACCGAAAATTTGAGTATTTCATGTCCACAACAGTAGAAAATCAGGGATATTACTCTGCATAGTCTTTCCAGTATGCCTAAATGTGACCCGGATGGTCAGTACTACTTCGGTCCATCACCCTAAATAACCACCGGGTCATAGGGCACAGGCCGGGGGGATGTAGGACTGAAAATCTATATATTTCCTGTCCAAAACAGTAGAAAATCAGAAATGTTACTTTGCATAGGCTTGCCAGTATCCCTAAATGTGACACGGATGGTCAGGAATACTTTGTTCCATCACCCAAAATAACCACCAGGTCATAGGGCACAGACCGGGGGGATGTAGGTCCAAAAATTTAAATATTTCTTGTCCAAAACAGTAGAAAATCAAAAATATTACTTTGCACAGGCTTGCCAGTATCCCTAAATGTGACCCGGATGGTCAGTACTACTTCGGTCCATCACCCTAAATAACCACCGGGTCATAGGGCACAGGCCGGGGGGATGTAGGACCGAAAATTTATATATTTCATGTGCAAAACAGCAGAAAATCAGAAATATTATTTTGCACAGGGTTGCCAGTATCCCTAAATGTGAGCCGGATGGTCAGTAATACTTCGGTCCGTGACCCTAAACACCTACCGGTTCATAGGGCATAGGCCGGGGGGATGTAAGACCGAAATTTTAAATATTGCATGTCCAAAAGAGTAGAAAATCAGAAATATAACTTTGCACAGGTTTACCAATATCCCCAAATGTGTCCCGGATGGTCAGAAATACCTCTGTCCATCACCCTAAATAACTACCGGGTCATAGGGAACAGACCGGGGGGATGCAGGACCGACAATTTAAATATTTCATGTCCACAACAGTAGAAAATCAGAAATATTAATTTGCACAGGCGTACCAGTATCCCCAAATGTGTCCCGGATGGTCAGTAATACTTCTGTTCATCACCCTAACTAATTACCGGGTCATAGGGCACAGGCCGGGGGGATGTAAGACCGAAAATTTGAATATTTCTTGTCCAAAACAGTAGAAAATCAGGAATATTACTTTGCATAGCCTTGCCAATATCCCTAAATGTGACCCAGATGGTCAGTACTACTTTGGTCCATAACCCTAAACACCTACTGGTTCATAGGGCCCAGGCCAAAGGGATGTAGGACCAAAAATCTAAATATTTCATGCCCACGACAGTGGAAAATGAGAAATATTAATTTGCACAGGCTTGTTAGTACCCCCAAATGTGCCCTGGACAGCCAGTAGTACTCCGGTCCATAATCCTAAACACTTCCCGGTTCATGGGGCACAGGCCGGCACTGTGGTTACAAATCGCAGTCACATTGCCTAATTAGTAGTCAAAACCCGTTTTAGGTAGTCAGATGTCACGCTCTTAAAATAACTGTAAAGGCGAGGGGTCAAATGGACTTGCTCGTGAACAGTCGCACTTGAAAAAAAAATTGCCATCGCACGATTGACTCTTAACTTTGCCCACAACTTTTTATACCTCAATGCCAAAATCTAAGAAGAATAAAGCGAAGAAGGAGCACCGAAAATACTGCCATTGTACCCCGACATGCACCTTGAAAACCACTCGCAAAATCCGACTTCGCCATTATCAAAAGGCCAAAATACCTTTTTATAAAGCACCACCTTCAGTCACGGCAACGGAAACAGATGACGAGGGTCCCACACCCACTGTTATTGACATCGTTCACAATTGGCCAGCAGGAGACAAGCAGATGGATGATGGATATCCAGGGTCGGGCAGCGAGTTCGAGGATGATCAGATGGATGGTTTAGGGGAGGAGGGAATCAACTCTCAAGATGAACTGGAACAAGAATATGAGGAGTCGAGGATGGATATTGCCGAAGAATCTGCTGAGGGCACCACGCCGGGAGATGGCAATTCAGAGGGGGAAGATTCAGAATTTGACAAGTGGAAGAAATTTGATGAAGAGGCCGAAGTGGGTTGGGGCGATGATCTATCCAAAAGTGACAAGCTCAGTGAGTTGGACGATATGTTGGATTCAGATGATTTGGCTGCAGATGCATCTGAAGCGGAGGGATGGGGAAATCATCGGTCTTTTTTTTTAGGATTCAAATGACTTCAGCACTAAAAAGATTCTTCCTTAGGAAAAGAATTTTTGACTGAAGAGGACCACGACAACATCCGCGCATTCAAGGTGCGCATGGTCTCAAACATGCCTCGCGTTGCCTTCAACCAGATGCGTTACGCCTTTAAACACAAGCTCGAAATCAACTCCTATTATTCAATTATACGTCGCCTCGCTGTGTTGTCTGGTCTTGAAGCCTTGTATTTTGACTGTTGCCCTAACTCATGCCTTGCATATACTGGCGACTATGCGGACCTCGATCAATGTCCCCTCTGTGATCAAACTCGGTTTAGAGAGGGAACCGATTGGAAACCTCGCCGTCAATTCTGCTATATTCCCCTCATTCCTCGGCTACAAAACCTCTTCGCAAATCCAAAAACCGTCAAGGAAATATTATATCGATTCAATTATCAAGCGATACCCAACATTATTTCTGATGTTTTTGACAGCGAACATTATAAAAAACTCACATGAACAAGGGTGACCGTTGACGGAAAGAAATTAGCTCACAAATATTTTTCTGGGAAATACGACATCGCATTTTCTGTATGCTTGGATGGTTACTTGCTCTACAAGCGAAGACGTGGAGGACCCTCTGCGACGCCGATTATGATCTAAGTATACAACTTTCCCCCAGAAGTCCACACACTCATCTTTCAGGTGCTATGCCTTGGTGTCATACCAGGACCAAAGGGACCAAAACGCCCCGATACCTATCTTCACCCTTATGACAATGAATGCACTGAGCTTGCCAAAGGCGTGAAGACATTTGATTGTGTCAGCCAGTCGCACTTCCCCCTTCACAGCTACAATCTCTTTCCTCATGGTGACATCATTGCCATTGAGAAATTGCTTAATGTGAAAGGTCACAATGGAAAATGCCCCTGTCGGTCCTGCAAGATTAAAGCAATCAACAACCCTGAGTCACCAGACAAAACCTACTACGTCCCTTTGTCTCATCCAAAAAAGCAAGGTGACAGGCGCCAGTTCACGCTTGACCCCTTGGACCTCCCACTTCGCACTCATGGAGATTGGACGGATGCCACAACACAACTCCCTAATGCCACTCTCGTGAAAGACCGCAATGCTCTAGCTATGGAACTTGGTATCAAAGGTATGCCAATGTTCAACAAGCGTGTGGGATCGCTCAACTATGCACACAGTGTTCTGTGGGATTTTATGCACCTGCTCTTCGAAAATGTGGTAAAGAACCTTATCTACATGTGGATGGGTAAGTTTAAGGGACTCAATGCCAGAAGGGAGGACTATATCATCCCCCAAGCGATTTGGAAAGAGATCGGTAAGGAAACCGTCGATGCTGTCAAGGATATCCCATCTGCATTTGTTCGATCTCTCGGGAACATTGCTGAAGATTCCAGCTACTTTACGGCTGAAGGGTGGGCATTTTGGTTTATGTATCTTGCACCGATTCTTCTTCAGGGAAGGTTTCAAAAGGAGGCATACTACAACCATCTGTGTGAGCTTGCAGATATCATCAAGATTTGCATCAAGTTCTCACTCAAACATGAAGAGATTGATGCATTCGAGGTTCGCATTGCTGATTGGGTCAACGAATATGAAAGGTTTGAATTTAGATGCTTCCTTATTCAACAAATCATTGACATACATCTAGAATTTATTATCAATACGATGTTGAGCGCTTATCAACTTGCACGTTAACGATTCATGGCTTGCTTCACGTCTGTGACAACATTCGGTTTTGCGGTCCAGTATGGACCACCTGGACATTCTGGATAGAACGTTATTGTGGGTATTTACAGGCTGGATTGCGCTCATGAAGCCATCCATGGGCAAACTTGAACAATCGCGTCCTTCACAAGGCTTACCTTGACCAGATTGACGTGTATTATGACCTTGAGGACGACCTCACTATCACATCATCCAAGGATCTCATAAGAGGTGAAAAAGTCTTTAACGACTGTTGGTTTCTTTCCCCTCTTATTCTATGCTTTATCTCACAAATCTTCAGATCCACAGTCAATTTTGCGACCACTGTGCAGGAAATCATATGCGTTGGACAATGCATTGCATTCCAAAATATCTTGATACTTTTCTGCAGTCATGACACGCCAGAAATCGGCGACAATTCGCAAGTGACTTCCAAAGAATATGCCTTCATGGGGCAAGGTCAGAATTGCTGGAGGAGGTGATCGAATTCATACAGCAGCAGGGAGGAACCTGGACAGGGAAAGAAATATGTCCTATGTGCGGGTGAGTCTTCTAATTGATCAAATAACTTCAGTATACCTAAAAAATTTCATAGTACGAGGTGGAAGTTCTGGATGCCACCAACAATGCCGTGCATGAAATCTTCTATGGACAACTGGACCTAATTCTCGAATTCGACATCCGGACCAACAATTCTGGGGCCTCCAATTTCGAGGAAAGACCGTGCTTCTTGTCATTATTACTCCATGCGTTACCTTGGGAAAGGATGCGACAAAGACATTAACTACTTATTCACAAACCATGACTCAGATCGTAACTGATCTTCGCACCATTTCATCTGTAATTGGGCGGGTTTGGACAAGAAATAGGTGGGGAATTATTGACAGGAGCGAGGAAACTTCGAGAACAGAGTTCATTCCATCAAACATGGAAGTTTTTGACCTAGCTGGTGGTGGTGTAACTGACTAAGTAGACTACTAATACCATGGTTGTGAATTTAAATTGGGATTGAATCAGACCGAACCACCTGCACTGACGACAACAAGCATAAGCAAAAAAAAAAAAACATTAGAAGACAACAAGTACTAAAGAATTCATATGACAACCAGCAGAGAGCAGAGTTCGGCATAATCGTCAGCACACGCATGGTCAGGAACCCTTTAATCCCATCCCATGTCCAAATGACCTCGAATGCATCCATCATACCCCCAACGTTCCATCGACGTTCCGTGTGTCTGTAGAATTGTTTTCGCCACATCTAGCGACGTGATAACAGGTGCAGCAACACCACTGGCGATCCCTCCAGCGGTAATGCATGTTTGTAGAGAGTACTCATTTCATGGGTTGGCAAACTTTTTGATATGTTTGTAGACGGTGAATTGGATGCCGAGGGTGGATAGAACACATAGGATGCAGCCAGTCCTTCTGCACAGTACACCAAGGCAGCACATGTCCAGACGGAATGGAATTGAGATTTGTGCACTTGCATTTGTTGTTTGATAACTGATGAAGGGAAAATTTTTTTGAGACAAGTTCATGGGCACGCGACATGGAAACTGACCATCAAAAGGGTTCATGAATGCATCACTTGCTATCGTCGCTGAAGCTCCTTCCAAAGCTATAAAGGAACATTAGTATCCCATGTATAAAATCCCAGGGGAGACCAGAGAAAGACAACAAGACTCACACATAGCTAACCACTGGTACCCAGCCTCATTTCCGCCTGCGAGCTCTTTCACCGCTTCCAACATCCCGAAATGCACTGCATGTGTTGGGCCAGCACCGAGGATGATAGATGATACGCCCCTCAACAGAGCCCGTATACAGTATACCCTCCGTCGACGATATTCGAGAACATGGCAGCACCAACCCGATTGGAGAGTTAATACTAGACCGATGATGGGAAGGCCTTCTAGCAATGCAACTGTAAAACTGAAGGCTAACGAAAAAGAGGTTTGTGGACCGAGTCAACTACAAGGGCGACTTGAGGGTCCGAGACTTACTTACCCATCGTTGAAGGAAATGTGATGTACCAAGGGCCTTGAACCATGCTGACACAGCTATTCCAACAAAAGGATAGACCTGGAAGGGCGAGAGCAAGACTAGACCGAAACGTCAGAATCTGAAAGCGAGAATAATGTGAAGCATACCTCGTTTTATTAAGAATAGCCCAAACCAACTACCCAACCATTTTTCGATGAACTTGTGCTTCTTGGAGTCAAGGTCCAGGTGAGGTGGGTATTCCCATTCTTCGATGTATGATTGCCAAAAGTGTAGGCCTTTCCCCCGAGACACAGCAATTTGATCCCAGGCACGATCCTGGCGATGCGAAAGTTTCGGCTGAGGAAAAATCAGAGTATGTATGTGACTTGTGATCCAACGATCATAAGAGCAGCATCTGGTGAGGTTTGTTAGCTGAGAATCAAGGATGGTACATAGGAAGCAAGGATTACAAGTATGGATATTGAATGGAACCTTGAAGCCGAACATCGTATCATGCGATAGTCCAGCGATTTTTGGCGAGCTGAGTATATAGAATCACAAAAGCCAAGAAGGCCTGTCCATCCAAAATCAGAAACTTGTCGCGTTAATTCTATGAAAACATACCCCAAACTGCTCCCACTATTGCACCACGTTGTGTTCCGTGTTTACATTTGTCCCAACCAGGTTGATGCAGGCTCTTGTCCGTGAATAACCTGTAAACCCAAATGAGGATGTAGGAAAGCAGAAACTCCATTCGCAAGGTCGCACGTCTGAGAGGCGGTGGCATATTTTCCAACGATTTCTCGAACCAAGAGTTGGGTGGGAACTCCTGTTCCTTTGTGTGTAAATTGGGGTGGGAAGAACTGGAAGTGGATCCGGTTTTAATGTGCGGTATTTTTGTAGATCCAGAAACAATTTGCCAGGGCAAAGATGACCATTGTGAGCGAGTTCAGGATGAGGTGCCCATCAGTGGTGTAGACACGGAATAAAGGTCCGGGCTTGCAATTGGTGACTAAGTTCTCATGCACCTGGCTCTCATCAACGACGCTTATCTCACAATTATCATCCACAGATACACTCACTCAACATGAAGGAAGGTCAGCAAGATGAGGGTTTGGGAACAAGATCTCTGGTACACCCCCTCAGGTAACCGTCTTTCAGATCTGGACTCAGACTCAGACGGAGACTGTGAGGTTCCAAGTTCATGCATTGAAGAGCTTGAACTCCAAATTCCTGAGCCAGTGCTCACGACGGCTCACTTTGTTGACTTGGAAGAACACCAATTTCGTTTGCAAGAGATTGAGGTACTTGTATCTGTTTTTCACCTCCCTTCCTGAATTTTCATCGATGTATCATTTCAGGATGAAATCTTCTTGGCTGAAGTTGATGATTTTCGCCGCAAATTCCGGTCTTCGCCACTCTACCAAGCGTACATGAGCTGGAAAAGTGCCCAGGATACACCTTCATCAAAATGGGATGAAAACACAGAGGAGGAATCAACGCAACAGGTAAATTGACCTTAGTTTATATGCTTCTGGCAAATCCTGATGATAATTCGACTAGAATACTACTTTCTCTTCCCTCTCACATACCCGGAACCCACACTATGCAATATCCAAAATGCGACGAACTCAGCTCAAGGCACAAAAGGTTGCTTCCAGGATTAATGCCCTTAATTCTATGATCCATTGCCTTCGACAAAAACATATGGAATTGGTTTGGGAGAGCCTGAGGGCGTCGATGTAAGAAAAAGCAGTGTCTGTAATTTGTATAGTAGGTCATCGAAGCTGTCATAAAAATATTTCTCAAGATTCCAAGCACTTACGGATTGAGTATGGAGTTTTGTAACTTAGAATTTTTTGATGGTTCAATCATGTGAGGTATCACGTTGCGCATGTCACATGTCACCTTTTCGAGCAAATGCCTTCACAAACGCTCTTCATCAATCATCAACCATCCTCCACCATGCCTGCTTCAAAAGCCCCAAAAAATTTATCTGCTGAGAAGACGCGCATTGCTGAGCTGGAACAGTGCATTGCTGAACAAAGCAAGACCATTGGTGTGCTCATCTTGCTCTACAGATAAGCAGACACTGATGCGATTATTCAAGGGCATTTGGAAAAAAAGATCGAGGAGGCCAAAGAAGTCGTTCCAATGAACGACATGATACCAAAGCCCCCAGGCCAGGCTGGTCGTACTAAGGGCTACTCACTTTTAGACGAGCTAAAGCTTCCAAAAGCTCGTCATGCCCGAATCTTGGTATGTACAAGATTATTGTTAGTATATGCACATAAACTGTTATCTTTTCGGTCAGAGAATTGTCAGAAGAATCGCCAGTCATGGTTTAGACCCCAGCAAGTCTTTCAGAGCAGGACAAGTCGAGAATGAAGCTCATTGTCACAAAGGTATGCTATACTTATTCATCAAGAATTGTGGTTGAATATATGCGTCTAGGTTGTAGCCAGCGTTCCTGTTATGAAGCACTATCATGGCTACTGGCCAGTTCTTGCCATCATCAAACAGTACCTCTTGAATGTGAAGAAACGACTAGCCGAAGATTTGAAAGCAGAACAGAACAACCCTGGCCTGCCTGGGAAGATGAAGGCCCAAAATAAACCCCAAAAGCATCATTCAAGTGGTTCAGATGCGGAATCGGATGAGGAGTCAAAGGTGGATGAGGAGGAATCAGAGGTTGAGGAAGAATTGGACAATATGGTCAAAGAGAGCGATGAAGACAAGGTTGACTCGGAGGATGACAGAGCTGAGATGGAGATGTATGAGTACTATGGTTCAGGTCACCAAAACGAACAAGAAGATGATGACGGACCCAGAAACGATCACAGAAAAATTCCACCAGTCAAGAAATCCGTTGAGTAGCGGCTGTTTCCCAGTTATCTCTCACTGACGCTTTATTATACCGAATAGAATGCCATTCCTCGACAAAATTTTGTAGATAAATCTGCGGTAACTTGTCCTATAGTATTGTTATGATGTCAAATTCTGCACTGATGATTCTAAACATTTTAGAAGAGAAAGGGAAAATCCACCCAGGTGCTAGCCAAGCCTTGGTTATCCAAGCCCGAGGTTGTTAAGACTGTTGCTTTCACAGCAGAGTCAGGGAAGACAAAGGTACCATCTGTGGTATAGTTCCATCGCATTACCCTCTAATTATATCTAACTCTATTCTTTTTGAGAAACGACCAGTGGTCACAGAAACGTTTGGTGCTGAACCTGTCCCCAAGCGCGCTAAAATAACCCCAGTTGAGTAACCATGGCCTGCTTTCTCTACTGCCATGCCATCACTGCTTTCTGAACCACCTCTATATCGCCTTCTGGTTTCGCTCATGTTTCGCAGAATTTCTACTAATTTATTTTAGGTGGTCAGAACTGGAGAAGTGCGGTGCCCTGCAGAGGGGTGTGGGGACGTGCTTCAAGGTTCTCCGAGTGAGCGCTTGGAGTCCATGTTCGACAAGCTTTCAAGTATACAAAAGGGCAAGGAAACGGGCACACCGCTCGTCCTTGGCCTGCTGATTTGTGAGGCTATCAAGGAGGAGTTGCGTTTCCCGATGCTGAAGGCACTTGGAGAGCGTTCAGGGTGGCCATCGAATATTAATTTCGAAGCTGTGCCTGACCGGATTATGAGGTTCAAAGACGAGATCTGCGCACTCCTGAAAAATGAGATTGTCCTTGGTACCTCGTTCGCCTGGAGGGTTTTCGTGAACAATGTTACCAAGAAGGCTAATATGTCATTGGCTGACTTCTCACATTCCAACGAAGCAACTCGGCTCTCCATTGCGGGGGCTGGAAATAATAAACATGCTGGATAGTAAGTATTTGTTGTTTTTGAGTTATTTATTGCTGATGGGTGTTTTAGCTTTGGGCCGATGGGCGAATCAGTCATTTTATCCACACTTTATCGTCTATTTCCAGATGCATCATCTGACACACAGGAACTGGCATCGACCCTCCAGTCTCTGTTTGAAAACAAAACAACCGATGTTGAACCTGGAGATACCCCTCAACGGTTCTGGGAAGGAACCAGAACTGATCCCTGTCCCATCACCCTTAGAGACTTCCTGACGTATCTCATTGTCCCAGAAACAGCCACGTTGCTAATCGCACAAGACCTTGGCATCTCCAACGCAGAGGCGAATAAGATACGAATCCAGAGTAAAGAGTACAGCAACACGTTTTACAGTGCCACCGACAACGGAAGGATTGACGACATCACGAACAGTAATATTCGGGTGTTGGTGCATCAATGTATTTTATGAATCTTTCCTTTGTAACCTCCTATTGTAGCGCTCTGATCCATCAGGTGGGCAATTTCCACCTCGCATGAAAAGGAAAGGGGCGATCCTTCCTCCTCCGCTGGCGGTATGATCCCTGTTTAGTAATGTCAAGAATACGCTTTGACACATCCCAAATCACAGCTTGAAACCACAACTCCTGGCTTTGGGTTCGACGGAGTCGATGAAAATCTGCCTCCTGCCATGAAGACCAAATCCCTTTCTGCGGCTAAACTCCCCAGCAAAGGCAGCATCATGCAACCCACTGTATCAAGCGACCCTACATCTTCCTATGTCATTGTTGAATTCTGATGCTTTTTCTTGTAGTTTCGAAACGCGAGTCCTGGCCCCAGCCTTATAGGCTAGATTTCTATATCAATACTGGTACTAGGCCTACCATACATGATCAATGTATATGGGACAAACCCCACCAGCCAAAAAACCGTGTAAATTAGGGTGTTTGCCGTGGAGCCGGGG
>Ga0307517_10008953_pt1 | contig 14277 bp, 11 predicted proteins | sample 23_EM_MG_FD_194515 | JGI IMG/M metagenome (GOLD analysis project Ga0307517, IMG submission 194515) | Populus trichocarpa ectomycorrhiza microbial communities from riparian zone in the Pacific Northwest, United States - 23_EM | ecosystem: Host-associated > Plants > Roots > Unclassified | place... | reverse complement strand
TGAAGTAAAAATTGAATTATCATTATTTTTCCTTGGGTAAATTCACTTGAATTTACTTGGCCCTCTCAAGTCTAATTTTTGAAAAAACTTTCAAATCTGAGCCTGTTCCAGACATGACACCAGAGCCATATCTTAAACGTTGTGAGAAAATCATTATTATGTACTTAGGTTTGAATGAATCCACATTATTTTACAGCGCTTGGTACCCTATGTATCGTAACCTCGGTCCTCTGGAGTCTTGAAGTTCTCGAGAACGTCCACAAGAGCGACCTCCGGCGGCATCAGAAGTGTATATCGTACGTCTTCACCCATTTGCATCACGATCTTCCTCAGGCCCAACCCAACTGTGCAGAGAACTGACCCCGATTGTGGCAGCCCAGCTCGAACATTCTCCATGTGTACGTCGATCATGGAGGACGGGTCATAGGCCTTGCCAAGGCCCACATTGATGAGTTCCACATCGCCCGAGACTATGCCCTCGTTCTGAAGCAGCATCTCCATATTGCACATACGCTCCCGCACCCTTTTTTCCACCTCTCGATGATCTGGTTTTACTGAGGATAAACCACTGATGCACAGAACCGCCATGACTCTGGTAACGGCAATGTCAATGGAGCTGTATTCGACATTGGTCGCTCCAGCAATCCCCCGTCCAGACACGGATTGTTCCTCTGCCAATTCTTTTTCGTGAGCTTTTATCAGGTATTGTGATTTACAGGTACTTGCCTCGAACTGGGATCTTTTTGTGGTCCCTTTGTAGTGCCTCTCCGATGACGTACGAGCACCATCCCACTAAAACGCATTGGAGAGCGAGCTGCAACGGGATCCAGTTCTTTGGGTTGACCGGCCCCCGCAAATCCAGCGATCCGTCGACCTGACAGTTGTATACGTACAACTTCTCTCCGATACACCCCTCAGCCATCTCACTGCAGTCGTCAAAGAACTGCCATTCATCCTCTATTTCACCCTTTTCAGCCTTTGCACCTCTTTTGAATAGGTCGATAATCGTGGTCGCTGTGTTGGAAATTTCAGAATTCAAACGCCTGACCATATCGGTATAGCCATGGTCCCCTGAAGTTTGGAGCTTATCGACATCTCCTGGAGTTTGGACCTTATCGACATAATCATGGCCTCCTGAAGTCTGGACCATCTCGACATGATCTCCTGGAGTCACGAAGTTTTCGAGAACATCGACAAGAGCAACCTCCGGCGGCTTCAGAAGTGTGTATCGTACCCCTAACCCAACCGTGCAGAGAACTAAGCTTGACAGCGGCACCCCAGTTTGAATGTTCGCCTCCATGTGTGCGTCGATCATAGAGGACGGGTTATAGGCCTCGCCAATGCCCACGTTGATGAGCTCCATGTCCCCCGAAACTATGCCCTCATGCATACAGGTTTTGAGTTTTTGAAGCTGCTTCTCCAGATTGCGCATCCGCTCCCGCACCCTTTTTTCCACGTTTCGATAGTCTGGACTATCTAAGGATAAACCACTGATACACAAAACCGCCATGACCCTCGTAACGGCAATGTCACTGGAGCTACATTCGATATTCTTGTTCGCACCAGCAACCATCACTCTCCACCGCGCAGACACGGACTGTTCCTCTGCCAATCGTTTTGCATGAGCCTTTGTTTCGAGTACAGTGATTTAAAATGCTTACCTCGGACCCGGATCTTCTCGTAGCACCTTTGTAGTGCCTCTCCGTCACCAGGGACGGGCCCTATAATCCCAGCGACATACGAACACCATCCCACTAAAGCACATTGGAGAGCGAGCTGCAACGGGATCCAGTCCTCTGGGTTTACTGCCTGCCGCCTCAAAACCATCGATTCGTCCACCTGGCAGTTGTACACGTACAACTGTTTTCCGATACACTCATTGGCCATATTTCTGCAGACGTCGAAGAACTCCCGTTTAGCCAATGTTTCTTCGTAATCTGCCTTTGCACTTCTTTCAAATAGGTCGCTGATTGCGGTCGCCGTATTGAAAATTTCAGAGTTCAAAAGCTTGACCATGTCGATAATATCCGATCCTGGCAGGTCGTCCGGTTTGGTTGTATACGCCTGCGCTTTGGAGAGCTCGGTCGTTTTTATCTCGACTAGTCGCTGCGCCAGTGACACCTGCTTTTCCAGCTCCCTTATCCTTTCGTCCTTCTGCCTGTTTGAAGTCTCCAGTTCCCTGAGGGCTGCGGCCCTTTGCGTATCGTACCCAGAGCCAGGATTTTGCCGGAAGGTCCGATCCATCTCTGCTATCCTCTCTCCCAACTTCTTGTTTTCACCCTGCAACTTCGACACCCAGCTCTCCGCGTTACCCAACTTCTTCTGACTTTCCCCCAGTCTTTCCTTTAATGCGTAAAAGCCCTCCACCGATGGCTGTTCGTTGGCACCGCCAGTCCCCCTTCTTGATCCTTGACTTGGGGTTTTGGCGACTGGGGGAGCTGATGACCATTGTCCGTTACCATTCATCTCGTCGGTTATTATGTCGGTACGTGGTTCTTTGGCCTTTTCTGGATTGCGATCACCAGTTTGGTAGAATGTCTTCTCGTCTAATTCCTGAGGCGCCTTCGTGTCCGAGCCGCGAGATTGAGGAGGTTGAGAATTCGAAGTCGTCGTGCGGCCTCGGAATGAGAATAAGGAGTTCATGGTTGTAAAACAACGTCTAGGTCAAGTTATCTTTGATCGACTGGTGTTCAATCGCACCGAGGCATGGTTTTTACACGTGTTGGAGGGTAGTATCGGCGCTATTACAACGTGGTGCAACCCCGTTCTTCCATTCATTGGACAGCCTCTCTTTTCACCCCATCCTGTGAGGCTTGATAACCCACTTATTGGTGTAATCGATTGGTCGTTGGATCATCTTGGATGTTTACAAGACATATAGCAGTGATATTACCATTTTGATCATGATGTCGGCAGCTTTATTCTTATTCTTAAAGTTAGTCAGCCTCCTGTCACTCTCCTTGCCTTTTGATACGCCCCTTGACACGCCCCGGTCTGGTTCTTCGAGTTTCATATGAAAGCTAGATCCAGGAGCTATACTTTAACTTTGCAACAGCGATCTCGGACTCACGCAACAAGCGCCCCCACGTTGAGTTGGCCCATCTCAACGTGTCCTACGCGTGTCTCCGTCCCATTATTGTAATCGGTTTGGACAGGAACAAATTGGCGAATATATCGAGCGCAAATATACCAAGTACAGGCCCGCTTCTGGTAATTGGTACATACCAAACGCTTCGATATCATCCTTCCTCGTGTAGTGCTCATCTTCACCGCTCCTTTTCCTTCACAACCACGTATAAAACTCAAATCGCTGAGTCGAAGGAGCTTCGTTTAAGCTTTGTACAATTAAACAATCAGCGTGTGTCCTTGTGAATTCTTTCGCCGTATTTTTTTTGCGCCAAGTGTGAAAACTCATTTTCAAATAATCATAATGGACAAGTGAAGTGTATGAGTTAGATGAACTCAGCAAAAACCTACCAATAACGATTCAGAAGGCAACGATGAAACGCACTATCAGGTGGAACATGAGATTGCGTTGCTTTTCGGATTGACAGTATCCAAGACATAAGTGCCCTTGTTGACCAATACTGACGTACCTCAACTAGGGCGAAGAAAAAAGTCGAATATGTGCCCACCACGAGGAAAGAACGCCCCATCTTTCTCAATATGTTGCTAGATCTTTTCACGATGAAATACTGTACGAAAACTAATGCTCAAATTTTGTAGTCTATAATCGATGAATTTATGTAAAGGCGAGGGAATCTAGATCTCTCGTTCTTGCAACAGTGCAAGGTCGAGGAGGAAATATGGTACATGAAAAAAGCGCCAACAAGAAATGCGAATGCGAGTATACAGGGATGCAATATATACATGCTTGGAGAATAAATCAAGAAGCGGATAGATGAAGGGTGTGAATGGTAGAATACAATATGGTGAATTGCTACAAGAAGAGAGCGATGAAGACGAAGAAGCGATGAATGAATTGTCAGGGAATGTTCCTGCTAGATGGAGAGTCAACGGCGTTTGTGAGATGATGCTGATGGTCCAGAAAGAAAGAATGCGAATTAGTGTTCGAAATGTACTCGGATCGTCGCCCAGAAGAACGATGGTTATCTAGCACGGTGTTGGAGTCGACGAATCTCGTCATCAAAAGTCAGCTGGCGCAAAGGTTCGACTTGGAGTCCAAGGTTACTGGCAGCGCGATGCTCGAGGCGATCCCAGTCCTCAGAATCATGTGATTGATGGACATGTTCCACCTGGGGACGAGTCATGCCCCAGTTGAAGGAGCCTTGACTGTTGTACCACGCCGTACCGGATAGCGGTGGAGCGGATAAAGGTGGAGTTTGATTAGACCACGTTCTTGGTTCTGAGTGCTGGTGCTTATAGTCGCCTGCCCATCCTGTGAGTGTAGAAAAGGAGGAGGAAGGGAAGGAAAGAGGGGGCGTAACAGGTGGGTGATTAGAATAGTATAGGCCGCTGTTAGATAAGGGAGGAAGAGAAAGAGTAGGAGGTGATGCTATTGATGGCGAACTATTGTTGCAGTCGTCCTGATAAGGGTCCTCGATAACGGTAACAAGGCCCTGTCGATTGTTGGTACTCATGTCGGACCATTCAATATGTTGGCTTCCATCTTGATTTGCGATCTCGTACGATCCGTATTGCTAAGGAAGTCATGAGCACCGATAGTTATCAAGCAAAGAGAGATCAATACCTCTCGGTAACCACGATCAAACTGGCCGCCTCCGTCAGGAACGTCGTACCCCATATTATTGATGGACAGGTCAACGCTACGACGTTGTTCTTGATTGTCCTCAAAAGTATAATGGGGAGAGTCCTCCATGGGGGCTTTCTGCGTCCACCACGTATCAGGATTTTGCATTTCCTCCATTCGTCGTTGGTTCTCAGCTTCTTGCCACGTGAGATGTGTAAAATCAGACGGCGTCGCAGCTTGGGGTGATGGCATCGGAAACGAGATCGTGTCGCGCCGAACGTGTGTGTGGGTCCTTGTGGGGGCCTCTTGCATATCGAGAGGTTTGAAGGTTCCCCAGACTAGGGGACTAGGTTCGGCAGACTTGGTGGAAAATTCATCGTTGGACGATTCCGATGGTCCAGATGACCGTGGATAAGGATGGCGATGATTTGGCGCAGGAGCAGAGAGCGAACGTTTAAACATGTGGGTAAGCGGGAGGTCAGGGAGCGTAGACGTGGGGTCCGAATTTATGGGTATATGACCCGAACCGGGGTCTGGAGGACTGCGGTTGTGGGTTTTTTTGGGCGTCGGTGTGGGCGAGCTCTCGGATGGAGTGGGCATCGGGGCATCAGAAGGCTCCACTTGGAACTGGTTGGGAGCAGGAGAAAATGATTGGGTCGTCAACGCCACATCAGAGTGAGATCTGACATGAGAAGACACTGAGCTTGTTCCTGAGAGTCCCCGTCCCTTTGTTCGCGAGGGTTTCGAACCGGCCTTGGGTATGCGATGATCGCCCTCCCACTGCTTCACCGCTACTTCAAGTTCTTCACCTTTAATACCCTCTGCGACGAATCCCGCAATCTTTGCACATCGTGTTTCCTCGATAGAGAGCAGGCGAGTGGACTTGGATTTGCCTTTTGACTTCTCCTTTCCCTTTCCCTTCGCCTCGGACACTACAAAATCGTCGTCTTCGCGCTCTTCAACTGCAGCTGCGTCCTTTGTTCGGCTACGGACACTCCGTCGCCGTGTCGAGACTGTTCCCCCTTCGTCCTTCACCTTTGATTTGACCAGTGCATTGGCCCCGGGCCGAAATCTCCAATCAGGGTAGTGAGCACGATGCTCGGCCTGAGCAACAATAGCCTTGGCCTCCCATTTCTCTCGTTCTTCGGGCGAAAGTTGCCTCCAGCAGAGACCTACAGATGGGCGCAGTTAGCGCGGCCAAATGAATAACGAATGTAGATAAACGTACCAATAATTTTAGATAGTTTGCTGTGGTTCCCCTCAACCTTTCCTGGAACATTTTGTTCTTTTATGAACGCGCAACGGAATAAGATGAACGCGTTTGGGGGACGTGGGATATATGAAGGGTCACGTCGTTTTCCACTGGGTCGCGCCTGTGCTAGAGGCATCGAAAAAGTAGAGGTACTTTCGTCTGGTGTGACGGGAGAAGTTGGTGGAGGAGAAATAAGAGAGGTAGAGGATTGTAAATTGATGTCCCGTGTGGCGGTGGACGCCGAATTTGATGTAAACGATAGAGGTGTCACTCCAGGGGAAAACGTGTAGGTAGGGCTCGGATTATCATTGTCAACCAGCGGGGGCATGTCTTTGCAACGTGTTGAGCGCGTGAAATATTTAAGGATATTCGGCTGTGCTCACCGTCTTCCTCGAAATCCTCATTGGCCATGTCCCTGTCGGGATCGAGGGGCATCTGTGAACTTGTGGGAAATCATAGTTGCTAGCAACCTCGTGGTTTAGGAATATGGTTGGGATACTCACTGAGGTGGTGTACAGGGCAAAAAAAGAGATGACGGGGCTAGAGCGATCATCTGCTGGCAAGGTTTCTCCTTTATGCACTTGACCTTCTTCCCACCGATGATTCTGTGCAACAGTGGGCTTCGAACACGCCCCTACTTTCGGACAAATATGAACATATTCGACGTCGACAGGATAAAAGACAATAAGGATGCCTGAGAAAGAATCCCATCGCAGAGCTCCTTGGGGTTGGTTTACCACGCTGTTGTCCGGCTGACGCGACCTTATCTTGGGTCCATCTTTCTATTCAGGGAACCTGATCACAGATCACAGACCCGGTAACTTGGCCGCTCGATTCTGCACCATCTTGATATCCTGCATTGACGAGTGTTCACTCCGAGTCCGTCACTGTGATCCGGGTCAGATACAACCACAACTTGCGAGCGGTTCGAACAATATATATACTGGGCGGTATTATTCTTTTTCCTTAGTACGACGGTCGAACCTCAGTTGATTGTTGGCAGAAACGCGTCCCCATTATAACTCCTTATATTTATGTTGCCTCACACCGAGTGTTAACACCGGTACCTTTAACTGGAGAACTCCTTCAAAGTGGCGACTGGGTGACAGATATTAATACACCCTCGCTTCATGGATTAAAAGTTTCTCCACCAATACTAGCACCCGTTTTGACAGACTAAATTTCCAGACCCACAGTGGGACGAGATTCTCGTCAATATCCGAGCAAGGCGAGGCCGAATTTCGAAGCACAGGATGGGCAGCGGGCCTATTACACGATGAAGACCCAAGCATACGCCTCAAAAGTCGTCAGACAAGAAGCCTGGAATAGCCTGGAATAGGTTGATACTGGCGAGAGGTGTCATCCCATGAACTTTGGGGTTTACGACACCTGCATCTTGTGATATCGTGATGTCAATGCTGACTTCAAGGGCCCGGTGAACTAAAAAGTCCGGCGACGCTTTGGTTAAACTTCTGGAGGGGCCGAACTGACGGCTTCAAGAAGCGTAAATGAAGATATAAGGAGCTCGATGAAACCCGGTACCATCCGTGAGTACAAGGCATAGCTTACATATGTGCATTCGCGGTCTGTGCAACGGGAAATGGCCGTGGTTTCAGTTCCCAATCGTGTTCCCACAATTGTTGAACGAGAGGGCGATTATGGTAATTTCAGACTCCCTGGGCCTTAGCCGTAAAGAAATCCCACTGTCATCGACATCATCATGAAATCATGACAAGATATCACATCACGTATATGGTTTGGTCGAGTTTAAACCATCTGCCGGTGTGGCGCTCATGTTAATCCTGTAACCCCACGATCTTTCCGGATGCCTCTGCCTGTCGAAGATGTAACCATGTGGTTTATAAATGGTCAGCCCATCACCTTATAGATAGAAAGAGTTGCCTTCACTCCTTTGAATTAAATGTTTCGACCCATTGTAAATATCTTTCACCCTTCGTACAAGCTCGTATGCATAATTAGAATAGTCACGTACAGGGAACACAACGGAGAAAAGACACTCCTTTGTTGCATTGTGGGATGCCGACAAATGCCCGAAGAAGTGACCGTGGGCTATTAATGTGCTACTGCGCGAGGATCAAGGACTTAAAAGAAGCAAGAGCTAAGCTGAAGTTTGACATTAGAAGGCCAAACACATCGTGCTAATTCACAGGAAAGGACAGAGGTCTAGGCTGGAGACAAGCATCGTCAAGATCAGCGAGTAGCAGCCATGGGAACTCTGTGGATATCTTGGTCCTGCGGCAACTCCCAAGCTTTCCGTCTGATGGAAACGACGATTATCAGTTGATAACAGAGATGAGACAAGAGCACGACACCGGATGTGACCATATGTACGGCGGGGTGATTGCTAGGTGATCATGATCCAGGAATACTGAGATGACATCCTCGATAACAGATCTAATGCGCGTGACGTAGGGCAGTACGACCCCGCAGGCAGGCACGATCGCTGAAGTTCCGGAGCTTATAAAGTCGGAATGCGGAGGGATCGGGGCGTAGGAAGATAGAGCAGATGAACCCTAGGAATCGATCTCTGGATGTAGCCAACAACATGATAGAGGGATAGAGTCTGATGGAACCCGTGGACGATCGTTCAGTGCAGGTTCAAGAAATCGCACAGCCGTCGAGCTCTCCGTCTTAACACCGTGGCACCCCAAAATTCATGAATGGGATACGAAAATCTAGAAGAAATATGGACTCAATTGATTTGCAAATTCAATCTTCGGAAGGGGCCAACGGGGCCAAATGGCGAAATTGGTAATCAGAGCTTTGGGAGCAGGTGCGTTCCATTGGGGTGGCTGTTACCTTTTATAATCCCGATATTGGTCGGCGAGAGAAAAACATGTTGTGGCGTTCGCCAGCGGACGAATGCTCTAGAAGACCAAGGAAACGCACCCGAAAGCAGGCAGATGGCTGCAGACAGGGAAGAGACAAGTTTGATAGGGAAATCTTATTCAGTTATGAACTCGAACGGTTATTGCCTTAGAAGACGTACATAAATCACACCCAAGGCCATTTCGTCGGAACTGAAGGCAGGGTTCCTTTAGTATTCAGATGAAGAACGGCTATTGGCTTCACGGAATCTATGGTTATCGATATGAAAAAAATTATACCAAAAGCAGAAAACAACCTGCCTCGCGACCCGGAAGACAAAGGATGATCCTACGCGAATATTGACAACGCCGGTAGGCCGGGGGTACGCGCGGTGAGGAGTTCGGGAACACCCATGCACGTAATCACCGACATCTCCCAGAAACGACGTGTTGCTGACTAATTGCGGCTTCCCGTTCCCGAGACTGTTAGGCGTATGTATTTGTGTGCAGGGCCAGGTGTCTGAAAGGGGGGTGGAGGAAGCAGCACGGGGCAAGGCAGGCGGACCTGGGCCAGGCGTGAGGTACATGGGGCCATTATTGCGCCGAATATGACTCCCACAGTCGAAATAAGCCAATGGAGACATGCTTGGCAAAGGGATCAACCCCGTACTATGCAAAATCGTACAAGGACTCCGCTGGCTGATACCTGTGGAGATAAACGCCGTTGCTCAGCGCTCAACAACGTTCTGCACCTTCGTGGACTGGTGCGACACAATAATAGAACAAAGTGTGAATTCTTGAAAGAAACAAAGGAAATGGCGAAACTGGCTCACAACGCAAGGACCCCTTTGAGTTACAAGTGATTGCAAACAGATTTGCGGGATTTTTACGAAGGGTTGGATATGCAGCTGTTGAAGCCAACCTACTCCTGATGGAATCTGGGCCACACCCGAGTGAAAACATAAAACCTGAACGACAAGGTCCGATAGTGTCCAAGATATTGAAGGCATTCCCCATGTCAATTCTAGGTTGTCAATTCTAGGTATTGAAATGAACAGAGGCATAAACGGAGTTAGATCTAATGAGCACAGGAGCACAGCGCGGTAGTAGATGTTTTTAAAATTCAAAGAGGAAGTTGGGAAGTTGAGAGTCTGATGGCAGCCGCCAACGCGAAGCATGTGGCTGTGCAAAGGGTGACCAACTAAATAATTTGTCAGTTGGCAAGACACTCGCCTCAGACTACCGACAGACGTTTAAAAAGGCGTCCATCTTGAACCTGAGGTCTCCAAGACAAGGGCAGAATATTGAATGTGAACGTTGGACACGCCTTGTCAAGAAGCTTCCTTGTACATCCAGATTCCGGACACGCGTTTCTGGGCAGCCTTATACTTGCTTCTTACTACCCACTCGGCCTCTGGACACCTTTCTGACCATCTATGCCCTTGCAATTTCCATGGATCCGTGGGCGCTATTTCCTATACTCTCTACTCCTCGCAGATACTCTATCAGAAAACATGGTACGGAAGGTGGAAGCACATGTCGCGGCGTGGCACAAAGGTCCGTTCACTTGGTTGTTTGATGTATTTCTGAAAAGTCTTGAAATATTTCAGGCATGTACTGTTTGAACGGAACGAGGGCGGGTTACAATGACCAGAACACAAACGCTGCCTGCCAACCTCTTTATCAGGTTGGTTTTCGGATTACTTTCTTCTGTGGGAAAAGAGTGCAAGGCTGAAAATTTTCCGTCTTCAGCTCAATCAGTCCGACTGGTGGTTTCATCACTCCAACAATGTGCGTATCTAATGACGGATCCACTTCTATCTCGCTGAAGCTTATTCTCTCAGTGCGACGAGTTTCCGCCCGCAGATGGAGATTTCCTAGAACTGTACGTTTCTGATTTAAACTCCTATGATCAAAGTTGAATTGATACCTTCTCAGCCCGGCCAACGGAGAATTTACTGTAGAACACGCCGTCAATCGCGCCTTTACTACCTTATCTTATGGTGGCCAGAATACAGGCCTTTTTACTGATGGTAACAACCATCCTGCGAAGGCTGCGCCAGGTGCTTGTATTTCAGAACCTAATAGTGCGCTCTCACCTCTTGCTTGATTCCAATTGATTGATGATTTGCAGTCCACACTCAAAACGAAAGCATGGCCGCCGGCACCGTTTTCGCAATTTCGTATAATTCAGATTTAAGCCAAGTTACTCATGAGAACTTGGTCGTTTTCACTGTACTAGAGCAGTGCGTTACCCCAACTTCATCACTTCCTGCTGGATATCTGTAGCTGATGAGCTGGTCTTCTCCCATCTAGCACTCCTTGGCCGAGGCTCGCTACTTACAAGGTGCCCAATCTACCTGCCTGCCCAGAACCGGGTGGTTGTACTTGTGCCGTGAGTGTACCTTCAGTGCCCATTTGATCTAGTTCACTGATTGCCATTTGTCTCAGTGGGGTTGGGTATATTCTGTCTTGACCTGGTGGACACTTGCATCTGCTGACAATCCAATTTAGGTAGCGAACGGGTGCGGTGAGCCCAATATGTACATGTTTCCATACCGTTGCCGAGTTATAGGAAAAACTGGCGACGCAGCTGTGTCCCCAGGTGTGCCTCCTGTATGGTGTGAAGACGACACAAGCAAGTGCGTTTCAGGGCCAAAACAGGTGCGAGACCTCATTCTTTACCCTCTCTCGTGACGAAGATATGACTGACGAGATATTTCAACTGCTAGATGGTCTTCTACAACCAACTCGAGGGAAACAATGTTCAGGTTTCGGGCTATGACCTAGCCGGCGATCCGAGGGCACCAACATATAATTCGAAGATGGGGTTCTCAAATGGTGAGTTGACTCAACTCTTTTCAACATTTGTTGCCATTAACACGATCATTCTGTCCTATAATTAGGTGCTCAAACCGATATCTTTCATACCCCTGGATCGGCCACTTCTACGTATGTCAAACCTGCGCCCACCCCAACGCTCAGCGGTGATAGGAGAACTGCCACCATTTCTCTCGGGATGGCCATCTGGGCTATCTCGGTTTCGAAGACTCTCGGATTTGCAGGGATTTTGATTTAATCGACGCATAACTAGACAAGATCCCTTTCTGATACCATCCTTGCGGAGATATAGAAGCCTTCCTTGAACATTTTTCCAGACTTTTATCATTTCAACTTCACTACTCTTTAGACGGACTCGGACTCCCCTGGACATCTCGAAGTTATTCTATCTCGTTTACCTGACACCCGCAGTCATTGCTATACATATTTTGTAACATACTAGTCTCTCCTGCTTTGTCTGTATTGAACACTGTTATTATTATTTCGAATATATGTCGTTTACAGTAACACTAGATTGTAGAAATTTCTCCAACTACTACTTTGCTAACTGAGCGAGGGGCCGTTTGCAATGTCTCTTAGATTCGCAGGAATTCAGATTTAATCGAGGTATGAGAAGTCTTCCTTCAATAAGTTGCAGTCAGCCCCTGTTCACCACCCTATATTACTACTCACTACTTAGATGGACGCGGAATTCCCTGGAGTCGTTTTGTTCATCTGACACGAAACAGTTGTAAAATATATAAAATGTTATCTGTTCCGCCAATATTCCGCTTCATGTATACTCACGTATATTATTTATCATGCTAGAGACGTAAAATTTCTCCTCCGTATCGCTATTGCATTTACTATTGTTACAGGATATACACAGTTTCATCCTTGAGCCATCAAGCCATCGTTAACGCCTGGAAATCTTTGATCAGGATAGAAGCTGGATCCGAGGGTTCCTGGTCGTATACAATGGTTGCAGGAATTCTATGAAAGTAGTGAACATCATATTTAACCGGTGAGTGCCAGCTCCTTACTGCTTCTCGACCCCCTGGAGCCATCACCCAGCAAAAAAAGACATTCGTTGGTGATCAATAAAAGGAAAGGACTATTATAAGACTTACCTTTTCAAACCAAGCAATCTGAGCTGTCATTTCGATTAAGCCAAAGAAGAGAACAACATAACAGTCCAGTTGATAATAAACTTCTCCAAATGGGTTGATCAATTCCTTCACTGGGATACAGGATATATCCGCAATGATACGATAGATGGCAGTGAAGTTGTCTACGTCAAGTGAATAGATTAGCAGGGAAAAATCATATGCAGAGAATGAGGTTAACCAGGATCTAAATCTCGCCATCTGGGGTTCGACACTGATCCCGAGTAACAATAGAGCACAGGAGGATGCATTAAATCTGACTTTTGGCAACCAATACGTGGGGAGGACCACCGGAAAGATGTCACTTCAGAAACCTTTTGACCCTGATAGGAGGATATCCATCAGCCTGTCCCGTTGCAAGAAGTAGTTACTAGTCACTGCTGAATTGTGCATTCACCTTTTGCAGAACAGCCCTGAAAACCCCAGGAATTGTTATTTTTCCATCAACATCTAAGTAGATAGTCGCCGATCTTCTCAGGTGCTCTGGATTATCTTTGTCGAAGTCAATTGCATACATGGCACCATAGGTAGCCCTCAACATCCTCGAATTCACGTAGTGGTTAATGAAAAAAGAAATTGCTCCGTGAGCAACAGCCTTATTGCTTCAAAACGGTCAGGCAGCTGGGGAAGGGCATTGTTAGAGAACATGGCCGGCACTCACATGTGCTCCTCCGGACGCACGACGGTTAGCTGAGGGAGGGTTTGCGCTAAGGTCATAGAGACCTTTTTAAAAAGCCAGTCGCTAGTAGCGAATCCACCAACGAAAACAACGTGCTGAAGAGGAAGTAGTCGAGTTGAGGGATGTGAGCTTCGAACTGAGCACAGGACACAGACCGATATATTCTCATCGGCAGCTTGATTCTGACTCAAAATGGCTTGAACGATGCGTTTGACGGAGGGTTCAAAGAACGTGGCCACGTCAGACCTGTATTTGCGTTTTTGGGTACGTTGGAATACATGTTTTGCGGTAGTACTGACCCTGGAAGTTTTAATTGGCCCAGTCTGATGTTATGGGCATCATTGTCCCGTGACCGCGTGACCCACCAAACTTGATATACTGGAAACCTTCAGCAGTTTTAAATCGCAGTTTCGTTGATCTATCGAATGACTTGACAATTTCATCAAGGTCATTCTCGAAAGGTGAGCCGTCGAGAAAACCTAGTAGCAAATCAGAAGGCACTGCATACTCAAATGAATCAAGAAACTGACTTCCCAGGAATTTCTTGGCATAAAAATTGACGTATACAGACCCACAAAAAAGGCCTGTGATAATGACGTTAATGAAAAAAAGCGTAGAAGTGTAGAAAATGAAAGAATGAATACTTACATTCAGGGGTAGCAATTTCCTCGTAACTCTCCACAGTATCCCCCACTCTTTCGATATGCGCTCAGGTCAATTGTCCCTCCACCTGCGTCAACAACGATGATTCCAGATTTCTGACAGTGAAATTAGAGAGGCATGAAGAAAATAAAATATCTGCATACTTGCCTTCATGTGGC
>Ga0307517_10008952_pt1 | contig 14279 bp, 16 predicted proteins | sample 23_EM_MG_FD_194515 | JGI IMG/M metagenome (GOLD analysis project Ga0307517, IMG submission 194515) | Populus trichocarpa ectomycorrhiza microbial communities from riparian zone in the Pacific Northwest, United States - 23_EM | ecosystem: Host-associated > Plants > Roots > Unclassified | place... | reverse complement strand
TCTTTCTCCTCTACGTTGCGCCGCTGCACTTCAGTATCCCGCGGGGTCTGATGATCTCGTACGTGGACGACTTCGCCCTCACAGTAGCATCCCTCTCCTATCGTGGCAACATCCGCAGGCTCCAGCAACTCTTCGAGAGGCTTGAGAGAAAGGCGTCCCGCCTGGGCGTCTCCTTCTCGGTCGCAAAGACAGAGCTGATACACTGGAGGACCCCCAGCCAGAGGAACTCACCGAAGTGTGTCTCGCCTATCCAAATAAAAGGGGAACTGTTTCGCCCCAGCGACTCCCTCCGATGGCTCGGGTACTGGTTCACGCCGGCCCTTGACCCTGCTGCACATTTCTCACGCCGCTTGGCCCTTGCCCAAGGGGCGTTCGCCCTCGTCCGCAGACTGAGCCCGCCTGGTGCGGGACTCCCCCCCTACCTATGTCATAGACTGGTGACATCTCTGTTTGCTCCCATCCTACTCTACGGCGCGGATCTGTTTACACCCAGCGTGGGCACTACGACCCGCCACGATACATTCTGGCGCAAGGTCCAGAGATAGACCACAAACTGTTTCTCAGCTACCCCCACCGGAATGCCTTCGGTAGAGTCATGCCTCCCACCCGTTTCCCTCCTCGTCGCCCACCGCCAAAGGCTGGCAGCGCTCAGGGTGGTCTGCTCCCCCCCCAGTGTGAACCCGGCAACAGCGCGCCTTCACCCATGCTTCCCCTCGCTCTCGGGGTACCGTGCCCCTGACACCTCGCGGGCCGTCACCAGAGGCCTTTCATCCGTTTACCTCCCCCTACACTGGAAAACGGCTCGACCCGTGCCCCCGATAAGAAACCACCTACCGGTGGATGCGGTGGCTCACCGAACGATACCATTCACCCTCGGGCTGTCTAGGATGCCCATGATCAACTCCCACTTGGCCTGCACGACCCCATCCCTCCCACCCCAGTCCCTGATGGACAACACCTATTCTGCCCTGAAGAAGAGAGTAAGAGAGGCACTCCTCGCGGAGTGGGCCTCCCAATTTCCGACGCCAGGGTACTACTTGCACCCCCCAGCGCTAGCCCCGAGGGCCTTCATGGGCTTGGGCAAGTTCATCGCCGGGAGAATTCACCAGATGAGAGCCGGGAAGAGTTACCTGGCCGCCCACCCGACCTGGAGGTCCCCCGACGCGGACACCTCCTGCCCCCGCTGTGGCTTGGAGCCCGAAACCTTCGAACAGGCCATCCTTTCCTGCCCCTCGAGACAGTACAGCAGGTCGCGCCTCCTCCACGGTGTTACCAGCGTCGATCCCGAGGCCCCACTCTGGACGTCCCTCCCTCTGCTAAAAAGACTCGCCACCTTCATAGGCATCACCTCCACGGGATTTCCCCCCACCATGTTCCCACCCACCACTCCCCCTTCTTCCCCCCCGTTCTCTCTCTCACCCCCCAGGGTGCCCCCCCCGGTTTTGCGTGTTTTTTCGTTAGCTGAGGTATAGGGTCTTTGGGTTTCTTTCCTTTGTCTTATGTAGGCTTTCCTCTCTAGACGACTAAGTTGTTAGTTTGTGCTTTCCTTGTTATAGGTGGCCGCTGGCCCGGCGGAGGAGAAACCTTCGCGATAGTGGATATTTATTGGTGCCGTGACTTTCCTTTGTTATTTTGTTTGGATTTATAGGTTTTGTTCTCTCCATAGCTAGCGCTGCATGAGGCTTTTTGTACCTAAAAACAATGAACGCATGATAACAAAAAAAAAAAACAACAACCAAGAGATAGGCCACGAACCATCTCTCCTCCACCTCCGGCGATTGAAATCTCAACACCACGGGAAATCATCGTCACTTTCCCCCACTCAGCTCTCTTCCCCCATCATCGCTACTGCCTAGGGCTTGACATTAAGCCATCTTCCCTCCTCTCCTGACGCACGCCTGCCTCCCCTCCTTGGGGTTCTTGTTCCTGTTCATCGTTGACACCCGCTCATTAAGTTCGGTTCTCCCTCTTACCCCACACTTCCTTCGCACCTCGCTTAGGATTTTGCACGGGCGGAAAACTTCCTGCTACGCTCACGGTCGGCGTTACCGTGTCGGACTCTCGGTCAAAGTAGGCCCCGGCTTGCTGGGCTTGTAGTTCTGATGGGGAAAGCCTCCGCTAGTAACATCACGGTCTCGTCCCGGTCTCGTCGTCGTCCCAAAAGCCCTTGCAATGGGCCCTTGGTCGGTTGTGGCTAGCCCGCTCGCCATCCTTCCTCTACCTCCCTCCCGGTTCTGGCCGCTGGCACCATACTGCCCCTTAAGCTGGCACCTTACTGCTACAACTCATCCCCCGGCTGGCACCCTACTGCTCCCCTTTGACTGGCACCCTACTGCTACTCACTGGCTGGCACCCTACTGCTCTCCGTCGTTGGCTGGAACTCCCTCTGCCCGGTGGCTCCGCTCGCCATCTACCCCTCAGATCGGTTGGCCCCTGCTCGGTTACGCCTAGTAGTGGTATAGCACTGCCTCCGTGGCTTTGTCCAATGCCTTGGATCGATGTAATGACCTGCCTGACCGTACATCATGATTGCGGTAGGCCCTCTACTGGAGTTTTCCTATGTCGCCGATCATCAATCCTCTCCATCAGGCCCCGAAAGGGCCATAGAACAGCTGTCATTTCTTTTGTTTTGGGGAACCTGCTGAAGGGTTTGGGTCTTTCTACCTGTATGTTTCTATGTATTGTTTCCTTACGTGTCTGGGGTATATTATCTTAGGTGCTAGGCGGAGGAGGCCTTTCCTATAGACTCGAGGTGTTTGATTTTTCCCATGAAGAGGTGAAGCGGGCGGTGGGTTTGCATTTATAGGTTTTGTTCTCTTCATACCTAGCGCTGCATAAGGCTTTTTGTACCTAGAAACAAATAACGCATGATTATAAAAAAAAGCAAAAAAAAAAAAGAACAACGAAGAGATAGGCCACGAACCATTGCAACAACACCTCCAGCGATTGAAATCTCAACACCACGAGAAATCATCGAGACTTTCCCCCACCCCCCTCTGTTCTCCCACGATGGCCGTTGCCTAGGAGTTGACGTTAAGCCATCTCCCCTCCTCTCCTGTGGCCTCACGCTCTCGCCTCCTTGGGGTTCTCATTCTTGTTCTTCATTGACTCCCGCTCATGAACTTGAAGTTCGGTTCTCCCCCTTACCCCGCACTTGCTTTGCATCTCGCTCACCATTTTGCACTGTCGGAAAGCTTTTCGCTTCGTTCACGGTCGGCGTCACGGTGCCGGACTCTCGGTCGAAGTAGGCCTCGGCTTGCTGGTCTTGTACCGCTGATGGGGAAAGGCTCAGTTAGTAACATCACGGTCTCTCTCGGTTTCGTCGTCGTCCCAAAAGCCCTTGCTATGGCCCGTTTGTCGGGTGCGGCTAGCTTGTTCGCGATCCTCCCTCTCTCCTTCTCCCGGTTCTGTCCGCTTGCACCGTACTGCTACCATCCTCTCCCCGGCTGGCACCCTACTGCCTATTCCAGGCTGGGACCCTACTGCTTCTCACCGGCTGGCACCCTACTGCTCATTGTCGTTGGCTGGCATCCCCTCTGCCCTCTGGCTCCGCTCGCCAATCTGCCTCTCTCCCTCCTGCGATTTACTCTACAGTCGCAAACCTCGCTTAGGTTACGGTTGATCATGGTATTGCACTGCCTCCTTGGTCTCGCGTAAACGCCGACGCGTCGCCACCTGCCTGTCAGTCCCGACCGTGACGCGGCCTGCCCCTTCCGGATACTATCCGCGGGGCCTTTTGGGTAGGTATATTGGCAATAGTAGTTACATCTTGTCATTTGTTTTGATTCTTTTCCTAGTGTTACTAGGGGGCCTGCTGAAGGGTTTGGGTCTCTCTCCTGTACGTTTCTATGCGTTGTTGCCCTACGTGTCTGAGGTGCGAGTCTTAGGTGCTAGGCGGGGGGAGTTTCTTCTATGGTCTCAGGGGGTTTGATTTTTCCTATCATGAGGTGAAGCGGACGGTTGTTATTGGGCTTATAGGCTTTTTTCTCTTCATAGCTAGCGCTGCATAAGGCTTTTTGTACCTAAAACAAATAACGCATGATTACAAAAAAAAAAAAAAAAGCAACAACCAAGAGATAGGCCACGCTTCTGGCAAACTTCTTCCCCACCTCTATATTTTATATACAATCTCAACCTTACGCCGCTTTGCGTCCGGATCAAACTCCTCGCCCACCTTTCCTCACCTGCTCGCAGCTCTGGCGAACTCCCATAATCTCCCCCCAGGGAACGAGCCCTTCGGCAGGCTCTCGGCCTTTACTTCCCCCCTCCGGTCGCGTTCAGGAACACCATCGACCGACCACCCCATCGAGCCTCGTGACGGTCTCACATGAGCTGAGCGTGGTAACCCCGGCGGTCGCAACCATCTCCGAGGAAAACGAGAACCTCAGGGAGGAGCTCGATCACATCTCCTCCCAACTCGCGAACCTCCCTCACACCCAAGAGCAACAAACCGCCCCAGGGATTGCCGATCTCCAAGCATCCACACGTGACCTGTCACATCGTGTGTCAGCCCCGACCCCTGACCCCCTGGCTCAGGCCCCCCCCCCACAGAGAACGCCCCAACCCCTCCCAACTAGCGGCCCCCCCCCCTCACAGAAGGCAAAGGAGAAGGCCTGAGCACCACCCACACCTTCCCCAGCCGCGGCTGACGACCCTAAATACCTCATACCATTCTACGATACGAGGCATGGCAAGGCGTTCTGTGATCCCGAGAAGTACGCCAAGCTATATCCCAACTCATACGAACCCTGGGCCGGGGAGTTCCGAAACGGTAGATACGACCTGGACTCGTTCACCCCAGGCCACCTCCATCCTGACGTCCACCCCTCCCCCTCTTACGAGCAAGCTGCCTCCGGCTCAGGCTCGGGTGGCAAGGGCAAAGCCAAAGGTGGGAAGCCTCCTTCCCCCCAACTTGTTGTCACTGCGACGCCCCCTCCTGTTAAAAAGGGGCTGCCCTCCCTTCCAGGTGCCCAGCAACGTTTCTTTGCTCCTCGCCAGCCCCCTTCCCCTGACCCAGACGCTCTCACTATTGCTGCCACCTTTCCGGACCTCGCCGCTCGCGTCCTCTGCGAATCAAACTGCCTCCTCCCTCTTCGCTTCTCTGCTACTGTCAATCCTCGAGGTTCTATCTCCCTGACAGTCACCTACAAAGCCACCCCCGCAGCCTCCTACGCCCCCTACTTCGACTCCCTCAACAGGGCCCGCAACCAGTCCTTCCCAGTAGGCGAAAGTCCCTGGTGCACCTTCGTCCTCCCCCCTACTGCCGTTCAACTAGCCATTGACGCCCTCCCCCTACGTTTCCTCCCCCAAGATGAACAGGAACTCTTCCCATATCTCCGGCAAGCGATCCTCAACGACAAAGCGACCCTGATTCTCTCAGCCAGGTACCTTAACCCTAGCGGAGATTCTAGGGCAACCAAGCCGGCCACTTCAGTGGTTATCACCGTCGACCCCCAGAACGTATCGGCCCTCACTTCAGCGGTTGTCATCCTCGCACAGAAAAGAAAGGTCGAACTTGCCTTCTCATCCTCCAGAACCTCCCAGTGTAAGAACTGCTGGATATACGGACACGCCCATCAACGATGCCCCGCCACCCACCCCACGTGCCCCATTTGTTCGCTTTATCATACTCTCGCAGCTCACAGATGCCAGAATACAACCTGCCCCAGGAGCGGGAACAATAAGCCAGTCCCGTCCTGTTGTCCGACCTCGCCCCCCCATTGCTGTAACTGCGGTGGTGACCACCCTGCCACATTTAGGGAATGTGCGGCTCGACCTCCCCTGCCTGTCCCCACCAGAACCAACTCACCAGCCCGCGGCCCAACCAGTCAAGACCCCATAGATTTGGTGGTTAATGGCGGCCCAGCACCCACTACTCCCCCGACCAGGGCGGGACGCCTTGAGGTGGACCTCATAACCCCCAGTCAACCTCCCCCAGCTGGACCCTAGACGGTCCTGGCACAAGTCACGGTTTCGGTGGTCCTCTCCCCCTGGATAAGCCAACCCCCTCCCCTGCCCATTCGACTCGTGGGGTTCGTTCCGGAAATGATTAGTCAACCCATGCCCCGCCCCCTAGGTCAAGGGCCGGCCCCTGCCCCTGCGTTTCTTTCTATCATTCATCATAACTGCCTTGGGAGCTGGAATGTTTTTCTTTCGTTGTTTGAGTCGTTCAAAGAGGCGACCACCTACCCCTCAATTGTCCTTCTACAGGAACCGCCTGTCAATAAGGCTCACCTTCCTTCTTTCAATGGTTTCAAGTCCTTCTTTCCCGCGGTTAGGAAGCCGCGAGTGGCGGCCTACGTTCATATGTCTTTTCTTTCCAATTACACAGTGCTCCCCAGGTTCAAGGAGGTGGACGATGTGCTCCCCCTCAACATCTCCTCCAATGAGCCTCTTTTTGGCACCACCTTCCACTCATTCAGGATTATCAACGCTTACTCCACCAATACTATCAACCACAGAGTTCACTCCGTTTCACCAGAAACTCTTTGGCCCGGTCTTGGGTTTCCCCTCCTAGTCTTGGGGGACCTCAACATCCACAACCCGCTCTCGGACCCTCGACGGCACTTCTCACATCAGGAGATCTCCTCCTCGACTCCCTATTTTGAGAACGCGGCAGAATCCGGCTTCGCCCTCCTTAATCCCCCAGGCGAGTACACAAGGTTCCCCTTAGTGGGCAAAGCTCGCCCTTAGGTCATAGATCTCGCCTTTGCAAACAAACCCCTCCTCCCCCTGGTTAAATGTTGGGAAGCGACCCTCCACTCGACAGGTTCCGACCACATACCCATAAGAATTACCCTCACCACACCCTCCCTGAACCACAAACGCTCGTGCCCGCATTGGGCAGACACCGACTGGGGAACCCTGGACCCGATAGTTACGGCTTTCAAGGTTCCGGCCGCACCATCGTGCCCCACCCCCCCGCAGCTAGACGAATGGATGTCAGAATCGCTGAACCGCCTAGTAACTCTCCTCAAGGAGCACACGCCGGTACCCAGGCCCTCCCATCACTCCAAACCTTGGTGGACCCCCCACCTGTCTGTCCTCCGTCGTGAGTATCACAAAGCTGCCAGAGCGGCCAGCAAGCACGACACCCCACACATGCGAGAAGTTCTCGGCACCTCCAAGGCTGGGTATTTCAAGGCAATCAAGGCCGCTAAGAACAAACACTGGTCCTCCTTTCTGCTGGCCGCCACCCCCCAGAGCCTTTGGACGGCTAAGAGGTTCGCCTATGGGCGTGCCCAGCCGCGCTTTCCCTCTCTCCCGGGGGCCGACACCCCAACACAAATGAACAATGTCCTTCTGGACCACTTTTTTCCCCCTAAGGAACCCTTCTCCCGCCACCCAGGCTCAGGCCAAATAGGTCGACACCCCCCCTAACGACAGACGAGATAGCTGCGGCTTTCTCCAAGTGCTCCCCGACCTCGGCCCTGGCCCTGGACAGGATACCCTACTCTACCTGGAAACAGGGTAACAAAATCAACCCATCAATCCTCCTCAATATACTGGCCCCGCTGGTCCTCCTAGGGTACGACCCCGCATCCCGGAAAGGCTCAAACGGCGTGGTGCTTGACAAGCTAGGGAAGACCTCATACGAATCGCACTCCTCCTGAAGGATAATCGTCCTGATCCGCACAATCTCGGAGGTCCTCGAGAGGATCATAGCAGCCCGCCTACTCACGGCAGCCCGGCTCAGAGGGCTATTGCACCCGAACCAATTCGTGTCGCTCCCCGGGCTCAGCACCTACGACGCGTGCCTCACCCTCAGCAACGACGTCAGAACACTGCAGAGGCCCCGTCTCAAGGTCTCCTCCCTGTTTCTGGACATAAAGGCAGGATTCGACAACGTCGACCACAAAGCCTTGGCCCGCATCCTTAGGGAAGGCGGGATACCCCCCTACCTGCTCTCCTCGGTTTTGTCTTTTCTGGGTGAACGAAGCTCCACCCTACTCTTCCAAGGGGCCCCAGGGACCCCAGCCCCTGTCAACCTCGGCGCCCCCCAGGGCTCTCCGATCTCCCCACTCCTCTTTCTTCTCTATGTTTCGCCACTACATTTCGGGATCCTGCGGGGTCTGATGATCTCGTATGTGGACGACTTCGCCCTCACAGTGGCCTCCCTTTCCTACCGTGGCAACATCCGCCAGCTCCAAGATCGATTCGACAGGCTTGAAAGAAAGGCGTCGCGTCTAGGCGTCTCCTTCTCGGTCGCAAAAACAGAACTGATAAATTGGAGGACCCCCTGCCAGACGCACTTGCCAAAGTGCGTCTCACCTATTCAAATCAAAGGGGAACTGTTTCACCCCGGGAACTCTGTTCGCTGGCCCGCGTACTGGTTCACTCCGGCCCTCGACCATGCTGCTCACTTCTCGCGGCGCCTGGCCCTCGACCATGCTGCTCACTTCTCGCGGCGCCTGGCCCTCGCCCAGGCTGCGTTCGCCCTCATTCGTCGCCTCAGCCCACCCGGTGCGGGCCTCCCCCCCTACCTGTGCCCCAGATTGGCACCATCCTTGATTGCCCACAGCCTACTTTATGGCGCGGATCTGTTCACACTTAGTGTGGGCACAACAACCCGTCTCGATACGTTCTGCCGGAAGGTCCAGAGGTGGACCACCAAATGCTTCTCAGCTACGCCCACTGGGATACTCTCGGTGGAGTCCTGCCTGCCACCCGTCTGCCTCCTGATGGCCCACCGGCAAAGACTGGCACCGCTCAGAGTGGTCTGCTCCCACCCCACTTCAGCGTGAACCCGGCGACAGCCCGCCTTCACCCCATGTTCCCTTCGCTTTCAGCCGATCGGGCGCCTGATTCCTCACGGGCCATAACCAGGGGCCTATTGCCCGTATACCTCCCCGTATACGGGAAAACCTCCCGACCTGTCCCACCGATAAGGAACGACCTGCCGGTGGACGCGGTGGCTCACCGAACCATACCCTTCACCCTCGGGCTATCTAGGATACCTATGATCAACTCCCACCTGGTGTGACCAGCCCCCGTCCTCCCGCCCCAGTCGCTGATGGAGAGCACTTACTCCGCCCTGAAGAAGAGGGTAAGACAGACACGCCTCGAGCAGTGGGCCTCCCTTTTCCTGACCCCGGAGTATTACATGCATCCTCCCACGCCACACTCGAGGCCTTTCATCGGCTTAGGCCAGTCAGTAGCAGGGAGAATCCACCAGATGAGAGCCGGAAAAGGTTACCTGGCAGCCCACCCCACCTGGAGGTCCCCCGGTGCCTATACCTCCTGCCCCCGCTGCGGCTTGGAACCTGAAACCTTTGAGCACGCCGTCCTATCCTGCCCCTCGAGACAGCACACCAGGTCGTGCCTCCTCCACGGCGTTACTGAGGTTGGTCCCGAATCCCCACTCTGGTCATCCCTCCCACTGCTAAAAAGACTTGCCATCTTCATAGGCGTCACCTCCACGGGTTTTCCTCCCACGATGTTCCCCCCCACGACACCCCCTGCCTCCCCCCCCTTCTGGCTCTCACCCCCCAGGGTACCCCCCCCGGTCTTTCGTGTTTTTTCGTTAGCTGAGGTGTAGGGTTGTTGGGCTTCATTCCTTTGGCTTATGTAGGCTTTCCGTTCTAGACGACTAAGTTGTTAGTTTGTACTTTCCTTGCTATATGTGGCCGACACCCCGGCGGAGGAGAAACCTGCGCGACAGTGGATATTTAACTGGTGCCGTGTCTTTCTTATGTTTATGTTTGTGATTTAGGGGTTTTGTTCTCTCCATAGCTAGCGCTGCATGAGGCTTTTTGTACCTTAAAACAATGAACGCATGATTACAAAAAAAAAGAAAGAAAAAAACAACCAAGAGATAGGCCACAAACCATCTCTCCTCCACCTCCGGCGATTGAAATCTCAACACCACGAGAAATTATCGTCACTTTCCCCCACCCACCTCTCTTCCCCCATCATGGCTACTGCCTAGGGGTTGACGTTAAGCGATCTTCCCTCCTCTCCTGAGGCATGCATGACTCCCCTCCTTGGGGTTCTTGTTCCCGTTCATCGTTGACGACTGCTCATGATATTTGGTTCTCCCCCTTACCCCGCACTTGGTTTGCACCTCGGTTAGCATTTTGCGCGGTCGGAAAGCTTCTCGCTTCGTTCTCGGTCGGCGATATGGCGTCCGGACTCTTGGTCCAAGTAAGGCCACGGTTAGGCTGGGCTTGTACCTCTGATGGGGAAAGCTTCGGTTGGTAAGATCACGGTCCAGCTCGGTTTCGCTGTCGTCCCAAAAGCCCTTGCTATGGCCCATTAGTCGGTTGTGGCTAGCCCGTTCGCAATCCTTCCTCTATCCCTCTCCAGGTTCCGTCGGCAGGCACCGTACTGCCCCTTAAGCTGGCACCTTACTGCTAAAAATCCTCCCCCGGGTGGCACCCTAGGGCTCCCCCCCCTCTGGCTGGCCCCCTACTGCTACTCACTGGCTGGCACCCTACTGCTCACATTCCTGTCTGGCATCCCCTCTGCTCAGTGGCTCCGCTCGCCCCCCTCCCCCTCCGATCGTTTGACCCTTCGTCGGTTAAGCCTAGTCGGGGTATAGTACTGCCTCCGTGGCTATGGAACAACGCCTTGGATCGATGTAATGACCTGCACGACCGCCCGAGTGGTTCTAGTGGGCCCACGGTGTCCGTGTTTTCCAGTGTCGTCGATCATCTATCCTCTCCCTCGGGCCCCGAAAGGGCCTTACAACAGCAGGCGTTTCTTTTGTTTTGGGGAGCCTGCTGAAGGGTTTGGGTCTCTCTACCTGTACATTTCTATGTATTGTTTCCTTACGTGTCTGGGGTATATTATCTGAGGTGCTAGGCGGGAAGACTTTTCCTATGGAGTCTGGGTGTTTGATTTTTCCCATGAAGAGGTGAAGCAGGTGGTGGGTTTGCATTTATAGGTTTTTTTCTCTTCATAGCTAGTGCTGCATAAGGCTTTTTGTACCTAGAAAGAAATAACGCATGATTACAAAAAAAAGAAAAAAAAGAAAAAGAAAAAACAACCAAGAGATAGGCCACCAACCATCGCAACAACACCTCCAGTGATTGAAATCTCAACACCACGAGAAATCATCGCTACTTTCCCCCCCCCACATCTCTTCTCCCACAATGGCTACTGCCTTCGAGTTGACGTTAAGCCATCTCCCCTCCTCCTCTGTGGCCTCGGCCTCCCCTCCCGGGGGTTCTCGTTCCTGTTTATCATTGACTCCCGCTCATGGTGTTCGGTTCTCCCTCTTACCCCGCACTTGCTTTGCACCTCGCTTAGCATTTTGAACAGTCGGAAAGCTTCTCGCTTTGTTCACGGTTGGCGTCACCGTGCCGGACTCTCGGTCGATGCAGGCCGCGACTTGCTGCGCTTGTACCTCTGATGGGGAAAGCTTCGGTTAGTAACATCGCGGTCTCGCTTGGTTTCGTCGTCGTCCCAAAAGCCCTTGCTGTGGCCCGTTTGTCCGCTGCGGCTACCTCGTTGCTGATCCTTCCTCCCTCCTCCTCCTGGTTCTGTCCACTTGCACCGTACTGCTACCATCCTCGCCCCGGCTGGCACCCTACTGCTCATCACCAGATGGCACCCTACTGCTGATCACCGGCAGGCACCCTACTCCTGCTCACCAGCTGGCACCCTACTGCGAATTGTCGTTGGCTGGCATCCCCTCTGCCCAGTAGCTCCGCTCACCATCTACCCTTCCGATCGGTTGGCCCCTCCTGGGTTACGCCTAGTCGTTGTATAGCACTGCCTCCGTGGCTTTGTCCAATGCCTTGAATCAATGTAATGACCTGCCTGACCGTACATCATGGTTTCGGTGGGCCCTCTACTGGAGTTTTCCTATGTTGCCGGTCATCACTCCTCTCCCCGCGGGCAGCGTTTCCGGCCGTTACAGTCTTTTCTTTTGTTTTGGTGAGCCTGAGGAAGGGTTTGGGTCTCTCTGCTTGTACGTGTCTATGTATTGTTTGCTTACGTGTCTGAGGTTTTTATCTTAGGTGCTAGGCGAGGGGGACTTATCCTATTGTTTCGGGGTGCTTGATTTGTCCCATGAAGAGGTGAAGCAGGTCATGGCTATTGTTTATAGGTTTTCTTCTCTCCATAGCTAGCGCTGCATCAGGCTGTTTGTACCTTAAAACAAATCACGCATGATTACAAAAAAAAAACAAAAAAGATAAAAAAGATAAAAAAAACAACCAAGAGATAGGCCACCAACCATCTCTCCTCCACCTCCGGCGATTGAAATCTCAACACCAGGGGAAATTATCGTCACTTTCCCACACACACCTCTCTCCCTCCATCATGGCTACTGTCTAGGGGTTGACGTTCAGCAATCTTCCCTCATCTCCTGAGGCACACACGCTTCCCCTCCTTGGGGTTCTTGTTCCTGTTCGTCATTGACACAGCCTCATGAAGTTTGGTTCTCCCCCTTACCCCTCAGTTGCTTTGCACCTCGGTTAGCATTTTGCGCGGTCGGAAAGCTTCTCGCTTCGTTCACCGTCGGCGTTACGGTGTCGGACTTTCAGTCGAAGTAGGCCCCGGCTTGCGGGGCTTGTACCTCTGGTGGGGAAAGCCTCTGTTAGTAACATGACTGTCTCGTCCTGGTCGAGTCGTCATCCCAAAAGCCCTTGCTATGGCCCGTGTGTCTGTTGTGGCTAGCCCGTTCGTGATCGTCCTCGCCCCTCCTGGTGCAGTCAGCTGGCACCGTACTGTCCCGTGAGCCGACACCTTACTGATTACCTACCTTCCGGCTAGCACCCTACTGCTACTCTCCCGCTGGCACCGTACTGCTACCTACCTGCTGGTACCCTACTGCTACTCTCCGGCTGGCATCCTACTGCTTCTCTTCTTATCGGTTGACCCTTTCTCGGTTACACCTAGTCGTGGTATAGCACTACCTCCGTGGCTATTGTCCAACACCTTGAATCGCTGTAATGACCTGCATGACCGCGCAAGAGACTACAGTGGGCCCGTGGGCATGCGTGTTTTCTTATGTCGTCGATCATCTATCCACCCCGCTCAGGCCAGCGTTTCTGGTCTTCGAACGGTGGTTTGTTTTGTTTTGGGGAGCCTGCTGACGAGTTTGGTCTCTCTACCTGTACGTTTCTATGTATTGTTTCCTTACGTGTCTGGGGTGTTTTATCTTAGGCGCTAGGCGGGGGGGACTTTTCCTATGGACTCGGGGCCTTTGATTTTTCCCATGAAGAGGCGAAGCCGGCGGTGGGTTTGCATTTATAGGTTTTTTTCTCTTCCTAGCTCACGCTGCATAACGCTTTTTGTACCTAGAAACAAATAACGCATGATAACAAGAAAAAAAACAACCCAGAGATAGGTCCACGAACCATCTCTCCTCCCCCTCCCGCGATTGAAATCTCAACCGGAACGGGAATCATCCTCACACCCGCCCACCCCAGTATCTTCTCCAAAGATGGCTACTGCCTCCGAGTTGACGTTAAGCCATCTTCTCTCCCCTTCTGGGGCCCTTTGGCCTCCCCTCCCTGGGGTTCCTGTTCCCGTTTATCGTTGACACGCTCATGCAATTTGGTTCTCCCCCTTTTCCCAGACTTGCTGTTCACCTCACTTAGCATTTTGCACTGTCGGAATGCTGCTCGCTTCGCTCACAGTCAGCATTACGGTGTCAGACTCACGGTCCAAGTAGGCCTCGGCTTGCGGGGCTTGTACCTCTGATGGGGAAAGCCTCAGTTAGTAACATCACTTTCTCGCTCGGTTTTGGCACTGTTCCAAAAGCCCTTTTTATGGCCCCTTTGTCGGTCCTGGTTAGCCCGCTCGCGATCCTTCCTCAACACCGCTCCCAGTTCAGTCCACTGGCACCGTACTGCCCCCTTAGCTGGCACCCTACTGCTTGGCACCCCTCCGGCTGGCACCCTACTATTTCTCTTCAGCTGGGACCCTTCTGCTACCCCTCGGCGGGCACCTTACTGCTTCGCGTCGTTGGCTCGCATCCCCTCGGCCCAGTGGCTCCGCTGGCCACTCTCCTCTCCCCTAGGGTAGTATCCCTCGGTTACGCACAGCTCTGGTATTGCCCTGCCTTGGGGGCTGCAAGCAACACCTTGGATGGATGTAAATCTCCGGCGGGACCGTTGATTCATGGTTAGTGTTCGTTACGCGTCAGAGCGTGGTGGGTTTTCACTTGCCAGGTCCCGGCCTTAAACGGGGCCGGTGGGGATATTTTTCTGGTAATCCCCGCCCCGCCCCCGCGCGTGGCCTACCCGCACTCATTGCCTGGACTTTTTTTTTCTTTTTTTTTTTTTTTTTTTTTTTTTTTTTTTTTTAATTTATTGGTTGGGTAATTA
>Ga0307517_10008951_pt1 | contig 14280 bp, 11 predicted proteins | sample 23_EM_MG_FD_194515 | JGI IMG/M metagenome (GOLD analysis project Ga0307517, IMG submission 194515) | Populus trichocarpa ectomycorrhiza microbial communities from riparian zone in the Pacific Northwest, United States - 23_EM | ecosystem: Host-associated > Plants > Roots > Unclassified | place... | reverse complement strand
ATAATATCTAATATAATTAAACTAAAAGACTATCTCAAAGTAAATTTTAAATGTCAAATTCGTGGATCAATTTGGGGTTTAACAACTAAAGAATATAACATCTAATCATAATTGATGACATCTCTTCTATCTTTTTTTTTTATTATTAATGTAAATATTCGGGTTAATTTATATGTACCTCAACTAACTCACGGGTTCTAAAATTAACGTTCATGTAAGTCTTTAGTGGTCCTGATGGAATTCAAACTCATGACCATTAGAAAACAAACTCAAAACCTAATCAGCTAAGCTACCTCTCAGGTTGATATCCTTTCTATCTTGATAAATAGCAATTTGCTTATCGTGGCGTTCCTTCAAATTTTAAATTTTTTTGTTCAAAATAATTTTTTTTTTATGATTTTAGATTGTTTTAATGTGCTGATATCAAAAATAATTTTTTTAAAATAATTTTTTTTATTTTTATATAATTTTAAATAAAAAATACTTTAAACTGTTACCGTTATTAAAATTTATAATCCCAAAAAATCCTTTAAATTGAGACATGAAATTGCTTTCATGGCCCGCCCTGGTTTAGCACCGTGTTCTCTCTATCCTTGCCCTGCCGTGTGTCGGCGGAGTCAAAGACGAGTCTTGGCACACATGGGCCCAATGAAACTGATCCTACGTGCATACCTCTAAATGCTTACTTTCTGCTCATTTCTATAAAGTCCACTCGCACTGGGTCCACGCCCCCCTTGTACAAGAGTTTAGCTATGTATAGATCATGTAAACTCTTATAAATCTTCTATTTCTTCACAATTCATTACAGGAAGAACAACAATATTCAAGTAATGAAATGCCATAAGTGAAGATCCTTCAAGCCAAAATACAAATTTAACTGTCAAAACTTTGCTAATTTTATTGACAATATTGACATATGAGAAAAGATGAAGCAAGCGTGTTTGGAAGTGTGGTTGTGGTTGCGATTGTTTTTCAAAGTGTTTTTCACTTGGAAATGTATCAAAATAATATTTTTTTATTTTTAAAAAATTATTTTTGACATCAGCGCATCAAAATGATTTAAAAATACTAAAAAAATATTAATTTAAAATAAAAAAAAATTTAATTTGTTTCAAAAACGTTTTTATAACACAAAACAAACAGGGTCATGGTTTAAAAAAATTACCATACATGATTGATTGTGGTTTTTTTTTGACAAACGGAGAATACTAATTAATTTAAGGTGTTAGAAATATGAGAGAAAATAATTTTTAAAATAAAAAGGGTAGTTTCTATGGAAAAGAGAACTTCTATGATTTTTAGAAATTAATACACAACTTAATATTTATTGTTTTATATTTTTAAATTCAAGTAAAAAATAGGACTACATAGAATTCCTTTCATGTTAAAAGAATTATCATACATTTATATTATCAAACTATCAATAGAAAAAAAAAATCTATCAACACATAATATTTATGATTAATCATGAAAACAGTGTATAAAAATAGTGATCTTATATATCTATTCCCTCGTCTACTTCGAAATTTTTCTTATTTTATATAAATATAATTCTTATATTTTTTTTATTTCTTCTTAATCTATATAAGAACAAAAAAAAAACATGAATCCAACGGATTAAAATATTTCAAGAAATGATTATGAGAAAATTATTTCCATAAAATTAGTATTATTCTTACCATTAACATGCAATAGGGACTAAAATTAAATATTTTTAATAAAATCCGTTGAATTGTTTTCAAGAAATCTAATGTTTTACAAAAGGAAAGAAAAACAAAGGAGGTGTAACACACGAGCAAGTGAAGCCGGTGGAACTGTCTGGTAAGAAAATTCCAACACCCTGTAAGCAAATCTGGCTGACTTTACATTCTGTTACTAATAATAATAGAAAAAGATGAAAAGACTGACCAAAATAAAATTTAATCATATAATAATACTGCAGATTCTTCTAAATTCTAATCATATTCCTGTTCATTTCCTCATTATTATCTGAATCTTTAGTTTTGTCTTCTTCTCATAGAATAATTGTTATTACATTATTCAAATTTTGACCTTTTCTGTGTTCAATTCATCCTCCATCCACCACTTCTGTCAAGGGAAGGCCTTTTTTTTTTTCGATTTTTCGTTGGCATCTGGTTTCTGTCAACTTGGTAAGAACCCTTTTGAGTTTTTGCTTTTTGGATTTTTCTATTATTTTTTCTCAATTTTTCTCTTACATAATTCTCCCATGCCAATGTGTTTGATGCAGAGAAGAAGCTGATCAAGGCCTGTTTCTGTCATTGGGATTCCTGTGTTTTTGCAATGGTTGATTCTGGTGGTTGTTTTTAATGTTTATGAGGAGTTGATTGCTTATTGATACCGAAAGGAGAGTTTCTTTGGCTATGCTGAGATTATAGCACCGATTCGTGTAATTTCTGTTTGCATTCCTGGAGGTTGGAGATGCCTATCAGACACGAGAATTCCGAAGGTAATTTTTATGTTCTATGAAAATATTCTGCAAATAAATTCATGTGGAGCATGTCTTGTTTCTGTTTCCCTTTTTCTTTCTCTTTGCTGTCTGCATGGTTCTGATGAGATATGATATTAATGCTCATTTACCATAGGACAGTTGAATGCTTTTAGTCAACATTTGGCCAATTGCATATATGGACTCTCTCTTGTCCCTTGATCATCTGTAGAATCAAGCTCATGTATTGCGTTTGATGTTCGACTGGGGTTAGAAATTACAAGCATGCTGTACCACCTACAAGATTTATAGTGTTGAGAATTTCTTTTCTTGGTTTCCAGAAAGTAACTGATATGTATCAAGCTCAATGGAAGTCTGTTCATAATCTTTTTTTTAGAGTTCTTTCTAATTTGTGGTCACTGTTCGCTTCTCCTCTTCATTTTCAAGTTTGTTTTATGCCTCCATCTTCATTTCTTTCTTAGGTCACCTTCACCGGTACTATTAGCTTCTAACCCCTAACAACTAGATTTTAATCTCTGTTCATAAAGATTCATTCATCAATCTGCACCGCCCCATTACTAAAAACAAAATAAGCATAAGTTGTCAAGCTTCACTGTGAATTTGTTTCCGAAATGCGCTTGGCAATCAGTTTTGGCTTGTCTTGAGAAACTTGGCGATTGAGCAGATATCAGTGAAGTGAGTCCTCATTTATTATATCTTCTTCTGGAACTCATGATATATACAATGACTCTCTTCTTGACAGTTTTCTAATCCCCAAATTTGTTCAAGGGACCTTATAGAATCTATATTTGTACTCACATGGAGTTGAGTGTCAATGGAAAACATGGCCGTACTTAAGCAAAGTCCTTTTTTTGAAGGATCTTTTACCTAATAGTTTTCTGGTTTTCAGAACTTGAGAACTATTGCATGTGATGTTTGTTATGATATTCACGCAGTTAATGACTTTGCTGATACTTTTCAGTTGGTGCATGCTGTGCTTCGAGTGTTACAGCTGGTTATGCATGATCTTTTCATGAAGAAAAGACCTACAGAGAATGATTGCATCGTGATCGTTCTCAGCATTATAACCTTCCATGATTGTCTGATGTTTGATTAAACGTATTGCATTTTAGGATCTGCCCCTTGTCCAGATGATCTCTTATGTTCGAACAAACAAAGTTGCAGCAACGGAAAAGATCAACTGAAATCTTCTGGTATTTGGAGCTTTAATCTTTCAACTTTTTGTTTGAAACTCTCTGTTATTCCAATAGCTCACTCCGCAGAATATAAGTTGAAATACATTGCAAAGGCTTAAACAAACTCATTATTCTCTTATCTCTTACGAAATTCTTTTCTCAAGGAAGATCCATTAAGAGGACTTTACTATTATCTTATTTTATTTTCCTATTTACATTTATAAAGATCTGCACAAAATGATTGTATTCTGTTTGTTCCCAACATTACAGTCTTCCACAATGATCTGATATTTGATTAAATGTGCTGCATTTTTTAGGATCGGCTTCCAGTCCAGATGATCTTTTAAATCCAGACCAACAAAGTTGCAGCAGCAGAAAAGTTCAGCGGAAACCTTCCGGTATCTTGAACTTTAATCTTTGAATTTTTTGTATGAAATCATTTGTTATTCCAATAGCTCATCTCTCTGCAGAACATAAGTTGAAATAAAATGAAAAGGCGCAAACAAACTCAAATTACTATATGATTTTAATATAATAAAATTACTTACACCAAGTGATTGCATACTGGTCATTCCCATCATTATTACCTTCCATGATGATCTGATACATAATTAAATGTATTGCATTTTTAGGATTGGCTCCTTGTCTAAATGATCTCGTACGTTCAGGCAAACAAAGTTGCAGCAGCAGGAAAGATAAACAGAAATCTCCTGGTATCTTGAGCTTTAATCTTTGAACCTTTTGTTTGAAGCTCTTCGTTATTCCAGTAGCTCAACATCCTGCAAAATGGTAGTTGAAACACATTACAAAGGCATAAACAAACGCAAAATTCTCTCACTATGTGATTTATTTCTAACAAAATTTGGTTCTCGGGGTTTAACTTTACATGCAGGGATATGATGTATTAAGTGTACTCATTTTCTATTTTTGTTCTAGTATCTATCTTCTTCATTTTCCTATTTAGCTTTTTAAAAGTGAGCCAATAGCGATATACTCTTGTATTGAAATGAAACTAGAATTTCATGGAAGAAAATCTTTTTTTCGTCCACCGCAATGTACTGACTGCAAACCAATTTTTGCATCAATTGGTTGGTGTTTCTTCAGTAGTGAGTGGGATGGATTTGTGTTTTCTGCTATTTTTTATTCAAAACAAATGTGGATGGAGTCATGGGTAAGGATGTGTATGCTTCAGCAGTGATTTGCATATATTTTTGACCTTTGGACTGCGAATTGAGTCTGGCATGGAGTCATACTATAGTATCTATTACCTTCGGACCTCACAGTAAAGGATACAGCTTCCTAGTTCGTTCTCCTTTTATGATCCATCCATTGTTAGAGATTCATGCTTAATATACGAGTGATATGCTCTGGCTGCCTATGAACCAAGAGGCTAACCAAATTCCTGAAGTTCCAAGAACCTAGGATCGCCTTCTTTCTTTTCCATTCCTTTTACTTTTATATTGGTTGGGATGGGAGGTAGAAGAGGGTTCTAAAAAGAAAGTTCTCTTGCTTCTTGGATGAATCTACACTTCTGCATTTTGTTGAAGAGATGTCTCCTTTTCCTTTTCTGAGAGCATTGCTTGGGATGCAGAGTAACCTTCTTTTTGTTTATCTATCAGGTCCACTAAAAAGACTGGAGAGATTGCTAAGTCAATCAGGAAACAAGACTTGTGCCGATTGTGGATCTCCAGATCCAAAATGGGTGTGAGTTGTTAAGACTGAACTTGATGCATTTCCATAGTCTTATTCATTTGATGTAGAGTTTATGAGAGTAAGAACATGGATTTTGAACACTAGAATCAGTGTTAAATATTTCTCCTGAACATTGATGGATAGTGCAAAGGAAATTGTAGATTTTATAAACACATGTGCTTGAAATCATTGTCTCCATTTAACTACAAAAGTACAATATGATTTTATTCTTATCAAATTCTTGTCACAATTTCACATAAAAGCACGGGATATTTGTCTTCTTGGTTTGTACCAAACCTCCACTCTGTGCCACCCATCTGCAACTGTGGCAACGGCCCAGCCACAGAAAGCAGACGCAATTTCTTATCCTCAACGCCTGATATCAGTGCCTCTTGACATGACTATTGGTGCTTGTTTTTTTATCAGGTCATTAAGTTATGGAGTTTTTATTTGTATCAAGTGTTCAGGCGTTCATAGAAGCCTTGGGGTACATCTATCGAAGGTGTGGTTTCGAAACTTGACTCGTTGACTTTGTCCGTAAAAGCAAAAATTTAGAACTTTATATAGTTTGATCTTGTACTCTCATGATTTAGTACCGTGAGTTATGCGGGATTTAATTGAAGGAGAAATAACAGCATTTTAATAAAGAGCTCTGTCGATGAGGGGCTAACAAAACCGCCATTTTCGATCCTGCTACTTGGTTCTATCTCTATGTTCTCTGCTATGAACGAGTGGTTAAGCCATATTTACTCCTCATACTTCAGTTTTTTCTAAGCCAGCAGCCAGCATCATAAGAAGCCATTACAAACCTTGGCTAGTAGCAGTAGGCTAGTAGAAAATATACTTCACTATATATGTTTTCGTTTTTTTCCTCTCAAGAGTATCGTAAATGAATCATCCTTGCTACACTCGCGCTAGAGAATATTACCGAGCCACCAGAACGTTAATATAATTTAGTTTTATTTCCACTCTTCTCTGATTACTCTATCCTTTCCATGCCTCTCCCATATTGGTTTGGTATGTTGATGCCTGTATTTTTCTCGACTTTGGTCAGGTTCTATCAATCAAGCTAGATGAATGGACAGATGAACAGGTGAACGCTCTGATAGATTTGGGTGGCAATACTGCTGCAAACAAGAAATATGAAGCTTCTATGCCCGACGATTATAGAAAACCAAGACCGGATGCCTCTACAGAGGAGCGTTATGATTTTATTAGGTAATATTAGCACCACACTGATCATATCTTTATAAAAAAAACAGTGCATTCTAAATCAGATATTTTTATCTGAATACCTCAGGAGAAAATATGAGCTGAAGGAATTTTCAAACTGTGATGAACAAATGTCCAGCCCATTTCCAGGTTCTATAAGTTCATTACCCACTCCTTCAAATAATTGTCCTTCCCAAGACAAGAAACAGTATGAAAAACAAGCAACCAGGCATCGTATTGGGAATGCATTTCGTAACAGCTGGGGAAGAAAAGACTCCGAGCACAAGCACACAAAAAAGAGCTACTCTTTGGTAATGAATTCCGGCTTCATTAATGTATTTATCTTATGTTGTGGATTATGAGTTCACCTTTTATAGCAAGCTATAACATATGTTACTGCAAATGCTTTCTCCTCCTCTTTCTTGATTTATATATACATATTGTTTTGTATGCGTGGTCACAGATGAGCAGAAATTACTGTGCCCCTTCCGCTGCAATGTTATCATTTATGAGAAGTTAATATAAAACATGAATGCATGCACAAACATAATATGCACAAAAATATATGCTCGACTGAAATAACTCGCATCGCAAACCATCATCATGCATGGTTTGTGGTGGACGAAAATGTGATGCATCCTATCTTGAGTTTTCAGCAAAACTTTCTGATTCTGTTGCTTTAAATGTTCTGTTTATAGGCAGGTATGGTTGAATTTATTGGATTAATCAAGGTTAATGTAGTCAAAGGAACTAACCTAGCTGTCCGGGATGTGATGACTAGCGATCCATATGTAATCATTTCCTTGGGCCAGCAAGTGAGACTCTCCTCCTTTTGACCCCATTGGCATCATAACTCTGTTGAATTGAAATGGAGTGAGATGCAATAAACCTGTTAATAATGCCAGTTCTTTGTTATTTGTTATTGCAGTCAGTGAGGACACGCGTCATAAAGAACAACCTGAATCCAATCTGGAATGAAAGTCTAATGTTGTCAATTCCAGAACAGATTCCTCCCCTGAAAGTGGTATGTTGTGTCAAATTTTCTGTGTGGAAACACAAGAACTTTGGAAACGTTAATACCATGCTAGCAAGCTCCTCTTTTTGGTCTTTGGTTATGGATGCTTAAAATTCCAGGTGGATTTATGCAGCTTGTTTATGACAAGGATACATTCACAACCGATGACTTCATGGGGGAGGCTGAGATAGACATTCAACCACTTGTTGCTGCTGCTAAAGCGTATGAGAATTCAACCATCACCGAGTCAATGCAGCTTGGTAAATGGATAGCAGGCCAGGAAAACACCCTTGTTAAAGATGGAATTATCACACTAGTAGACGGAAAGGTAAAGCAAGAAATCAGCCTCAAGCTAAAGAATGTAGAGAGAGGGGTGCTGGAGATTGAGCTTGAATGTGTTCCTCTTACCCAATAGTTACATAGAGACACTAAGAAACTAAAAACATGGTGATACCATATTTGAAATTGGCTTTGAATGTTGAATTCACCATGGAAGAACCTTTTAACCTGCAATTGTTGTAAACTGTTGTAGCCCTTGTTTCATTACAAATGATTTGCTTGACAGGGATTATTAGGGTTTCCATTAACGAATTGTATATAGCTTGTATGATTTTATAACGCCAACACCAGCGATGCAACCAAATTTTGTATCCTGACGAATTTTGTTCGGTTGGTGCAAAATCTTCAGGGCTCTGCAGCTTTCTTGATGATAATGTAGCGCGAGTACCAAATGTGCAACTATCACTCTGCTGAGTAAATAGAAACCCTTCTCAACAAAAATCTTGTACAGGATATGAAAAATAACAGGAAAATCTGAAGAAACTTGAGGACATTGAAAATCAGATGGGTAGGTCAAGAAACTTAAGTGAGCAAACCTTGAGAACAACTCAAATGAGCACAATGATTTCATTTTCTCTGAAGCTAGTGAACAATCTTAGCATGATATAAAATATAATTTATTAGTATATTTTCAGGACAAATCACAGCTCTCTCCTAGGTTGATGAGAAACGAGAGGCAATCATAAAACCCATCAGTGTTTTCCTCCATTTTCTCAGCAACCAATCAAATCAATAATTATTACAATGGAAATTGGGGTAAAACTTCGTCTTCCAGATTCAAATTCCCACCAAAAACTTTCCACCATCCTCTCTCCTCTCCACATCAAAAGCTTAATCCAAGAAAACATCTTCTTTGACTCCAAAAGCTCCAAACTCTCCTCAAACCTCGCAGCTCTCCGTCTTTGTTTTTACAATCTTGATTCCTACTGCGTCCTCTCTCTCTCCAAGCCAAACCTATCATGTCAAATGGCATAAGCTGTGTCAAAAAGCATGAAGAGCCCATTGACCCCAGGATTAACCGCGTGTGCGTGGCCGAGCCCTGGAAGTTACTAGGGTTGCTGGAGATTTAAAAAGATAATACAGAGAGTCAGAAGGGAGGTTGGGATCGGAGAAAATGAGGATCTTGTTTGTTTGAGTGGGTTTAGGAATGTGAGGCAAGTGTTTGACTGGAAAGGATTGAAACTTGAGCTTGGTGAGACAATTTATGATTTTGGAACTAGCTATGAGATTGAATGCGACTAAAGAGCCTGAGAAGTATAAGGAGTTGATTGAAGGGTTATTGAAGGATAATTGGATTGAGTTTTCCTACTCAGAAGCTAACGAGTTTGCACTTTTTCGATCTGGGAAATTGCCCTAAGAAGAGAAGATTGTGTTTTTCTGAATTGTATTGAAGCAGCAATGAGTAAATCAACTCTCTTTTGTGATGTTCTGTAAAATTTGCATTTCATTTATACTAGTTTTTTGAATTGTTCTTGACTCTATCTGGCTCCTTTCTCTAAAATTTGTACCTGGATAGAGACTTTCAAGTGTATTTCATCCATACCTGAACGCCCCATTGCCATCCTATAAGTTTGTTTTGACAGATTGTTGTAACCACAATAGGGTTTGGATTGGATAGACAAGGCCAGCTTATCTGTGAGCACCAACCCCCTCATTTGAGTTGTCAATCTGAAACTAATTTCCATTCAATGAAAACGATGGAAGTGCCAACAGAAAACATTTCAAGCTGGAGCCCTATCACTTTTGTAAAAAAAAAAAAGTCTTGTAAATTCATAATGGGAAAGAGATGATTTGAGATAAGATCATCGATCAATTCTCTCTTTACTATTCTTCTACCTAGACTGGTCTGACATTTCGATCAGCATGATGGAAGCTCGGATAGCTATATGTTAACCAAAGTGGATTTGACCCCAAGTGGAAGCTCATACAGCTATAAGATCATCAATACATTCTGTCCCACAATTCTCCTTGTTTGTTTGACAGATGGTTGCAACCAGAATAAGATTGGTCTGGTGTATCAATCAGTGTGATGGAAGCTCAGACAGCTATAAGTTCTTTTCAATAAACCAAAACTCTGTGAGTTATTCGACACAGAGACAACAGATCCTCAAACCATGAAAACGGCTTCACAATCAGAATTTCCCACACCGGATATAAAGTTCAGTCTTGTTGCTAGCAGTTAGTAAAGTTGTAGATGCAAGAAAACAAACAGGTCAGAACAGTACTCAGGGCTGGGCAGTGGTAAGAGCATCTGCCAAGGGTTTACATCAATCCCCCAAAAGAACTGAAGATCAACAGCCTGTTGAGAAGGAGATATTTCATACAGCACACTTACAGGATAATTCATTCTTATTAGCAACCCAAACAAACATCTGATTTTATTGTATCGAAAGGTCCGATGAGTTAGGACTTAGGATTTTCCTATTGGGCCATGTGATTTTTAGAGCAATCGGATCATTTATAACTAAAAGCATGAGCTCCAAGAGAATAATTACGAGTTCTTGAAATAAGAAATAAATTATATGACCTATTATAGTAGATGCTATCATCCATACAATTCGATAAAATAGTTTAAAATTTTACATGGCAATAAGTTTAGTTTTTTGAATTGCTAGCAGTTAGTAAAGTCACTTTTATTGTCACTCTAAGACCCGTATATAAGCATTGAACCTTGATAAGCTTCTCTTCTGTTTTTCAAACAAAAAAATACCAAATTTTTTCAATGATTTTGATATAATAATCTTAAAAATAAATATTTTTTTTAAAGAAAACATTATTTGATAGAATTGAAAATCAAGGTTAAGTTATTGATGAGAGATGTTTCTAGAAAAAGCAGGGTTCCATATTCTGGATTGTTGTAGCGGAAAGGATGAGCCAAATCCAACAAAAGGTTGCAGAGAATTAAAGAAACCAAATAGCAATAATGAGGACACTGCATCATCTATTCTTGAAGAAAGCAATCGTCTGGTTCACAACTATATCATATTCTTAACGTTGTCAAGGGAAAAATATACTCTCTCAATCATTAAGCGAACACAACATACACCAGCAAAATTTTGCAATAGCTTCATCAGCGTATCCTTCAGTACACAATTATGCATTCCCAGAAGAAACGGAAAGTACTCTCCATGAAGCAGAAGAGTAAAAACAATCTGCAGAGACCAAATCCACCATGTACTGCTACTCGGAAAGAAAACAAAATCTCCCAAGATATAAACAATCCACAAAGACAACCACAAATGCAAAGAAACCTTCGAGTTTACCTTACATTCATGTCTGCGGTATTCATCTAACACTGGCCAACAGGAATGGAGGGAAAAATCCACACTTTCAATGACATAAAGGATTAACTACAGAAAGTTGGGGTTTAAAAGCACCCATTTTCATTACGATGCATCATTTGCAAATCCTTTTGCGTTGCATTAGCACTAAATATTTACAAATCCCAAAGAGGAGAGATAATCTCCCCAGAGTAAAATACAAACAAAACTCCCAAAACCAATTTGGAGTTTTGATAACACATTGTAACTACTTTTTTTCAAGACACTACATAAAACAACCAACATCAGTCCCCTAGATAGATGTAGATACAATTGAACAAAATGAAAAATGCCAATGAATCCAATGAGTATTTTGAATCCAACCCTTACATTGATTACATACTGCAACAAGACAAATAAAAATTCGCACCAAATCAGTTGTGAGCATCCAGGTTCGATCAGGAGCAGCAATCCGGGCATCGAATCAATCCATTCTCATTACATTCCAAGCACCTCTTGAGCACCCCTTCATCTTCATCAAACAACTTTCTACTCCCACTACAATTCCCACAAGGCACAAACCTCGCACCCCCACATCCTTCACAAACAAAGCCAGGCTGCTGTCTTGGAAACCGATCAAGAACCCTCACCAGTTCGCCTGTCTCAAACATTTGCTTAATCACCTCAGCACCACCCACATGATCCCCCCTTATAAACACCTGCGGCAAGCTCACATTTTTCTCTCCCAGCACGCTTTGCAGCTCCTTCTTATAAGCCGAATCCATCGAAACATCCCTCTCATCAATCCACACTCTAAACCCTCTGAAAATCATCCTCACCGCATAACAATCCTCGTAAGTCCTTCGAACCCCTCGCAAACTTGTTAAATACACCACAATCCTATCCTCGGTACCCGGCAACCGGATTTTACTATTGTTAATAAACCCAAAAGAAGGGAACCTATTATACTCAGGTCCCATCGATTTAAAAGATTGTAGCTTATGAGTTGCTTGAATTTGCAATTCATCGGGGTTCGGTTTCTGGGGTTTTGGGGACTCAAACAAAGAACGAAGCTTTTTTACCTTTCCTTTCATGGACTCAAACGAATTGTAAAATCTTGATGTTGATTGAAGGTAAGAATTGGCCAAAGAAGCTGAATGAATTGTAACAGACCTATTGAATATAGAACTCGAGGTGGTATTTTTGGTGGCGGGTTTTGAATTGGGGATGATTTCCTGATTCTTTTCAACTTCAGCCATCGACCCGGATCACGAAATCAACTCAATTTCAAGCCTTTTCCTTCTGGGTTTCTTAACTAGATCAAGATTGAATTAACCTTGGCCCTAAAATTCAGCTCTAGAAATGCCAAAACAAAAGGAAAGAAAGAAACCTTTTTTTCAAGTTACCTTCAAGAACAACCTTGACCCGTTCAAACCCGATGCTGATCGTAGCAACGGCGATGAAATAATCAGAAAATCCTAAATAAAGAAATTGACGGTGGATGATTGCTTTTTGCTTTTCAGGTAAAGCAGATGAGATGAATTTGGTTTGCTTTCCTGTCTTTCTTTGTAGGTAACGAAAGCTGGATAGAGGAAGAGGAAGAGAGGGAGAGGAAACAAGAAAGAGAGAGAAAAAAAAAGGTGTTTTCAGTTTTGGGTTTGCTTGCTTTTGTTGCAGGGAGAGAGAAATGTGGAGGAGACGATTTTGGAGGCTTGAATTGGATACAAAGCTAAGAATAAACTAATAGCATATTTGTATTTTAGTGTTAAAAATGCTTTTAAAAAAATTACTTTTTTAATTCTAAATTAATTTTTTCTAGATGTTTTCGTATATTTAAATAAAAAAATATTATTTTAATATATTTTTTTAAAAAAATTCTTAAAAAAACTGTAGATAAATAATAAAGTTTACTCTTTTTTTTTTATCTTGCAAGGAGAGAGAGAGAGAGAGAGAGAGAGAGAGGTGGCTTTCTACATCAGAGACTTGTTGGGGGTGATGAGGTCCAAGTTACAGACAGATAAACCACCACCGCCTAGTTTGAAACACACGAGGTTCGCTGTTTTTTTCTGCTAGAGTTTTCGTGGATGTTTCAACTTTCAAGTGTTTTCTTTTCTTTTCTCTCTACTCGTGGTGTAAGGTAATGCTGTTTATTTATTTTTATTTCTTATTATTATTATTATTATTATTATTATTATTATTAGTATTTGGACTAGTTTGTGTTCAAATCGACTAATCTCATTAGTTTTAAAGCTAACAATTATGTAAACTTCAGGTGGCTCTAAAAGAACTTGAACTCGTGATTATTGAAGAACAAACTCAAAACCTGATTAATTGAGCTACCTCTTAGAATTGTTAAAAATATTTATTGCATGTACTAAAGACTAATTATCTTTTTAAATAATTTTAAAAGATTTTTTTTATGTATTGATAAGGTGTATTTTAAGAAATTTAATTAAAAAAATTAATACCAGTCTCGAGATTTAAGCTTAAAAAATTTAATTCTAGTTAATTTCTTAGAGTTACCATGATACTATTATTTGTTTTTATTATTTTTATTATTATAAGTATCTTTGGATTAGCTTGTATGGTATTCTGGATGAAATATTTTTCAAAGATAAATTTTTATCGGTGATAATTCAAGTTTTAAACTCCAAAATCAATGAAAAGGTGAATTTTCACACGTGACAATCACATTATAAGTTAACATTTCAGTATAAATTTAAAGAAAAACCCATTAAAATTATGATTTTATGAAATATGTAAATACTTTTTGGCTACTAAGTCTTTTGTATTGTTTGCAGCTTGGTAAATTCTGTTCTTAACGTCATTTAAAAGTGTATTTTATTTTTAAAAAAATATTAAATTGGTTATTTTTTTAATATTTTTAATGATTTTAATAGATTAATATAAAAATGATTATAAAAATCATGCAATTTCAAATAAAAAAATATTTTTAAAAAATATACCGCAACACTAAACAAATATTTCATATGGTTTGAGCGTAGGAAAGTCACGTGTATATTTTACTGTCTAAAAAATTTAAAAGTTTGAAAAATAAATACTAGGAGAGGAAATCATGTCTTCCCATTTTTTATTATTATTTTAATTGTGTGATGGGTC
>Ga0307517_10008950_pt1 | contig 14281 bp, 9 predicted proteins | sample 23_EM_MG_FD_194515 | JGI IMG/M metagenome (GOLD analysis project Ga0307517, IMG submission 194515) | Populus trichocarpa ectomycorrhiza microbial communities from riparian zone in the Pacific Northwest, United States - 23_EM | ecosystem: Host-associated > Plants > Roots > Unclassified | place... | reverse complement strand
ATAGCGGTACGATGGCCGTGCTCGTAAGTGAGGAGTGGCAGCCTTCGTAGTCAATTTGACTGCATATATACGGTGAGCAGCTAACGTGAGAAGTCAGATAACCGACTTACTTGTTGCCCATCGCCCTCTAACACATTCTAGAACTCAGTGTCTTCAGTTGTAGTAGCACTTTCTAAGTGTTTGCTTGTGAATATGACCTTGGTCGCCGACGAGTGCGAGAGGGACCAGTGTCAACATGGGTCAGAGCGAAAGACTTCGATGTTTAGTGAAGATGATGGTTGTGGTTCAACGAGCGGACGTGGGAGTTTGGGAAGCCGGATAACAAAACAATGGTCCTTACTCTCTCCCAACTCCTCAGGCATCAAGAAGACATCTGTAAGCGGTTTTATCGCCCCCAAATTTGACACTCTAATACATTTTGCGTCTAGATTGGTCCATCACAGCTTGAGCAAAATCCAACACCATGTCGAATGCCCCTTCGCTCTTGCAAGGAGACCCATGAGATGAGATGTGTGGCAAAGAAAGTCAATAAGGGACTCATTCGTCGTCTTTCCATATTGTCCTCCCTGCAAGCCATCGCGTCCTCCTTGGACCTCGAACTTTATCAGTCAGACAAGCCTTACGCATGGTCGGATTGGGGAGAAGTGTTGGTAGATGGCTCGTATCGGGATCAGGATTGGGAATAGGGGGGTGGCTGCAGAATGCCTAGCATATCAAATGTTAGGGCTGTCCTTCGTTTACGAGGTACGTCGAAACTTTCTGAGCTTGGGCTGTGATATTATGCTGACGAACGATCGATAGGTTTCGTGGACGAGTCACGTAACGAATCGCGGCGGCGATTACGGCGAGTAGTGGGCTAAGCGGTGGCGATGATCAGGGTGTTCCAGAATGATGAGAGGTGCGTACCTTTGAGCTGCGGCGTTTCGAATAGCTACTTATCAGCAAGATGTCGAGCACAGATACCAATCACGAAGGTGCCTCGCAAGGGACGTAGTCGTCGTTGGCTAGCCAGCTTTCCTGTTGGGTCGTGTTGGTTCGGCGCCGAGAACACGAGAAGGAAGAAAAAGGGGCCGACGAGGGTTGTCCGCCGACAGCCAGAGCCATTGACAACCCGCTTGAAACACTGCCGCGCAATCGATCCTGCAATGGGATCCCCTGTCAGTCAACAATGTGGTTAATGAGCTGCGAGGCGAAGAGGATGAATTGTTTAAAAGAGTATCGTTCACCACTTCGGGTGGTAATCACACCCTCTGGTACCTCATTTCAAGTTCCCATCGCCATAACCGCGCTGTGGCAGCCCTCTTGATCTGACACTAGTTTTCGAATTCCGGGAAACGCTGACACTGTTCAGCTACCCCCAACTCACCGGTTTCGCTCTGGGACATCTCTCTGGTATTTCGACACCAGATTTCGTGCTCCGGGAAATGCGGCCAGGTTAGCTGCCCATTCCTTGCGACCTCCAAACGTGTACATGGCGTAGTCGGCGTGCGATGGGTACCCGCTCCACCCTTAATGGACATTTGGATGTCTTAAGCCCCTTCCAACAGTATATATCGACTGCCCGCCGTCGCCGCCGCCATGCCACTCTTTCCCAATACTTTTTACACCTTGACACGATATATGGACGTCCCAATATTGCATCATGCCCATTTGGGTTTGGGATATCATAGTTTTTCAACGCCAGATCTGGCGTTCCGGGAAACGCGCTCAGGTTTTAGGCTAGCTGCCCATTCATTGAAGTTCCTGGCCCCTCTGAACGTGTTCACGGCGTATGCAAATCGCGATGGGTACCCGCTCCATTCTTTCGTAACGTTCAACACCCCTCTCTGGAGTGCTTCCCATATCCTAGAACGATTTATCGACTTCCCGCCATCACTGTCATCATGATATTTACCAGTTCCCTTACGCCCCCCACCCTTTCTTAACGGACGTTCGGATGTCCTGATCCTCTTCCCATATTCCAAGACTACGTATCGACTTCTCGCCATCGCCGCCGCCATGCCACTCTTTCCAAAATACCTTTTACACGACGTATGGTCATTTCCGATATTCTGACACCTCATCGACTTCCGTGGATCACAGAAAACCCTACTCGGTATCGCCGACAGGTATATGTCATTCGGCAACTCCCATCCACATGATATTTTGGTGTCCGGGATATCTAGCGCCCGCTACAACCCTCCCAAGATGTTTCCCTCAAGCAATGACATCCACCTTCAATCCCAATCCACCCTTCCCTACTACTCCGAGACGATGTATCGCTTTCCCATGATTATCTTCACTCCACGTGCTGACCCCCTCTCCTTCTTAGCTGCTTCCTTGTGTCGCTTTGGACAAGCGTCTGGTGATTGCTTTCGCCCTCTCCGACTTTTTTTGACTTCGCGAAAGTGCTCCTACATCCCTTTCCTGCGATCATTCCATCTCTACCCCTCTCATTCGCTCTCATTTCATACCTTCTTCCTTGTACTATTATCCAATCCCAAAGTCCTCGGACTTGAAGTCGCTTGATTATCTTGGAGGTACATTCCATTTCTTTATCATTAAATTAGGTACTTACTTACATCATTATCTAGTGATCATGTACTAGTCAGTAGATGCTTTTCTCATGATTGTATGCCCATCAGGGGGGAGAACCTCCGTCAGTGGCTATATGGGTGGGATCACCCAGGGACCTTGTTGGCAATATATTTTTTCTCCTCAACGCGATTCTTTCTGTTTCGACCCTGATTTGCCTTTTATATATATAGAAATATTTAGCAGTGAAATAACACGAGAAAAATGCACCATCGTCGCAATGCTTCAACTCGAAAATCATGGCCGATCAAAATGATGATGTAGCTGCCTCTCGACACTAGCTCCCCTTCCTCTTCACAGCTTCCAGCACTTGTGATTTACACCGAGTCTCTATGCACACTCCCAGAAATACATCACCTGCCAAACAGAGTGCGAGCCACTTCAGCCGTTTCAATACATTGATTTCCGCAAGAGGGCGAGGCTTGTCCCGCATAGCAGCCATCCAGCGCAGCTTCCACGCTCCGACTCACTGCGAGTGTGTTCGCGCATCCCTCTGCAGGGTCAAACTTGAGAGGATGGGAAGCAAGGTGGGTCCAGAACTCGCGCGGAGAATGGTACCTCGACAAAATGTATGTAAGCAGCCGCGTGGTCAACAACCCGTGCGCATCTTGAATCGAATGGCGAGTGAATCGAATGGCGAGTAAGCCCGGCTGGACCCCCAAGTGCCTCCTCGATACGCACTTTTACGGAGATTAAGTGGGTATAACACCCATGGGCGAGGAGATCACGCAACCCCAGTTGCTCCCTGCACACCATTGCCCACAGGGGCCGGAGGAGGCGGAAGTAGATATCACTCTTCGCGTCCGCAGAGCTGGTTCGGTGCGGACGCGACGTTCCAGTGCGACATGGTAGAGTTGCAGGTCCGAGGGTTGGCAAAGGTGCCTTAAGGTTTGCTCACCAATGGTTAGGAAATCCTGAAGTGTTCGTGGGCTGGATGGCTGATCAGGCAATGGGGCATGAGAGGGCAAACGTAATGCTTGTGGAAGAGGGTCAGAGCTATCCTGGACTGTATATTTAAGTCGGTCGTGCGAGCTGTCATCAGTAGGCTAAAGAGATATATATCAGCATATCCTCCAAAGGATGGATAGTAAGACTCCCTTCTCTCTGGGATTATTTACTTGTACAGTACCCGACCTACTTTCGTGGGTTCGAACTTCTGGAGCAACAACTGGTCCAGCAGAAGGGAAAAGAGACATGCCATCGTCTTTAGGGGAGCTCCGCAGAGCGGACAATGGCGCAGTGTGTTTAGAAAGCAAAGTCATGAGATGGCCCAGATGGTGCGGTCAAAAGGAGTCATCGATCGGTCGCCAGTATATGAAAGCCCCAGAAAGAAAAAAAGTCAAAAGGGAGACAAGGCGGTTACTTCCCGCCCATACCAGTATTGACTGAATGGCCCTAGCGATCTCGTGGCCTCAGACTATGTTTGGTATTTTTCGAGAGGAAGCGTAAATAGGCACCCAGAAACAGGCATGTCTAGATTATATCAAAAAATCTGTCAGAAGCGGCACGTACTTTCTATTGTTTTATGTGTCTGGATGGCCAATGTAAACTCTGTTGTTATTTTCGATCATGTTCTTGCTGTTGAGGAAGACAATCAAATGCAAATCAAATGTAGGTGACAATGCTTGAAGGACTAGGAATACTAGGAGATAAGGTCCCTGATCTTAATTGTCGTTGCGTCAGTGTGGAGGAATGCCTATGCTTTTGTAACGAAGTTGTGGACTCGGAGGAAGGCTTGAGTCCGAAGTAAGCACTGCAGGGTTTCAACATCTTGGATGCTAATGGGCACAGATGACAAAATACCGTACTGTCCTTCTGTCAGCGCCTTTGTATCACCACCAGTCAACTAGCAACCAGAGGCTTGTCTAGACGATGGCCTAATAAGCTGGACCAGTAAATTGGTCGCATGTGTGCCTCGAGGCCGACTCGTGGTTTGATGTACCAAGTCAATACCACGATAGAGATCAACGGCCATCACCATTCTGTGACTTTAAAGTGGTCTTTCAACGTCTCAAAGCTTCTCACTCTCCCACAGCTCGCTAAAATCTTTCGAAAGATAATAGCAATCTTTATATTGTCTCCAGATCCATTAAATCTCTCATGATCAAGCCCTCTGAATCCTCGCGCTCCGAGACTGGTTATGTTCGCGATAATGATTTCTATCACGAAAGTGGGGACTGTGTTGCCCTTGTTGGCAAAACTTTGTTCAAAGTGGGCTTCCCTTCCTGTTCCTCCTGCGCTGAAGAATAATTGTGGGCTAGATACATCGTTATCGGCTGGCAAGCGACGGATCGGCCTTTGGCGATATGTTCAGTCTTCCCAGCGGAGAAACCTGCCCAAATTCGACCACAGAAGACGATCCTCTTATCTTGCAAGATAGCGTTCTCGAATTCCGTGCCCTTTGTTGGGCCCTTTATGCACTGTACGTCCTTTTTGCACTCAACGGAAAGTAGGACCTGAAACTATGATCCTGCTTTTGAAGACCCCTTGAAATCGACGCACAAAACGACGTTGAGGCTTTCATACCCAATTGTAAATGTGTCCTCAACCTCTTCTCAATTTCCCACAAATATCACTTTAAATCCCTTGAAACCTGGGCTGGACAGCTCCTTGTTCGCCATTGCATGTCCCGCTCAGAGAATGAAGACAGCAACGCGATTCTCGGCTCCCCACTCCTTTTCGAGAATTCAGACCTCGAGGTTATGCTTCGCCTTGCCATTCGAACAAACCTCGATGCACTGTCCAGAGCTGTTGAAAACGCTTTGGTGGATCGGGTGAAAAATAATGTTGATAATGTCCCTCTTATACGCAGCTTGGCACTCGCCGAGGAATTGGGGATGCGGAAATTTCAAGGCAGGCTATACTACAGCGAGCTTGTGAGACAGGAATCCCTACAAACCGGGATCCAGTTATTTACTACATCCCACACCAACGGCTTGACGGAGAAGCAATTACTGACCTTGTTTCGTGGTTATTGGTCTTTGATGCACTATTGGAAAAATCTCCTATCCATTGTCCAAAACACACCTCTACCTTTGATACCTCCATGTGTGGTTCATAAAAGATGCCAGGCTATATGGGTGGACACTTTCACAGACACTTCCCCGCTCAACTTCGGTCCTTTGGACGAGCTCAAGAAACTTCGTTCGTCATTAACTCTTTCCCTGAAGAATGATGTATACAGCCGAGGGGAGGCTAGGCCGTGTGGACCCAGAGAGCTGTACGAGATCACAAGGCAGATTCAGGTAAATTTAGCAGATCATTTTCTTGGTCCCGGACCTGAGGCTTTGTAAATAGTAGATAGGCATATTTTCCTTCCCTCTCTTCCAAAGACGTTTTATTTTGGCCAATAAATTTTTTTTAGCTGAAGGTCAAGTCTTGTTGATGCGACAGACTCCTTTAACCGACTCACTTACATACTCTTTGCGTCGGGATCGAATTATAATCTACACCCTGAAAGGCCGTCGACATCTTTCAATTACATAAAGCCATGAAACTCTCCTACTGCCGACTCAAATCCTTTCAAGAGATAGAACTTTGCAGAATAAAAAGAAGTACAAATATTTTTTGAGAGGAGAGCGAGGAAAAGAGCGGATTTATACCAACAGACCATAATGCCGCTGACGAACTCAAAACGTCATAATTCAGGGGTCCGTCTGCCGCCAAGGCGAAAGCGCCCCTGATGAAAAGTGTTATGTTGAATGAGATCCTGTGGCAGAATTGGTTAGATACGCATACGTCGGTCGAATAACCAGTTCAATTAAAATGCTAGTATTACGAACTTGCCTCCCCAAATATCCGCCCACGACTCTCCAAAAAGCAGCTCCGATGAGTAAACCCACGTTCTTCAAGTTCCCCAACTTGTGGAACGGGCTCGTTGAATTGGAACTCGTTGGTAACAGCGGGCGGGATAAGTACTGTCACAATCTAAAGTTAGAATGGTGGGGGCTCAAGAGGCAAGGGAGCTTGCGAGCTTAGCCGTGCTTGAGCAGGGGCTTTGTAAGCGAGATGCGGATGATCCCGCCTGCAAACGTTTTTCGTTCCCCGAGCGTTGACAGACTTCTCTGGTCTGTGCGCTCGCCCCTTAAGTAGCGAGGGGAAGCAAGAAAAATATTCTGCTTCCTTCCTTTCCCCCACTTTCGCGCCAGACATCCTGGCTGCATTTTTTCGACCCACCCACCTCCTGGCATTCTCTCCTTTTTTGCGTCACTAATGTTCCTGTGTGTTGGTGTAGTCACGTTTTCCTGTTGGCCCACTTCTTTCGGGCCACAGGACGCACACTGGGACATTCAAAGGTTCAGGTCCAATCCCAATGACGCGATGGAATAACCCGAAGTCGCGTCTTACGGGCGCTTCGAGTTCCAACATCCTCCACACGCGTCAGGATCACGTGTTCTTCAACACCGACATTTGGCCTGAACCTTTCCCCCAAACCTTGGAAAATCGTATGTGACAAAAAATCCTGATAACTTGTCTGAAATACAATTTTCCATTGACATCCTTTCTGGAGCATCTCACACGTTACACACAAAGCCTGTGTAAAACGTTTTATTACGTGCGTAGTGATGGAACCCACAGGCCAGAGGTTGTCCCTAATATTTCGTACGGATTTCAGTTACTAGTTGAGCGGAAAGAGGGAGGCAACGCACGAGAATTACCCGAAGCCGGTGACGACGAAAACGTCTTTGGGTTATTCAAGCAATAAATTGTTGACGAGCGCATATCCAAATTCCAACAGGAAGTCATCGGAAAACGTACCACTGATACTGCCCCATTCCCACCTCCTGCATCGCATCATTCAATAACTGTACTTTTCGTTGATAATTGGCGTTGCCCGGGTTCAAGATGTAGTTGTTCATCGCCTCAAGGGTAAGAATCGATGGCTCGGGTTTTGTGGTTTCTGATGGGTATTTGTCGTTGTCTATGGTGGTCATGGGCTCTCCAAATCTTCGTTCACTTGGGGATGGGAGTTCGAGTTCGAATGTCAAAGCGAGGCATAGGTTGATGGTTCAAAAGGATTGGGTCGTGGCTGCCAAACATTCTTCGAAGATGCGCCATTATCGTGGATCGCGTGCTGATGAACTTCGTTCAACCATGCGTAGGAAGCCAGATGGGATGCACGGGGCTGGTTGTATCTGAACTTTGAAGGATCATATAAATTCTACTCTGTACAAGACGAAATGGCTGAGTTACATAGTTGGCCTAATAAGAGGAGAACTCACCACACCTCCCGAGGAACATTGACAGGGGAAATCCAAGGAAACTGAGGCAAGTGAAGATCAATCAAGAATCAGTAAGAACTGAGGCAAGTGAAGATCAATCAAGAATCAGTATTCGAAAACCCAAAGCGTTCGACGGCGAGGTCAACGCAGAGTCTTTTCAAAGTCATCACGCTATGAAGCATTGCGGAGAATCTCAATTAGCGACGATCGTGCAATGAGGTAAAAAGTGGTTCGCATTTCCGAGTTGTATATGTGGCAGAGGGAACTAGAATTGAGTGGGCCGGCGTGATATAAATTGATGACTCGAAAGCCCGCAATGGGCGGTATTCATCCAACCATATGCATCCCCCGAATTTCTCCCAACGTTCTCTATTTTCGTCGGGCGGCTTCTCTTCTAAATTCCGAATTCTTGAGAATGTTCTTAAGGTCCGTAATCGTGGCAGAAACCGATCAATATCCAAGTGTTTCAAAGAAAGGTGATCACTGTCAATGGAAATTCCTTTGCCCCTGTAAAATGAAGTGCCAATACCACATTTTGTCCATTGAGATCTTGTCTCTAAACGAAAAAAAATGGGGAGATGTCCGCAAATTCCAGTAGGGGCGGAAATGTCCACGGGTCATCGTTCATGATACACAACTCGGACACTATTGTGCCAAGAAAAAATCCAGGCGAAAGGCGAGAGCACGAGAAGGGAGGATAAAAGATAGATAATCTCGTTCACCGAATCATGGAATTACAAGCCGCTGGACAAGCCGCTGGATTTGTTTAGACGAATAAAATTTATCCGCCTCGCGGAACTTCACGTTGGACCTATACACCTTCCACCCCATATCAAAACTGCCATATTGGTCCGAATTGAAAAAAGTGGCGGGTCAATGTCCACAGAAGCAGGCGAGGCGGTATCGACCGGATGATGACCCTCAAAATTTTGGAATCGGTGCAGAAATTAATGGAATAGAGTCGGTGCGCCATTTCATATAATTATGAAATATCCTTGGGGGATATGAAGGAGAAAGGAAGTAAGGAACGCACCTGATTCTAGTCCGCTTATAACATGAGCATAGACACAGGGGACCACAGACCCAGGGCATAAGCCAATGATATAAAGACCGGAGTCCCTGGAGTAGTAAATACAATGGAAATAGGAGAGTTAAGGAGAGAGAGAATGGAAAGGAAGAGAAGGGTGCGCAAGGATTCTGAGTCCAGGGTGGACCTTTTTGGAATAGGAAGCAATCAGAGCGAAGAAGGGCAGTGTATATGCTGAGCCGCGGAAGCAGTCGGTACATGGAATACCTCGAAAACGATATTTTGAAGCACGACTAAGTCTGGACTGACGGTCTTCCAACCCAAGAACTGTTCGTTCAGTGTGATGGCAGGGATATCGACCAGTGTCGGCCCGCCGCATCCGGTGGTTTCTTCTTGAACCATAACCGTCATGTCACACGTCTCCCAACTCTTCCTATAAATCCAAGTTTCTCGCTCTGACACCGACCAAGGCAATAGTCGCAATCAAACATCCAGAAAGTGCTACTTCCCAAAGACCTGGACAACGCAAGACACATTACCTGCTAAAATCTGGGGGTGCATTAGAAGGCGATGGGGAACAAGTCGGTTATCTGACTTCTCACATTAGCTGCTCACCACCTCTATGCAGTCTAATCGACAAACCACCTCGTTGAAGACTACTCCATAACTACGTGTACGGCCATAGTTGATGGCCATTCGAACATGACCACAACATACAGAAGCTGCATCGACTCGCAGGCGAGATTTTTCCAACGAATATCGACAGAGACCAATGTTTTCCAGGTGCTAGTATCAAGGATCTGATGGGTTGTTCTACATAGGTGTTAGGCATGTACGAACTCCCCCAAATTTACCAGTTCATTCGCTAAGCTTTTGTGTAGCTTCCCAACGCATCACCTGCGGATTCGTGATCATGGCGAGGGGTTCGATGACGACTGGGCCACTTTGGGTCTTGTTCAACAGGCATGGAGTGTGCGTGGATGGGTATGTACTTACATGTCCTCTCTACGGACCTTCAGCTAACCCTTCTTATGAATAGCCCCTATGATTCATATATTGCTGGCGCGAATACTTCGGAAATAGGATCGATTGGCCGGTGCCTTAGTGAATTCCGTATGCCAGTATGTCGAATATGGTTATTGGTTGTCGAGAGGGAAATAACCGAGGCGGGTAGTGTATGCGAATAGCATGTAGCAATCGGTGGGTGCGATGGGTAGACATGTGGATGGTCCATGAGTTCGTCCTTACCTCCCCTCTTCCCCAAACCTTTCTAGCACCACCCTCAATAGCTTCCCCATCGTAAATCCTCGACGATCCCCCGTGGATCATTGGCACGAATATGGCGTTGGTCGGTCGTAGTAACGGCAGTGATCGTTCAAATGGGACAAGTACGGCGGGCAGCTTCGTGTATGGGTGTGCGATCGCGGCGGCGGGCGGCTTGTACTAGCTGGAATGGGAATCGGGTGCAGCAAACATCAGGGCCGTTCGTATACAAGGTATGTCGGCAGTTGGTGTTGCTGGGCTGAGAGACTATACTAACGGACGGTCAGGGTGGTCGACAGATTTCTTGGATGACGACGCACGCGTAACGAATTGGGCGGCGATTACAGGGAGGGGTTGGCTGAGCGGCGGCGATGAGCAGGGCACCATGAAATTGGCTCTGCGCTTACGAATTTATTGTTTGAATAACAGGGTCTTTTCGTCGTCATTGGGTTCAGGTATTTCTCGTGCGTTGCCTCTCTCTTTCGCCGCTTAACTAGTAACACGAAATGTCAGAGACAATCTCTGGCCTGTGGGTCTTTGACTTTTACCTACGTAACATTCACTTACACACGCATTGGAACATCAAGTCGTGACAGGACATATCTTGCCTGCTGTCGTCAACGAGTCCCAATTTAACAGGCAGTTCTTTAAGTTGGGGCAGAACGTGGGTTTACCCGTCGGAGCTGCTTTTTGGGCAGTCGGGGCGGATATCCAGGGACGCAAGTTCGTATTTATTTAAATACACTAGTTATTCGATCGGCTCAACCTCGGACAGGATCTCGTTCAACATAACGCTTTTAATCATCAGCTCATTCGCCTTGGCGGCAGGTGGATCCCCGAACTATGTCGTTCTGAGCTCGCTAGCGTCGTTACGGTCAGGTGGGGTAGGTGGGAACTTGCCTGTAGAATCTGCCACAACTCCTCGGTTGGTTCGATATGTCGGCCGACAGAAGCTCTAAAATTGATTGAACAAAGTAGTATCTTCTCCATTAGGGTATAATTCGTACCAAAGGTGTCTGGGTCAGTCGTTTACTTATGTAAGGACTATTTTGTGGCATATGAGATACATAACTGACCGACGGATTTCTTACGGCGTTGATCGGTGTTTCTTTTGTAATATTTCGTTTTTTCACCTTTCTGGTGACGCTATCCTAATAGGTTTGTTGCATGTACAATTCGTTTGTTACTTATTAGTAAGTCTTTCCTTCGCCATCTATAATATATATCCGCCTTTATTTTTACTTGTCTTCCTCTAGCCATTGGCTTCTCGAGGAGGCGATTTCGGGGATGGATCGACGTACATAACCTAGGCTATCACATTTTAGACCTACGACGACTTCTAACACACAGCAAGTGATTTTGAGTGTTATTAGCGTCCCAGGTACGCTCTTCACAGGATCCATGACCCAACTCCCTTTCCTCGGTTGGCGAGGGATGCTTTCCATTTCTACAAGTACGTTGAATAACTCTCTTCTTCACATTTTAATACTCCATCTATTCCTCACCAACTTAGGGTATACACGGTTTCAGAGTACAGTGCATCTGACCTGTGTCTAACTATTTGTACGACAAATAAATGTAGCTAAAACTTGAGCGTCTGACATTGTCCGATTTTCATTCAACCTTCCTCTTTACTGAGCTTCACCAAGAAGTGCCGTCCTCCGTCTCAGCTGGTGGTGGCAGATCCCATGCATCCCCGTTTGATGTGAGGTCAGATGCTAGCCGATTGTTGAGGGTGCTCTTCGACTTGATCGTTGCTTTTCGGGTAATTGACGAGTTAGTGACCATCATCGAGTCTCTGTTACGGGTGATAGAGCCTAGCCCGCTGCCATCGCTAGCAGCTTCTGCTCTCGTAGGATGACTAAAGGACGCAGGGTTCCTGCAAGCGGCAAATGATTCAGGACTGGAAAGCATGCCGAATTCAGTGCAGACACTTCCTGCAATTGAGGCGTGATTATTGGGATCGTTGAACCACTTATTTTCTCCGCAGGCGACACTTCCAAGAAGAGCAGCGAAGGCACGTCCTTTGAGGGTGACGGGTTGGTCTGGGGTGCCCCTCCTGCTAAGTGACTTTTTCGTTGACTTCAAGTCTTTCTTCCACCCTTTCAGGGTCTTGGATGAAGCAGCTGTAACGTGGTCCTTTGCCGAAGATTCAGGGGGGAAAATGCGAGACATAAGACCGTCGATCAAAGCATCGGACACCTTGGTGACCCGGGAAGAACGGTAGAAAGAGGAAATCCCTTGATACCAGGGGGATTTGGATGTCATGTACGCTTTCAAGTCTGCCAGAAGAGCCAAGAGGTGACGCCTTCCCGCAGATTCCAGAGGCATGGCAGGCAGATCGATCTGACAAAACGTGCTTAGCCGTGGCAACAGCAGCTTGAAGCAGTCTTCCGTCACCCCATGATTTCGTTTCTTCAATCGCAACGCCTGCTGTTCACATGCCAAATCCGCGAGCAGACTTGCCCTTAATACACCGGCTCTTTGTTCCTCGTTCATTGAAGGCGAGGAATCAAGTTTGCTCAACGCTTCAACATAGAGGGCGATTCGACGTGCGTACGGAATACTCTGGACAAACGCTGAGGTGACCTGGGGAGATTTTATGAATTCGGGCGTGTGAATAGTTGCAGCGTTTGGGGATAATGCCGTCTTCTCGACAGGAGAGGCTGGCGCAGCCGTGAGCGTGATACGGGATGAGAGAGACAACACATCCAGTAAACGACGAACACGAATGCCGGCTCGCATCTTTGGCGGAATCTGACAACCAATTTGCTGTAAGACATCCTCTATCTCCTGAGCGTGACAGACGGAGAGAGTGTACCGCCGTTCCGGATGCTTCCTCAATAGATCCTTCTGCAACGTCTCCGCAAGCTCATCTACTTTTTCCAGAGATTTGAATGGCTTGGAGCCTTGTAGTAGGATAATGTGTTCCACGCGCGTGTATGCCGGAGGTGGATTCGGATCTCTTTTAAATATGGGTGGCTGGGGCTTCGCGGACCAGGGAGGAGTGATTCCTTCACGCATGCGCGTGTTGTCAACCAGGACGTTAACCTCCGCTGCAACGAAGTCCACTGCATGTCCATATACAACAGATGACGTTGCGTCGGTGGCAAATGGATCCAAGAGATGACGAACAGTCTCAAAGGCCATCGAGGAAGTGAAGTCGATCCCTTTCTGTGGCGCTACCAGGTATTGACGCTGCGCAGCCGACTGCTCGAGCAGCGGCGAAACGACACAGAAATGCGTGCCGTTGGACACCGCAGCCTCGGCAAGTTGATCCGGGTTGACATATTGCAGTGCATTGTCCTGCCCCTCGTTAGCACTAAGCGTCCTGAAATTGGCGAAAAGGTTGTCCAGCACGACGATGGTGGAATCCCGCCAGTCTTCAATGAGGGTCGAGCCGCTCTTCAAGACGGAATTGAGATCCAAGTCCCCCTCCTGCGAGATGTCCCACACATCAACGACTCCAGCAGGATTCTTGTCGCCAAATATGAACCCAGCCAATTCTTCCCAGGCTTTAAGCTCCTCCTTCGTCGTTTGTTGGTTGACCACGAGCAGTGTGCCTGAGTTAGGAGTTTTTTCGTATAGTTTGGATGCACAGACGCTGATTTCGCGATGTTGGATTCTGATAGGGTTTCTGGGATTCTGGATCTCGCCGAGGAGGAGATCGACCGAGAAGTCTGCCGTGGTATAGGGTTCGGCGTCCTCCAATATCGATAGACGTCCTGATAGGTTGGTTGTCGCCCCAGCTGAAAGGCGTGGTAGGGGCCATAAGGCGTGTGCTTCACCAGCTGTCGGTTGATTGAAGGCAATGGGACTAGTGGGATTCCCATTGATGATCGGAATGAACTGCACCTTGGAAGCGTCCAAATTTCCGCCGGTATAAGTGGCTTTGATGATCACCACCCGCCCTATTTCACTATCCTCTCCATACTCCCTGAGCGCCACGTTGGAGACCGAGAACCTCACGAAGGCATTGCCACCAGGCGGAAGCGAGGGTAAACTGGCGACAGCGCTCATTTTCACAGGATAGGTTATGGGGAACGTCATTGGGTTGACAAACGCGTCGAAATCCCTACCAAAGGGTGTCATCTGTGCCCTGATCGTAAGTGATGCGGTGACCGCGAACGCTTCACCACGGAGATGCCGATCTGGAAGAGTGGACAGCGCGAGGACAGGATCGACCGGAGCAACG
>Ga0307517_10008949_pt1 | contig 14283 bp, 10 predicted proteins | sample 23_EM_MG_FD_194515 | JGI IMG/M metagenome (GOLD analysis project Ga0307517, IMG submission 194515) | Populus trichocarpa ectomycorrhiza microbial communities from riparian zone in the Pacific Northwest, United States - 23_EM | ecosystem: Host-associated > Plants > Roots > Unclassified | place... | reverse complement strand
CCGAAATGAATATTGCTTGAGCTAGAGAATACATCAAGTATCGTAAAGGGCACCCCAAATTCTTACAGCCTCGTGATGCACGTTTTGTTCTTCAAAATCCAGGGGAAATTAATTCATTAATTGAAGGTCGGATCTGTAGGTAGAATTTCCCTTTTCTTTTTAATGGAATTTGATGAAAGATACTGTAGCAATAATTTAAAAGGAAATTAAGTAAGTTCACGGGTTTTGATGGGTTTTTTCTAAACTGATTGGATCGTGGATTAACCTGAGTTTTTGAACGGATTCTACCGATTAAATTTCAACTTATTTTTATTTAAAATTTAGTTTAATCTAAATCTCGGGTTATTCAATCCGTCGAATAATCAAGTAAGTTTAAAAATATATAATAAAAGACAATAAAGGCTAACTATTTGTGTGGGAAGCAGACAATTCCGATGGTGTAAGAAATTTTTGTTGTCATTTTTTTTATTAAATTGCTCTCTTTTTTTACAGGAATGTTATAAATACAAGGACATATAATTCAGCTCAATAAATCTTTTGGCTTTAATTTATTAATTTTTTCTTGGAACAAGGGGCTGTACCAAATATGGAGCACTGTGCATGTGTCATGCATGTAGGCAAGGGGGGAAAAAACTAAGGAATTTAGCTGAGAAAGAGGTTGTCAATTTACTGTGATAGATAGGTTCCTTGCTTTACATGAGAAGTCTACGTGAAGAAATGGAATTATATATTTGGTTGGACATTGGCTCTCTTAATATTTATTAATTATTATTCCATTTTATCCTGTGATATTAAACCTAACTCCTCTTGAATAATCGGGTTGAATTGATATTTAATTAACTTGATATATCAAGTATCAAAACTTAATTTGATATTTTTAAAAATAATATTGTTTTGATTTTTTTTAAATATTGATTTAGATTAATTTTTATAATTTGAATCATAGTTAGATAAATTTTGAGTTAGGTTTTATAATTATTATTTTATTAGTTTCTTTCTTATTTATGTTTTTCAATATTAAGGAGTTTATACATTAGCTTTGTTCACACTCTAGGTTGACATTGGAGCTGAAATATCTCTCTCTATGAGGTGGTGAAATAGCTCTCACGCATCAGATTGCCCCATCTCCACTCAACCCTAACTAGCCATGATTAATATTTTATTTCTTTTTTTTTTATTTTTTTAATCTTTAAAACTTATTTCAAGCAGAAAAACATGCCTTTAGACGGAGTAAAAAGGACCCTAAAACTACATTTATTGTCCTACAAGTTTTCATAAGCATCCCATTTACATAAGCACACCACCAAACTTAAGATCCAAGCAACCCTAAAATTTTCCTTTCTTTGCAACATACTACTACTACTGCATTTTTGGAAATTACACCATATTTTGATTTTTTAGGTATACCTTTCTCTCTCTCTCTCTCTCTCTCCCACTCTCTCGAGAAAGGACAAAGAGGTGGTAGGGGGGAGGGGAGAGGAGAGGAGAGGAGAGTGTGCATGTTGTCTCATGCAAAAGTGGAGGAGAATTTAATTCCTTCCCTACCCTAAAGATCAAGAGCTATCTATGTCTTGAAGAAAGACAATACATGCTTTAGAAGGAGACAAATTGCTTTTCCTTCTTTTCTTTTAAGCCCTTCGTGTCTCTCTTCCACACACACACACGCATCATACATAGTCTTTGTCTATTTTGGAGTAGCAGTTGTCGAGGGAGAGAGCAAGAAAGAAAGGTGTGCAATATATGGGCATAAGAGGAAACCAAAGGAAATGACTTGGTGCAATGACTGCAACGATGTGCAAACAATTGAAAGAAGCTCACCTCCACCTTGTAATGCAAGTGTTATTGCTCAAAGACACAAAGAATGCTTGATTCGAAGTTGCCCTTCATGTGGGCACCAAATCAAATGCCAAGACCAGGTTTTTAATTTGTTTTTAAATAATTTCTTTACATGTAGTTTTGTACGTATAATACTTGGTTGGTGATGTATATACTCTTTGCAGGCAAGAATCCATGACTTGCCAGGGCTACCGGCCGGAGTGAAGTTTGATCCGACTGATCAAGAGCTGCTTGAGCATTTGGAGGGGAAGGTGAAGTCTGATACCCGCAAGGTCCACCCTCTAATTGATGAGTTCATCCCTACAATCGATGGAGAGAATGGGATTTGCTATACACACCCAGAAAAGTTACCAGGTGAACATTCCTTCAGGAATACAACATTTTTTAGCTAGCTCGATCGTTCATGATGAGATCCAACTTGATTGACATGCTATCTTGAGTGCTTGCATGCAACATGAGAGATAAGGTCAATTATCATTAGCTAGGTCCTCTGTTGTTTCAGAGCCTATCCCGTCAGGCAAGCTAGAGGAGGAAAATCATGATATAAATTTAACTACACAACAATACTCCATTACTGAAAATTCTTGAATCATAGTAGAGTAGTTAACCTGTTCTTCTCTTTTGAGGCACCCACCAAAACTAAACGTTAGTGCTGTATAGATTTATTTTCCATGAGATCGTAGAAGAAACCCACCACCTAACCCTTGTACGTATATTTGTTAGCATTTGGTATTAGACATGAAGAAACCTCCCAACCAACCCTAGAAATACAAGCTATATATATATAATTCCTAGAAGGATATTAGCTTCCCAATAATGGAACGTCATAGCTTGATTAGGTGCAACCAAGTACATTTTCCTCACGCATGCATGTTAATTATATTGATGATATTGGTCTTTTGTCACCATGCAGGGGTGAGCAAAGATGGGCTAATTCGCCACTTCTTCCATCGGCCATCAAAAGCATACACGACTGGAACAAGAAAGAGAAGAAAGGTGCACACGGACACAGAAGGTGGTGAGACGAGATGGCACAAAACAGGCAAGACTAGACCGGTTCTTGTTGGTGGAAAAGTGAAAGGGTACAAGAAGATACTAGTGCTTTATACCAACTATGGGAAGCAAAGGAAGCCAGAGAAAACAAATTGGGTGATGCATCAATACCATCTTGGAAACAATGAAGAAGAGAAAGATGGAGAGCTTGTGGTTTCTAAAGTTTTCTACCAAACACAACCTAGACAATGTGGTTCTCTCATCAAGGATTCTGTTTCTGTTCCTTCAAAATTAAAGGTACAAAGTAGTGGGCATGAGGGCTCTAACCTTAAGAATAGTACCACTCTTGTTGAGTACTATCACCCTTCTTCTTTTATATCCTTTGACCAAAGTGGACAGAATAGATCAACAAACCCTAACCCTCCTCAACAGCTACTCTCCCATTTTGCAGTTCATGATGGATCTTCTTTTATCCCCTGAAAAATAAAGCAATGGGAGTCTCTATGGCTGCATGATATGGTGGCCTATGTAGCAAAATATATAGAGCTTCCAAGTTCCAATCTTTGAGCATTGGTGAAATAAATTAATATATATATATATATATATGAACTTAGGAGAGGCCAAAAGCCAGAATAGATTGAGAAGAATAAATATCTTTGGCAAAGAACTAGGAGCCAGATTCTTGAGGGTTAGAGAATTGAAGAATATTTCGGCAATATTAATTCCTTTCTTCTTCTTTTTCACTTTCTTTATTAATTCATGCTTTGTACAGTGTGACAAAGATGTAAATTTCACATGGGTTCTAACCCTTTTTCTACGAGAGAATGTTAACTTTGGACCTGTACAAAGATGATGATTCTTAAACTATAAATATTCTGACAGGATTTGTTTCGTACTTTGTTCTGTAAAACCTCTATAATGATTACTCCTCATCTAAGAATGTAGCTCTCTTTCTCTCCCATGCATGTTGCCTCGTGAAGTATTTGTTTATTATGCCTTCACAAATTTTGAGCAAACTGTAAAATCTGGAGCTAGTCTGATCATGTTAACACATTGAACACAGCTAGCTCAATTTTAATGCAGAACTCATGGTCCCTTTCGTTTTTTGATATTTACAAACAGTGAGGTATTCATGGATCCTTTTGATATAACATGGGATTCGCGATCACATGGTCCTTTGATTGACAAGAATTAATCCATCTTTTTTTGGGAAAAAGCTTCATGTTTGATGGGCCATAGAAATCATTTTACACAAACCATCCGAGGTGACTTGAATCCAGAGCCTCCCCAGATTTCGAAGTCCTTACCAGTTACCACTAATGTGTGAGCATTTTGATGTAGAATAAAAAAATCATGTTACTGTTTTCCATTTCCATGGCCATAGCATCCTTAAGCAAGCTAGTCTCGTGCATCAAAGCCTGGCCTAGTCTTATGCATAACATGTCACCATCGTTTTTTAGCAAAGAGAGTTATGGAAAATTTGACCTAATCGATCTCTGTAGCAATCAAGTGGCCTAAGTTGATAAAATTGATGAACTTGCCTGGCTCTCGAAGGGATCGAAGTTCCAATTTCATTGCACTAGCAATGGGAGCTTTAGGTAAGAAAAGCCCACAACTGTGTGATTACAGTATTAACAGACAACATGTCAAAGGACTTCACTGGTCCAACTTCAAGCGAAATTAATAAGTCCTTCTAACTTCCTCTATACAGATAAGAACCATTCTTTTAGTCAAAACCCAAAAACAATGTTACTTCTTCAGGACAAGTCTTTTGTATAGAGCATAGACATCTTTCTTCTTGGAGCTCTTCAGCTCAAGCAAATCTCCACCAAAACCAAGTTCAGTGAGCTCCTGCTGCATCTTCAGAACGGTTAACCTAACATAGGACCTTGAACCAGCCTTTCGATCTTCACTGTCTTCATTAGCCTTGACATCAGAATTCTCAACTTCTGTTGTCGTGCATTTTTGCAGGGCCATTTTTGGTTTTTTTGATTCCCTTGCTATTTCTTCATCAATATCCATATCCTGGACAGAATCCTGACCCGCACTCAGAACTTTCAGCCTTGAACGTTTCCCCCAAGCAATGGTTTTCATCTCAGAACCCAATGCAGTTTCGTTTGAATGGTCAGGAGATAACTCCACCTGTGGTGAAACTAGTTTTCTCTGCTGCAGTTCCGCATGTAAAGAAGGCCCATTTGCCATTATATTTTCCCCTAGCATTGAGCTTAATCTTTGTTCGCATTTCATTTTCAATGCCTCTAACTCTTGATCTCTCTCTTTAACCATAGCTTCTAGTAAAGCGACCCTAGATATAGCATTGACTTCTGATATACTCAACCTGTCAACTTCACTGGTAAGATCCACCTTTTGTCTCTCTAAGTCTTCAATCTGCTTTTGTGCAGTTTCCATCTGGGCAAGTCTTTCTATTGCAATCTGAGAAGCATCCCACTTAGAATTTTGAGCAGCCAGTACATCTGATTGTGCTGTTTCAACAAACTTATTTGCCACCTTAACTTCCTCTGCTGTGACTTTACACCTTTCATTAGCTTCCTCAAACCTTTTTGACTCAGTGAGGTACTTTTGCTCCATTTGGGTTCTGTCCTGTACCAGTATCTGAGCTTGCATCTCCAATGCATGAGCAACAGTTTTGACAGACTCGTACTTATCAGTCAAGTTCTTGAGTTGAAGCTTCAGAGCTGATAATTCCAACTCATATTTGTCCATCTTTTCTTGAGCACCCTGCATATGCAAATGAAGCATCCAAAATACATGTGAAAAGATTAAAAAAAAATATACTGTTTTCTCCAAGCTTCTTGAATTTGAAGGCTACTATATGATAGCGATCAGTAAATGATTAAGGTTTTAGAGCAGACCTTCAAGTCCAAATTCAAAGTGGTTATTTTCTGCTCAGCCTCCTCAAGCTTTGCTATCTTGACCTTAATTTCCTTGTCCTGCTGTTTTAAAACTCAAGGAAAGTTGTAAAGGTTTGTAAATAATGTATCAGCAAAATAAGCAAAAGCATTGTTGGAAAAGTAATCCCTATAAAAACTTTCAAATATCCAAAATATCATCTTGTCTTTTCAGTTGAATTCAAGTTTTACAGTTACAATCCTCTAAATTCTAAGGCTAAGCCCAAGTATTATCCTATCTTTAGGACAAGTGTCTGTCGTTCTCTGGCTTCTTCTCTCTTTCATCTTCTGTAGTTTTACAGGACATTAGTTGTGTGTATTTAAGAGCAGATGGTCTATGTTATGTAGTGTAAAAATTACAATATAGCTCGCATGCAATGCAAATTCATAAACAGCTGCTAAATATGAAATAAAAGCTAGCAGATACACACAGATAGACTACTATCTCTACAACCAATATGGCTGGAGGGCCATTCTTTTCTTTATCAGCTTAAGAGGATGCTGTATTCCCAAACCAATCAAGATGTGGATGCAGCGTTTCCTCTTGTCTATATGGATAGATTTAATATGGATATACTTGTATATATCGTACTAATACAAAAACATATATATTTGTGAGTGGAGAGAGGGAGAGCATCACCTTTTCTGCCAAGCTATCGCATGACTCAGCACTCAGAGCTTCTTCTCTGCAGTTTACATCCTCAATTGGATATTCCAGCAGTACATTTTCCTTCTCTATGTTAGCCTTGAATTCATTAACTGCAATAACATACTTCTCTTTCCATTCATCGGCCTTTTTCCATGCTAACTGAGTTTGTCCATGAGAAGCAGCAAGTCTTGCTTCTGCTTCATGAGCCCCCGACATGGTTCCCACCTTAACCTGGTCTTTAACTGCCTTCTTATTCCATGTCTCTTCATATTTTCTCCTCCATTCCAAGGATTCCTGCTTTGCAGAATCCAGCATTTCAAGTGAACTAGAATACCTCTCCTCCAATGAGCTGCATTTCCTCTCCAGATCAGTTATACGGCTCTTGTAACATTCAGAGACCTTATTCAAGTCATTTATAGCATCTTCATAACTCTTTCGATATTCTGTTTTGAATTTCTCACTTGCTTCCAACTTCTTATGAAGCATTTGCATCTTATCTTCCATTGAGCTGCATTTCAAGATAAGGACATTTTTGTCTGATGAAGCTTCATCAATCAACTTCTTAGCATGATGGAGAATAGGACCCTGCAAACTGAATAACAACTCCAGACATAAGCTGGGACACATGAAAATGTTCTGCAAGAGGTTTCATAGTTTAGAAAAAAGGTTGGCATATGCCAGAGCCTTTGGATAACTAGATAGCTTATAAATATGGAAGACAAAATCCTCGAGGCTAAAGATTAGCAGCTAGATTAATTACATCAACTTATATAGTGAAGGAATGGGTGCAAATTGCATTTCAAATAGAGAGTTCACCATGTCCCAAACATCTCATGCAAGGGTGATGATATTCGACCATCCTTTTTTATCCCTTCCTTTAGAGGATTATGGAAACCATTATTTGTTGAGCCTGGATAAGACCTCAGGTCACAACACTACATTCAATTCACAGGGGTATTTGGCAAGGTAATCATCCCGTACAGGGAATTTTACTCACAAGAGTAAATGGGCAAGATTATAAGCATTGGTGTAGTACTTGCTGAAAAGTGAAAATCAACATAAACAAACCTCTGTTGTAAGAAGGATGACAACTTCTGCCATTTTGCTGGACCATGAACTGATGCTTCATACTCAGATAGAAGACTATCAAGAACCTAAGCAATATAATCACTCTGGTTATTATTCATATATATAATTCATATAAATCTACTCACTGCCACCTATAACGTATTTAGATTAAGAATTTGCATAGTCAAAACAAACAACTTCACAAACAGCAAATAAGGGAAACTCATAGATTGATAAAAGAAATGCGTTGCAGCGCTTTTGAAGTACAAAGAATCATTATTCCCTTATTATGCAATTACCAGTAATTGAAGGAATCTTGTACTGCACAAATGAAAACACTGGTTCCAGAAAAAAGGATTTCTTTCTGCCTATCTTCCTTTGTTTATTTTCTATAGTTTGTCAGGAAGGTGAAAAGCACCTGAATCATGTATCTAACCCCTGTCTGTCAGTTTAAATTGGAAATTTTTGTCATGGGCAAAGCACACGAAATACTTAAAACTTACACTAACCATGATAACACAAAACACAGAAGAAACCCTTAAGATATTTCCAATGCCTTGGGGACTTGTAGAAATTGAAGAACTTTAGTTAAGTGAACAGAATGCAGGAATTATATGAGAACTTCAAAATAAATAAATAAATAAATGCAGAAGACTGCACATACTATGACAACTCTTTCAATTTGTGCATCATCAACTTGACAAGCTGCTTTCAGCTTCCGTTCCATGTTTTGTATAGCATTTAAACATTGTATATCTGCCTCTATAAATGCATTTCTTTTATAATCCTGCATCAATAGCACCACAATCAGATTTCATCTGGCTTGTAACCACAAGGATAGGCAGTGCCATAACAATAGCAAACTAAGATTCTGCACTTTTAGTGGAGCAGCTATGCATTTGAAAGTAAGTTATTTTTATCCCATTGAGCCATTTAGAGTACAAACTAGAGAGCAGCATCATAAACTTCCCATCCTCAAAGAAGACCGGAGGCATATAGATCTGACATGAGGGTTATCAACAAGGTATACCTAGCTGACTGCTCTTGTTAAACAAAAGGCATAAGGCAATATTATTTCCCCTGGATGGATCCTTCTGTAAGTAAAGATGTTTGAGAAAAATTAACTATTTTGGATTCTATTATTAGCTTTTCGATCCTAGTACAGCAAAATTTTTATTAAACATTTTGTTTAGGTTTTTCTTTTTTATGCCTAGTTTGCATGTCCTTTTCTCATTTGAATTTAGTGACATTGAAAACATTCTCTTGGTTCTTGTGCGATTAGGCTTTTAGAAGTCTGGAAAACCTTTGTAACTACAATAGGATGGGGACCATTGCTTGGTCCAGTGGTAAAAGTTTTGGATCTGGATAAGGTCGCAAGGAGGCATGAGAGAGTTCTATGCATTTCTCATTGATTTTTAAGGAAGTTCAATACACACCTCAAATGCCTTTTTACAGAAATTCTGAAGAAGCACTTCATATTTTTGTCTAGCAGAACCAACTCCGACAGCACTAGCATTATACACAGAAATTGACTTCTGAACTGCTTCATCATGCACTTCTTGTAGGGAAACCTAAAGTTAATGAATTAAAAAGAAATCATAACAACAATAAATGAGCGATAATAAAATCAAATTTTTTTTCCTTACTTCATCAGCAGGCTTTGTGCGATCAAAAGCAGACATATAAACTTCAATGGCTGTATCGAATGCCTTTTGGCATTCTGATTCTTCTACATTCTGAAAAGGAAATTAAAATATTAAAAAGCAAGGACTATAGCTTTTGATTAAAGGAGTGCCAATGTGCACAAAAGGACAGGTGTAGTTACTGAAATAAACTTGGAGAAAATGTTGAACTGAGTTTTGTTTTTTAACTATAACCACTACGGCATTGTTTTTAGAGTTAATCCAATTTTCCATCAACCTAAAACAATATAATAACATCTGCACCAAGAAGACCTTTCTTCCAATTTTCAAGCTATTCACTCATCAAGTGTATATTGAGTTGAGCTGGTCCTTCCATTTCGTGGAAAAAATTATTTAGTAGAATCTTAACCTAGGTATATGTTTTAAAAGTCAAGTTAGCATAGAACTGATAAACCATGTTTAGAAAAATACCATCCTTGATAGTTGCAAAATGACACTTTGTTAAGTATTCCGCATCTGGTATAAAGTCATCTAGTATACTAGATGGTTTAAACTAGATAGAGAGACAAAGCTGTCCTTGTGTCTTATTGACTAGGCCCCACTTGTTCTTGCCTACAATTTTTAAATTTAAACCCTTCCAAACAATTTTTACTCAAGGCAAAAATCACCACGTCTCCTTCCACCACATGACAGACAAATAAGCTGATTTTTTAATCATCTGGTTCACACCATTTGGTATACCGGACGATCAACTCTGCATATTTTGAGTTTGCCTTCCATTTTGCTCTCAACAGCTAGTTTTATCCTTCCACCATAAAAAGGCAACTCTTACACCTTTAAATGATGACGCAGTCCTAACCTTTCTATAATTTGAATCCACTTTGAGCTAATTCTCTTACACCTTTCATTGATTGAATTTTCACATTTCCTTAAGAATTGGATCATCCTTAACTAAAGACTTGGGCTTTTAACTTAAACATTCTCTTGAGCGTTTGTGAGTTTGAGAACTTGTTTTTCTTGAGTGAAAATTTTGTTAAAATGTAAGTGGCACTTAAAACCATTGGGGATTTGGTTGACAGATTTCGGAAGAGCTAGAGAATGAGAGGTTTAAATCTTTAGCCTTGTAAAAATATTTGGTATTGTAAAAGGGGGTGTCACCCTTGAAGGAGGCTAATTGAGTGATAGTAAAAGCACCAGCTTACTACTTGAGGAGTGGAGGCAGTTAGTGCCAAAATACTATAAATATTCGAGTAACCTCTCTTGCTCTACTCTTTTCATAATTACTTGTTACTTCTGTTGTGATTGAATATTTGGTTGAAATAAGCTAGTTTGTTTTTTGTTGTGATTAATCCAAAAAGATATGAAAACTAGCTTTAGTTTAGAACACCTAATTTATCCCCTCACCCCACAAAATATATAGAAATAGAATCTAAACCAGTCACTAACCTGCCACGAGGAAGATATTGTAGGAACAGCCCCTCTGTTAAGAGCATCCAGAAAGGATTTTGTAATACCAGCAAGAATAGGTCCTGTCATAACAGTGCCTCCAACTTGCTTAGGCTTAGTTCTTTCAAAAACAAATTTTGCCAACATATTGAGCCCCGATAGAAATTCTGGCCTAAACTTGTCCAGCTAGACATGAAACATGTTAAGGTATCAGATGATAAAAAAGGATAGGCTCATCAAGTTCTTAATCTTCACACAGGAATATAAAAATAGATCAAAAAGTTACACTAACCAAAACTCGATCAAGATGTTGCAGGTCAGCTTCATTGTTCAAAGGGCTGACAAGAGTAAAGCACTCTCGATTTGGAAAAAGAGCTCGAATAGACTCGCGAATCTGGAATTATTACCCATACAAATCAGCAAATCTGTGGGCATAAAAAACCAATCCAATTGCTCAAATGAAATGAAAAAACATCAAAGATGAACATCCTAGAACTAATTAATTCCACAAAGTATGCTTGGTTTCTTTACCATATTGGATTTAGCTTCAAATGAACAAACAGTTTGGATTTAAAAGGAAAAAGGTATGGAAAATGTATTGGTTCAGCATAAGGGTACAAATAATTTTGAAAAAAAAAGATCCACGAGACCAATTCTGCAGCATAAATCATTAGGACTTGTAATTATCATTAGCAACTTTTCAGGTTCAATATACTTAATGAGATTGTTGCAACAGAAAACAAATGGATTTGCTATAATCAGTGTTTGTCAAGGTGAAACAAAGAGAGGGATTCCAAAAGGTGGTGCACAATTGAGGCATGCCTTTTTCCAGCCAAAAAGAGAGCAGGTCCGTGTCGTAAGTTGTGTCCAGTGCCCAAGTTCCCAAAGGTATTAGCACATCATCCATTAATGTTTCTTTGCAACAAACTAATTAATTCTACCTGGCAACTTATTTTTATATTATACGTAATACTTTGTTCCAAGTGTTTGAGCAAGCAGTGACAACAACTCATTACAATTTGCTATTGTATCCAAGTTCCCAGATTGTTGCTTTTTAAAGAGTTCTAGTCATCTCAAACTACAGTAAGATCAAGCCATGCAAATACCTTGTTTCTAGCAGCTACATCCTTTCCACTACCCAGCACTGGTCTCAAGGCCAGCTCTAGGTAGTTGCAGGGTGTTATTTTTGTATTATCCTCTTTCAAATCCAAGTAGAAGTCCTGAAAGTAGCATTTCAAAAGGCTGGTTAAATTAAACGTAATGCAAAAAATAATGTTTTTAGGCTTCCAAGGTAAGGGAAACTTATGGTCGATGAATTCAAAATATATAATTCAGGATCATTCATGGAACTATTCACAAGAAATGCATAAAATTTAAATATGATGTCTAAAAGATCACCCTCAAAAGCCAAACAAAGACAGGGGAGAAGTGCCCAAGATCAGGGACAGTGTCTTTTTCTCCAGAAGCTTTGACATGAATATGCTTGGTCATTTCAGAGACCAGAGAGAGACAATCGAGTGCAGCTTCATCTATAACCCCCATCTGAAAATAATAATAAAATGATGGACCAAAATAAGCAGGATATCTACAGTTGGGAATAGATGGCACAGAAAACATGCAAAAGGTTAACCACACACTAGCAGTAGTTACTGCAAACCAAGTTAACAAGGCCTTCGGTTCAAATATCCTAACCTGGTTGTAAACAAACAAACTTGATAAGAGGATGGCCAAGGAGAATATCTGGGCGCTGTACGTCCCCTGTCAAAAGGAAGCGATTGGAAAAAAAATAACATTACTATAACAATCACCAAAAATATTTGGTTGAGAAGTGGGGGTGGGATAGTGATACAGATAACATATTATTAACCAGCTTATTTGCCAATACTAAGACAACCACAACTGGCTGATGATGTACGCAATGCATCACTTCATTTGCATACAATCCACATCAACCAAGTGAGATGAAAATTATGATTGATGCATCTGCCGAAACATAAAATTACAAGCCAAAGAGAAACTTAACTGTTTGATCATAAGCATCAATCCCTTCACAGTCCAGCAGTACAAGACTGTATTCAGTTCCATCCAATGCAGCTCTCTTCAAAGGTTCACTCCATATCCAAATCCCTTTAGTGCAAGGTCGATGGGTTGACCCAACTTGAAATCCAGTGCTCGTACCAAGAAGCTACAGCAAGTTCCCGCAAGTTACACATTTGAGAATTACGTTCAGTTCACATTCTTCACAGATGATATTCAATATAACAGAAATGCCTTCACCAAAACTCCAAAAAAAATCCAAACATCTGTTTCATTTATTGCAATATAATACAAGGAACCATAAAGGAAAACACTGAAATGGCTTTTACACCAAAAAGAAAAAAAAATCAATTGCAAGCATCCATCTTTCCTTTCCCTAACATAGTAGTACTTCATCCCCACCACCCAAGAAATGCCTAAAATCATGATCACCTCCTACAAGTACATGATCATCACCACCAAACAAGCCCAAAACTCTCCTAACCCCAAAAATCTACAAAAAAACAGAACATCAAGTGTTATACTAGCAATACTCAAGAACCCCACAAGTCTTACATTATCCCATACACAACATGAAAAAACCCCAAAACAAAAAACATAAAAAAAACAAACTTTACAAAAACCGAGTAGCCAAAAGTAGTACTTTTGATGAATTTCTTAGTCATTTTTCCTTTTGGACTAGAACAACAGATGACCATGAAAGTTTCCATTTTGGGTTTAATTTACCTGGTTCAAAAGGAAGCTTTTACCCTGCCTTGCACGCCCACAAACAGAAACAACACCAATGGGTCCTTTAATTTGCATAAGAGCATCAACGGCATCTGGGTGCACTTTAAACTTGCCACTTTCATCATGGTAGATGAACTTTATTGGTCTTCCTGCATTGCTTGGCTCTGCATTGTTGGTGTTGTTGCTATCCTTTTCTGGAAAAGAGACCGGGTTTGTCATCTTTTGCATCATTCTCTTGCAGCGTTTTTTGTTCTACAAATGTTGTTGTGGGTTTTACAGCAGTGGGTTTCGGTCATTGATGGTGGTTTGTTTATTTGGTGGGTTTTAAAGAGAGTGAGAGCTTTAAAATATAGAGAGATGCTGACAGGCCCATCTGCTTCTACTAGTTTTCTTAATCTGCAAGAAAGGTTTTTCTGAAAAATATTTTTTTTACATTTTTTATATTTATTGCCTTTTCTAACTTGAGAACATATTTCTTGAACCCGTCAAGGTTCTCAACTTGGTTATGATAAAGTTAATATCCTAATTATTTTAATTATAAACTCGGTTCATATTAAATTTCTAGATCAAATCATCATATTATATTATATCGTGTTTGTTCATCATGTTTAAGAAGATTGATAAAAAACAGAGAAATTTTACACTAATATTTGAGTTAGTCACACACTCTACCTATGAGATGAAAGTCGTTGTAATGATTCAAGTATCTCCATGAAAACTAGTGTTTGGTTGTCGCGGGATGTTGAACATGATGCTCGAAGAGAATAGGCATAGTCATGCGCTTCCTCATGCAACACATACACCAATAAGTATTTATTTTCAATTAATATTTTATGTTTATTAAAAAACTAAAATACTCATGTTCCAACCTGATTATAACAAAAAAAAAACATAATAAAAATACAAAAAAAATTAGACAAAAATTATAGAAAATTTGGCTTCTAAGATATTTATGTCATTTTACTATGTTTTT
>Ga0307517_10008948_pt1 | contig 14284 bp, 12 predicted proteins | sample 23_EM_MG_FD_194515 | JGI IMG/M metagenome (GOLD analysis project Ga0307517, IMG submission 194515) | Populus trichocarpa ectomycorrhiza microbial communities from riparian zone in the Pacific Northwest, United States - 23_EM | ecosystem: Host-associated > Plants > Roots > Unclassified | place... | reverse complement strand
AAACTTGTTGATTTTTGTACTAATGGTTTCCATTCTATAATTTTTTCCTTGTTTCCTTATAATAGGAGGCTTTGGGAGTTATCTGTTTGGAATGAGTGAAACCGTGGCCAAACAATTAACTGAAGATGGTGATGCCTTTAAAAATCCATCTCTGTCTTGGATGATTGGCTTCTTGTTTGTTGTTAGCTTTCTTGGGCTCTTTTCGGCGGTGCCTCTTTGAAAGGTAGACTTTACAACCTACATCGCCATTCAATTTCGTATAGGAAATAGAGAACTTCTCTCTGCATTTTACATTTTTGCCGAATGTATAGATTTTCCAAAAATTAATCCTCATTGTTTCCCTTGTTATTTCCAGGTCATGATTATAGACTTCAAATTGACATATCCAAGTGGCACTGCAACTGCTCATCTCATCAACAGCTTCCACACTCCTGCAGGAGCCAAGCTAGCAAAGTAAGGCATTATCAGACCTCATGCACTTATAGTTGGATGATCATTTGACATGTAAGAGTATTGAACTTTGTTATTCTACTGCTACAGGAAACAAGTGAGAGTGTTGGGCAAGTTCTTCTCATTCAGCTTCTTGTGGGGTTTCTTTCAATGGTTCTACACTGCAGGAGATGGTTGTGGATTAGCTGAGTTCCCCTCACTTGGTCTTAAAGCACATGAAAAAAGTAAAAGCATTTCTCAACCTTCCAAAATCCTCTCTTCTTGTTGAATGTAGTTCCATTTATTATGGCATTCTGTTTCAAATTCGTTGTGGTATCTTTGACTAATAATGTTCTTGTTACATGTACAGATTTTTCTTTGATTTCTCAGCAACATATGTTGGAGTTGGAATGATTTGCCCCTACATCATAAACATATCAGTTTTTCTAGGAGGAATTCTTTCCTGGGGTCTCATGTGGCCTCTCATAGATACAAAAAGGGGTGACTGGTATCCAGCAGACCTCAAACCAGGCAGCTTACATGGTCTCCAAGGTTACAAGGTAAGTTTTCTAACAAGGTTAAGGTGACAAGAATGCCAATTACATGATTTTTAACATTTTCTTGAAGCCTTTTCTTTCATACCAATGCTTATGCACTGAACACAGGTATTTATTGCCACTGCCTTGATCTTGGGTGACGGTCTATACAACTTCTTCAAGGTTCTAAGCAGAACACTCGCTGCATTGTTTTTTCAACTTCGTGGGAGAGATGCAACTGGTGCTCTGCCTATTGCTGACCGTTCCTCTCCCAAGACATCTAGGATCTCCTATGATGAGCAACGTCGCACCCAACTCTTTCTCATAGATCAAATTCCAACATGGTTTGCTGTTGCAGGCTATGTCGCAATTGCTGCCATCTCCACAGCCACCGTTCCGCGTATATTTCCCGAACTAAAATGGTATTACATATTGGTTATCTACATCTTTGCCCCAGCCCTTGCATTCAGTAATGCTTATGGCTGTGGCCTCACTGATTGGTCCCTTGCTTACTCCTATGGGACGCTTGCAATTTTTGCAATTGGAGCATGGGCTGGTGCCTCTCATGGTGGAGTTCTTGCAGGACTAGCAGCCTGTGGAGTCATGATGAATATCGTCTCCACAGCCTCCGACCTCTCTCAAGATTTCAAGACTGGTTATCTAACCCTTTCTTCCCCACGGTCCATGTTTGTGAGCCAACTAATTGGCACTGCAATGGGTTGCATTATTTCACCTTGTGTCTTTTGGCTGTTTTTCAAGGCTTTCAAGGATCTTGGGACTCCTGGAAGTCAATACCCTGCTCCTTATGCTACTGTATTTCGAAACATGGCAATATTGGGGGTAGAAGGATTCTCGTCTCTGCCATAGAATTGCCTCTATCTTTGTTATGGGTTCTTCGGTGCTGCTATTCTGATAAATTTGATCAAGGATGTGTTGGGTAAGAAATGGGCCAGGTTCATTCCCAATCCAATGGCAATGGCTATACCTTTCTATGTTGGCTCATACTTTGCCATCGACGCGTGTGTGGGAAGCTTGATTCTATTTGTCTGGGAAAAGATTGACAAGGCAAAGGCTGATGCTTTTGGGCCAGCAGTGGCTTCTGGTTTGATTTGCGGGGATGGAATATGGACTTTGCCTAGTTCGATACTTGCTCTGGCAGGAATAAAACCTCCCATTTGCATGAAGTTTTTGTCAAGGGGAACAAATACTAAGATCGATGCGTTCTTAGGGTCATAAAGTACAATTACAATTACTAAAAACACAAAAAATCTGTCGAATTCATTGTAGCTCTCTTCATAGAGCATTGTTTGTTCCCTAGAACAATGCTCTATCTTTATTTTCGATTCTTCATGTTTTTTTTTTGGGTTTTCATTTGGTTTTGTTTTCTATTTATTCTTTTGATGTTGTGTTTATTAGAAATTAATATTTGTAATTTGTTTCTCTTTATTTTTTACAAAACTATCATGGTGTCTACCTCAACAAAGATGGGTGATTCTGGATTTTGTGAAAATATAATTGATTTCATTTTTTGTAGGAGATTGAAAGTAAAGGGATGAAAATTCAAGAAAAAAAAGCAGCTATATTATTAAAAAAAAAAAAATTGATCCCTCCGCTCTTATGTTTAGTTTTTCCATTGGATTTAAAAAAATAGATGATTAAATATTTTAATTTAAAATTTTATTTTATTCTCATTTGAGAAAGAAAAGATAAAATGATAAAGAAAAAAAAAGTTATTAGTTAACATTATTCACTATTCCTGTTTGTGAGTGTGATTACGGTTATTTTTTAAAGTAATTTTTAATTAAAAAAATATCAAATTAATATATTTTTTTATTTTTAAAAAATTATTTTTAATATCGGCATATAAAATGATCTAAAAATATTAAAAATATATTAATTTGAAGTAAAAAAAATTAAAAAAATATTAATTTCTTTCAAAAATATTTTTAAAACATATTTTTACAGAGTTCTTGCATGCTGCCGAATTGGCATAACTTCCTTCAAACCTTTCAAATATTTGTTATCATCATCATCAAGCTCTGTTTCAGGAGACTCTTCTTTCACATATTTTGTCCCACCACTTTTATCAACTACATGCTCCTGCCCCTCCTTTAAAATCACATTCAATTCCTTGTCCCCGAAACAAAAATCAATTACAAGAAACAATTACCAAAGATATGTATAACCAAAAACAAAAAATGACAGATACATAAATAAAAAGGACCTCAAACAGTTCCTTAAGAAAATCAAGTTTCAATTCCTCCGGGTTCTCTTCTTTCGTTCCAATCCACCATGCCTCAGAAAATACAATCTGATTTTATCACCAAATGAATAAATATCAGTGCTTGTATCGCAACTCACCCCCTTAAAATACATAGCAAGAGAGACAAAAACAACAATTGTTCCAACAATTTGCTAACTCGACGAAGGTCCTAGATCATTAACAAATTACTAATCACACTAGCAAGAAAATGAGTAATGTAAGCACACAAACATTTAATTAGCCAAGTAAAAACAAGAAAGAAAGAAACCATGTGATCAAAATAATCCTCACACATAACATTCTTTCCACTCCTAGAGAATTGCAATGTCAGCTATCTGTTTTTTGGATACACAACAGTCCCAAGCAGCTTCATCCGTCCCTGTAATATAAAAACACAAACGATATGTCATTCATTCACAAACCTCTTTTCACCATGACCATCAAAACCCAAAAACACAACGACACACAAATCAAAAGCAAAAAAGAAACAAAACCCAGAAATGTTAAGTCAAAACCTGACGAAAATCGAGGTAAAGAACAGGGCTTTTAGAGGACAAGTCTTTGAGCTCGCCAATCTTGCCACCACCATGGACAGGAGCAAGAAGACCAGGAAATGAAGGCAAGTACCTGTTTTTTCTTTGAGATTTCCTAATATATCCTTACCATGATGTTTAACAAAAAAATTTGATGGGTTCAATGAATATGGAGCCCCTGACTTGTGTGTCTGATACTATGTTGTTGGTTATTGCAAGCTTTTTCAGTCTTTTTCTCTCTAACACATCCGGGTTTTCCCTGTTAGAATTGCTGGCTTCTGTTTTCTTGGATTTCACCATTTTTTTAAAAAAGTTCTTTGATGATGATGTTATCTGGATTTCTCACGAAAGGGTTTTTTTTTTCTTGCATTTTGGAGGCGGGAAGCTGCAATTTTTTGCTCCTTTTTCCTCTGTAAATGCAACAGCAAGCTGGAGATTGAGTGATTTCGTTCTAGGCTAAGGTAGGATTGGCCATTAAACTCTGGCTTGAAATTGGCCCAGAGCTTGAGGTTTGCTAAAACAAGGGCTTCTCTTTAGATATGGACTCATGAATAAATATTTTTGATTCAATACTTTTAAAAAAGGGATGGATTCTATCATCTTTATTTTAATTGTCTTAATTATTTTGGATCAAGTGGTCACACATATTGTTAATAAGAATGATAATCTCACTCGAATTCCATAAATTTTAATCAATTCTAACTCGAATATATAAGATTTTTTTCTAATCACTTAATAGAATATTAATATTGTTAAAGTCGTCTCGAAATTTAATCCAAACTATGAAAAAATAACTATTGATTTTTATCACTAATATATATATATATATATATATATATATGCGCGTGTGGATATCAATATTATCTCACTCTATTACAAAAAATAAAATAAGTATAAGCTCAATACAGAAGTTTAGCTTATTTATTAATAGGAAGAGTTTGGATTTAAAAAGGGAAAATTAAACACCAAGAAAAGCCCAAGCCTTGGTGTATCAATAATATTTCTCAAGAAAATAAGGCTGTAGAATTCACCTTGTTATGATCCGTAAATAAGTTTGTCGATATAACTTCGTGTAAAATTACAATTCTTTTATCAAGTTTAATTAACTTAGCAAGAAATCAAACTCAACATTGATTCACAAATTTTTTTTTTTATTGTAGCATTTAAGACAATGAAGTTGTTTTTTACCAAAAAAAAATAAAGTAAAATTGATATAACCACTTACATAATGATTGAGTTTGTCAAAAAAAAAAAACCCTAGATTAGAATTTAAGGCAAGATAAAATTTAAAGTTCTCAAACTCTAAAATTCTTTGATATTTTTATTAACTTTAAATAATAGTTTTGATCTCCATAAAATAAATTAGACATCCTTATTTATATTAATCCAAAAATCTTTATAAAAAATGATTCCTAATTAAAACTTTCTTAACTTATAAAATCAATCTAGCATTAGGATTTCTAAATATTAAAATATTAATTAAATTAAAAATTCTAATCTAAGTAGAAAATACATAATTAAAATCCAAAATTAACAAGGAAAATAATTAAAACAGAAAAATAGTAACTTTAGGTTTTATATCAAATGCTTTTGGGGTTTTTTTGCAAACTTCTTTTTAAACTTGACCTTGTCAATCTAATTTATAAACTCTTGGGTAATTGTTCTACGTCAATCTTTCTCATTTGAGAAAAACTCATCATCGAGTTATTTGTTAAAAATTAAACTCTTTCATTTCAGGAAAACAAATACTTCAAATATAATATTGTAGCTAACTTATTCATGAAATAGCATGTTTTTGACTTGTAAAAGGTTTTTGCACATAATGACATTCAATCATGTAGATTGATTTTTGTTTCTTGAATTATGATTGTTTATCTTGATTTGACAATGTTCCATATATAGCTTCCATCAAGTTCATCTTCATCAACACCCTTTACATAGATAAGTGGTTGTCTAGATGGAATTTTAGAAATATATATAAGGTAAGGTCAGCCTCGAGGTAAGTCTCCAAACATGTTCCTCTCCTCTTTTACAATTCCTGTTTATGCCTCTCATCAACCAAAAAGATATTATTCATCATATGAATACTCATGGTCATATTGACCACGAAGTTTTGAACAAACTAGTTCAATAACAGGTTGGTCATGGATGTCATCCCCAGCTTGTGCTTCTCTTTTTCCTCAGTTGTGTTGTGTCCAACCTTAATGTCTCAAGCTTGGTTATAAGGTCATCAACTCTAGTATTGATGTCGCCAAACCTAGTTTGTATTTGCCCTTCCGAAGCTGAAATCACTAATGAATGGTGGTTTAACTAATTCCAAACTGCTTGCATCCTTTAATCACCATCATGGAGATGGTTGCCACCAACTGCTCCATGATTATCTTCATGGTTCGCTATCGAACCGAATATTGACCCGCTCTGATACCATCTGATATAGATTATAATGAAGATAAAATTAGGGTTCTCAAGCCTTAAAGTTATAGACCAAACTGTAGAGAAATTTAAAGAACATTTCTGGTATTTTTATTAACTCTAAATAATAGTTTTGATCTCTATAAAATAAACTAGACATCCCTATTTATATTAGTTCTAAAATTATTTGTATAAAATGATTCATAATTAAAAAAAATTAACTAATATAATCCATCTAGTTTTAGGGCTTGGCTTCTAAACACTAAAATTCTAATTAAATTAAAAAAAATTTAATTAAATAAAAAACAAATAATTAAGATACAAAATTATTACCTCGTATGATACAGCAAACTTTGTTGTCCACTTTACTAAGGTGGTTCCCACCCTCCATTTCATTGGTGTTTATGTTGTCCTTTCCCTTGAGGACCTCAACAGGGAGGTTGATGCATACATCGCCACTGTTTAAGGGGTTTGTTAGGTTTAGTCTTCCCTTTCTATTCACTTTCTCATCGCTATAGCACCCTATATTGCAGGCAAAACTGATACATACATCGTCACTGTTTCTGCCACCTTTCCTTCCATCAAATTCCATCATCTACCCCCTGTTACCCCAGTTTCCACCACTGTAACCCACCATGAAGAACTCACTTTAGAGATCCTTCGCCTTAGCAACCACTATGTTCATCAACAACTCCTCAACATATCGAAAATTAAGGTACAAAACTCATGGCCTTATTATGGACTTCATTTGCACTTCTGGTCTTTGTGTAGCAGCTGAACTTGACATCCCTAGTTACTTTTTCATTACATCTTCTGCTTGCTTTCTTGCCTTTTTTCTCTACTTCCCTACGTACCCTTCATCAAGCTTATACAGAGTTTCAGACACATGAAAGAATTTCTTGATATTCCTAGCTTGCCACCAATCCTTGCCACTGATGTGTCAAAGCCTTTTCTTGACCGAGAGACAACAAGGCCTGTATACTTTCTTGATGTTGCCTCTCAATTCCCTCAAGTAGCAAGGATTATGATCAATACATTTGAATTGCTAGAGTCCAAAGCTGTTAAGGCAATATCAGAAGCACTCCGTGTGCCTCATAATCGCACACCACCAATTTCTTGCATCGGTCCATTGACTATAGTTGATGCCAAAAGGGGTGGTAGCGGCAAGACCAGTCTTGATGATGATGTGCCTGAGTGTTTAACTTGGCTAGACTCCCAACCAAACCAAAGTGTTGTGTTTCTTTGTTTTGGTAGCTTGGGGCTGTTCACTATGGAGCAGTTAAGGGAAATAGCTATTGGATTGGAAAAAAGTGGCCAAAGTGGGTGGTGCGCAATCCATGCAGCTACTAATAATCACAGGACAGGCAGACCCTGATTTGCATTCTTTGCTTCCTGAAGGCTTCTTGGAACATACTAAAGAGAGGGGACTAGCTAGCAGTGAAGTTATGAGCACCACAAGTGGAAATCTTGAATCACAGTTCGGCCGGTGGATTTGTGACACATTGTGGGTGGAGTTCTATACCTGAAGCAGTGTGTGCCAATGGTGACTTGGCCATCGTATGCAGGACAAAGGCTGAACAGGGAATTGTTAGCGGGGGAAATGAAGCTTGCTCTGTCAATGAATGATTACGAATCAATTATTTGTTATTTGTTTTTTAAAAGCTTTTTTAAAAAGATTTAAAATTAAAATTATTTTTTTAAAAAATTATTTTTATATATTATATTAAAAATAAAAAATATTATTTTAATATATTTTTAAACCAAAAAAATATTTTAAAAATAAAAAATCACCGAACTCCTAACCCCCAACCACCCTGTAATGAATTTTGGAAGTACCGATGAGGTGGTGGAGTAAAAAGCTAGAATGGTGATGGATTCCGAGGAAGGTAGAATGATCAGAGGGAGCAATTGCTACGAAAGGTGGAGCCATGGCATCATGAAAAAAGAGCCAAGTCAGCTGGCTTTCTGACAATTCAGGCATTAAGATGCTATTGTCAAGTGCTAGAACTTGTTGTGATGTCAAAATCATTATTTATTATTTATTATTTTACTTATTTTTTACGTGAAGTGAATATTCGTTAACTATATAAATTTAGAAGCACTTAGTTGATAAAATTATGAACGTATAAAGACTCAAAAATTTTAAAATATTAAGCACAGCTTGACATATCAACATGTCATGTATCCATTTTAATGGTCGCAATAGTACATACATTATTAATAAAATCTAACAAGAGCATTTAATTAAAAGAACTTTGGAAATTCAAACGTTAAAATAGTAAAAATAAAAATAAAAAATATTGAAAACTTCAAACACTAAGTCAAGGTGGTTAGGTTTCTTGCTCCCATGAACACTCTACCATTACCACCAGCAGTATCATCACTCCACAGACCATTTTCACTTCCAAAACTTTGAATATGTTCCTCAGCAAGCCAAGAGGGGTAGCCCGCAATGAGCACAAGAAACCCTTAAATAATGTAACTGAGTTGACTATTATGGACGCACAAGCATTTATATCATTAAACTTTCCTATCTTCCTCAACAACCTAGCTAATATGGTAGCCCACCACCACCTCGGTCTCATAGGAAGAGAGCTCGAGTTATTAAATGAACTCAAATCAATATTTTTTATTTAAACTATTTAATTTAATTTTTTTTAAAAAAAATATTATTGTTAACTTAATATTTATATGAGTTTAATTAGACCAATTGAATCATAAATATTCAAATAGATTTAATTAAATTATTATAAAAAAAATTAAATTAAAAATTAACTCGAAACAAGTTTTAAATTTTTAATTTTTTCTTAGTGAAGTTCTTAAGATATAGCAAATTAATAGTTGATTGAATTTCAGTTTTGGCTAATCATATCAATAATTAAGAAAATTTCCTTTTAACTATTTGGCATACCTGATTGAACTCTCATGAAGAATCCTACCGTGGTAAACATTCTTGTTTTATTCATGAAGCAATAAAGCTAAGCAAAACAGCACCATAACATGTGATGGTATTACAAGCAAAACCAGAAAACCAATACAGCAACTAGATGGTCATGACAGCCGATATATTATATCAGTTCTAAGTAAATTTTATTTTCCATGCTTCCATGATTCAATGAGCATGGAAAAGGCTGTATAAGAAGAACCACCTTCATCCGTTGCAGCCTTGGCTGCATTCTTCATAGCAATAGCTCTCTCCCTAATCAGTTCACCTTCCTCAGACTCCATCAATCCTCTAACCTTCGTCTCCACCTCACCTGCGCTCACAAATCCATCTTCAGACTCATTCATTGACAAAGCAAGCTTCATTTCCTCCACTAACACCACCCTATTCAGCCTTTGCTCTGCATACAATGGCCAAGCCACCATTGGCACACCAGCACACACTGCCTCAAGTGTAGAATTCCACCCACAATGAGTCACAAATCCACCTATTGAACTGTGATTCAGAATTTTTACTTGAGGTGCCCATAACTTCACCACTAGTCCCCTCTCTTTGGTGCGTTCCAAGAAACCATCAGGAAACAAAGAATCCAAATCAGGATCTCTCTGTGCTTTGATGGCTACACCAAGATCATTGGCAGGTGGATTACGAACCACCCACAAGAACCTTTGGCCACTTTTTTCCAACCCAATAGCTATCTCCCTTAATTGCTCCTTGGTGAATAGCCCCAGGCTACCAAAACAAAGAAACACAACACTTTGGCTTGGTTGGGAATCAAGCCAAGTTATACACTCATCAGGCACAGCATCATCAGAACTACTCTTGCTTCCACCTCCTGCTCTTTGCCCTTCAGCTAGAATCAACGGACCAACACAGAAAAGTGGCGGTGTGCGATTATTAGGCACACAGAGTCCATCTGATATTGTCTTGATAACTTTGGACTCCAAAAGTTCAAAAGTGTTGATGATAATTCCTTTGGCTTCTGGTGTTTGAATGGCAAAATCAAGAAAGTTTATGTAGGCATCATCTTCACGATCAAGAAATGGCTTGACCATGTCAGTGCTACGGATTGGTGGCAAACCAGGAATATCATGGAACTCTTTTATGTCTCTGAAACTTTTGGTAGTCTTTTGATGAAGGGTAGGGAGATAAAGATAAGAAGCAAGAAATGAAGCACAAGAAGTGATGTAAATATAAGCAGGGATGTTGAGTTCTTCTGTAGCCAAAGAGAGAGCAGAAGTGGCAAGGAAGTCTATAATAATTCCACAAATGGTATAGTTTTTGGAGATGGAGAGGAGTTGTTCATGCACAAAAGGTTTACTCAAACGGAGGGCCTCAAAAATGAAGGTTTCGTGGTGGGTTGCGGAGGTGGTAGACAGGGTGACAGTGGGAAGATGGTGGAATTTGATGGAAGGAAAGGTGCCAGAGATGGAGGATACGTAAGTATTCATTTTGCCAGCACTGTATGGTTCTGTGGGCATGAGTATGTGAATGGAGAGGGAGGGTTGGTGGGTGAGCAAGTGTTTGCCTAGCTCCACCAAAGATATCAAGTGCCCGATTGTTGGTGATGGGTAGAGAACTACTGCCTCGTCCATGGCTGTCTAGCTCAGCTCCCTGCCGTGTTTCCTCTGTGTTTCTCTGTAGACTTTTATAGACAAGGAGGGGACAGGGTGGGACTAGACTAAGCTAGGACTTGAATGGATTACTATTTTTTTATTTGTTTTTCTTTCATAATTATTGAAGCTAAACACATCTCCTACCAAGCTTGCCTTAATTTCAATCTTGAAATTAACGTTCATTGACATAGAAATTATTGTGTTCATATTTTAAATTATAGAATAAGATAATATTATACCACAGAAAATTTATAAATATAAATAAAAACACTGATAAAAAAAAATTATTAGTATATTACGATAATATTTACTAACAGAATTTTTTATCCTTTTATTTATTGATAAAAACAGATAGAAAACTTTTGTTGGTATATACCAAGGGAATGACGAAGAATATTACAATAGGATTCAAAAAGAAAAATCATACGATGACGTGATATTTTTACCGATAGCATAACCGACGGAGTTATTAACAAAATAATTTGGTCGGTAATACCATCAGTGATATTTAATTTATAATTTGACGATCAACCATTCTCTCCCCCTCCCTTATTTTTTTTCATTTATTCTTCTTTCTTATGCATTTTTTTTTTTTGGAACAAACACCCCCTCCCCAAATCTCAACATAATTCAACCTCTCACAACAAATCTGGCCATGCAACACAGTTTATCAGTATCCATGTTCTTATTCAAATTTTATTAAGAATTCTCCATTTTAAGTAAATAAATATACTCTTTTTTATTTGAACTCAATTTTAAAATGTTGGTTTTTTTTTACATATTTTTTATAGTATATTTATTTTGTTTGGGTGTTTACTTATTTTATAGTTTTTTCTCATACAAATTTGTTGTATGGATTTATGATTTGAACATGTTAAGGTTTGTTTTAGATTTTGTAAAAATATATTTGTTTGTAAATGACTTATTTAATGGGTCCGTTTTATATTTTGTTAATTTTACTGCCGAGTTAAATGTTTGGTAAATATGTAGAAATTTAAATTTATGTAGATAATTGATAACTAATTAAGAGTACTATTAAAATAGATTGAATAAATTTGAGCTAAATCAATATTTTTACAAATTATTTAGTTAACATAGTTAATTAATACATGTTGTCATCATTATTTTATATAGGTTTTATATAAATAATAGATGATCGTTCATGAATGTATAGAAATTCACCCCAAGGGTTGTGGAAGGTGAATTATTGTAATGAGGTTCAGGATTTTATTAATTATACATGATCTAATCCGAGAAATATTAATGAAGAGGGTATTAGATGTCCATGCAAGAGGTGTAAAAATAAAAGTTTCTCGATCCAAATATTGTAATGATGTATTTTTTACAGAAAAGGATTCATGAAAAAATACATGTGTTGGTATGCACACAAAGAACCATATGTTCTTCATGATATCATGGTAGAAAGGATGATTGAGTCAACTTTTAGTTTTAGCAACGTGTATAGAGTTGTGGATGATAATAGCAATCCTTATAGGAATATGGTTATGAATGCAATAAGAATGAATCAGATTCATGTCAATCAATGTCCAATCGTATATGAAAAATCTAATGTAGACGCGACTAGGTTTTTTTTTGACAAACCAATATGGGATTGTTGCACAAATCACAGTAAATTATTGGTTGTTGCATAAGTGTTCAACATCAAGTCAAATCATGGGTTGAGCGAAGCCGTTTATGACAAAATTGTCAAATGGACACGAGAAGCATTTTACCTAAAGGGAAAAGGGTGAAAGAGAACTTCTACAATGCTAAGTCCATGAAGAAATCCCCTTGGTCTAGGGTACTAGAAAATTGACATATATCCAAACTTGTGCAAGTTTTACTATCTTGAAAATGTAGAGTTGACCAAGTGTAGAACATGTTTGTATTTTCGTTATAAACTCGTAATTGACATAGAAAGGTCTCTTGTTGCACACACAAAACTTAAGATGCTTCTCAATTACACTTAGACTACATAGGTTGTTCATGTTACTAAAAACTGTTGAGCACATGACATGATACCAATCACATGATGCGATGGATGGAGTGATAGTGTACTCTTTTGATGGTAAAGCCTAAAACCACTTTAACACCGTGCATCTTTAATTTTTATCCTTGTTTTTTTGATTTTTTTCTTTTATTTAAAGTTGTTTTTCTTTTCAATTTCACTCTTCAATCAAAAAATTATTTTTATTTTTAAAGTCAATTTTGAACTTCATTTTTTTTATTTTTTTTTTGGAGTACTTATGCTAAATTGATTTTTCTTTTTAATTTTAATTTTCAATCAAATATAAAATTTATTTTCTATTATGATTTTGATCTTTATTTTTTTTAATTGTTATTTTTTAAAATCCTTTTGGATAATTGAAATTATTTTTTCAATTTTATTTTTAATACTTGATTGATTAAGAATTTATATTTATATTTTTTTCAAATATAATATTTTGGATCTAATTATTCAGATCAACACGGATTTTTAATCAACTCAGACAAAATTAATTCATTCCCTGATTTTTTATTCAATCCAAACTGTTCCAGGTTTAATTGTGCTAGTTTTTATCAGAAGTGCATTTGTATGCGTTTGAGGTTTGCTTAGATCACCATTGTTTTTAAAGGTTCTACCGATTAGAAATTGAAATCATAATTTTCATATCATGTTGTTATAAAAACTTTTTTCATGTCCTTTCAATCCTAAACCACTCTAGCTATTTAATCCTTTAATTGTTTCTTTAACCAAAAATAATTAAAATTGATGCAAATATGACAATTAATTGGCAGACGACCTCTCGTGGTGTTCGAACAACCCTATAGAAGCAGCCCTTGCTTTCACCATTGATGACGATGATAACCCTATCAAAGTTGTACTGCCGGAATTAATTATGATTGATTCCGTGGATATTGAACAAGTTTTTAATTTAAAAAGGTTGATAGCAAATATACAAGGCATTGATCGCAAAGTCTCATTGAAAAGTGTGATCTTTGCCCAAGTTAGAATTAATTATGATTGATTCCGTGGATATTGAACAAGTTTTTGATTTAAAAAGTTTGACAGCCAATATATATATATAGATTATAAGGCATTGATCGCAAAGTCTCATTGAAAAGTTGGACCATGAGAATTTCGTATACTAATCAATTAAATATTGTGTGTTTTTTATTTCATTTTGTATGATTTACATGAGAAATTCGCTCAATCATTGTATTAAAAATAAAAAAACATCATCAAAAAATAAAAAACAAACAAACAAACCTAGAAAAATCTCATAAACTTGATCTAGTCTCTAAAAGTCGCAGTCCATAAAATCTCGGATTCAGATTCAACTAAGAAACTCAATCATCATTCAATTTAATTTTGAATGATAAAATCAGTAAAAAATATTATTAAAAAACTTGCAAAGGTAAAAACGAGCAAAGAAAAAAATCAAGATAAAATTTGATAGAGAAAAACCCAAGAAGAATGAAATTTTAAAAAAAATTAAAAATGAACCCAAAAAAATAAATAGCAATTAAAAGAATGAGAACTAAATTTAAAATATAAAAAAATCATAGGG
>Ga0307517_10008946_pt1 | contig 14287 bp, 23 predicted proteins | sample 23_EM_MG_FD_194515 | JGI IMG/M metagenome (GOLD analysis project Ga0307517, IMG submission 194515) | Populus trichocarpa ectomycorrhiza microbial communities from riparian zone in the Pacific Northwest, United States - 23_EM | ecosystem: Host-associated > Plants > Roots > Unclassified | place... | reverse complement strand
GGCGGGGGGGGGGGGGGCCCCAACATACCTGAGTTATCCTCGGCGGTTACGCTATCGAAGCTATTCCTCCAGGCCAACACTCGGCTCATCTTCGCTTTCTGCTCAACTGGGGCCGAGGCCATAGCAGAGGCACGTTCCGGATCTGCAACCCCAAATCCGGGACACAAGGGATCTGAAGAACAATACGACTCTGTGGCCTCCTCCTCCTCCTCCTCCTCCTCTTCATCGTCCTCCATTTCCTCACATTCCTCCGACGATGAGTAGTAATCGTATGACTGGCTCGAAGATTGCACGGGGGATAACAAGGCTTTTTGTGGAGATCGAGGCGGAGGCGCGACTTCGTCAAGTTGAATGATTGTCGGAAATCGATATTCGTGTTGGGGTGAATGTATGGGATCGTCGCCGAGACGGTAGGAGGTGGACCACTGGCACCACATTGTTTCTATACGTGAGAAATGCGAAATTCCGAGTTCCTGAGGTGGGGGAGCAGATCTCAGCTAGGGATGTTGCGTGGGGAATATAAGGGAGGAGGGGGGACGGGATACGGGAAGCGGAAGGGAAGGTAAAGAGAGTTGAAAAAGGGGGACAGGGAGGGGGGGGGGAGAGATATATAACACACGAATAAGACTAGGGCTGGGAATATTTAAAAACGGCAAAGCCCCGCGCTCCTGTCTACCGACCTGAAAGGACAGGTGCGACACAAGGGGGCGTGTGTGTCCCCGGAATTTACGCCCGGGTGTCTGCATACGTACAAGGCGACTCTATCTCTCGTACGCGAACAACTCCATCCACACCAACGATAGCGGTGGATTCCCACGAAGCGGGATGGCAGTGGGAATTTCCCACGCGTCATTGGGCAATGGGGATTGTCCGATTGTGTATTCGAGTTCCCTCCTTCCCTCAGGACGGGCTGATAAACCATACAAGTACACACCCTTTCCACGACCCCGCCTTCCACTCTCCATCCCGTTCCCCTCCCGCATCCCGGCCAACTGAGACTGACGTTTCCATCCTCGTCGGAGCAATCGGAATTTGTAATTTCTTGGCGCTTCGTTGTTCGCACGGTGCCTATGTGCAAAACATAAAAAACGCTTAAACTTTATGCGTTAGGCTTGGCAATGCAACATGCACACAGGCTGGGGGAGGGGGGGGGGGTTTCGTCCCCACGAAACACCACTTGCGCGCGGGTTCGGTGGTTGGAGAAACGGCGTACAGACGAAAACAATCACCGGTGGGACCCGTTTTCGAGACAGCGCCACGTGGGGAGGCGAGCTTCGGGGCGGTATTCCAAGCGAAGAAACCCCCGGAGAGCCGGGCGGGTGAGATCCAAGAAAAAACCTCCTCGCATCCATTCCAAGACCCGTCAAGAGATCTGGGTACATGGGAACTGGTATGGGTGGAATATTCGCACTCTCCCGTTCCCGCCCCGAAGGGAAAAAAAAGAGACAAGCAAGGGATTCAATACTCGAGTACTCAATACCTGTGAGAAAGGGCGGAAGCGAGGCAAAGAAAAGAGGGAGTGTGGGTCGAGCCGGTGCGGTCCAGGTCGTCTTTCCCAACGCGCGATCGTGGTCGGCAAACGCCCCGAAAGACCCCGGATGAAAAGGAAAATCCCCTACCCCAGACGAACCCTCCAATTCTTGCACCCTGGCACGTTCATACCACAGCTGCTCACATCGTCACGCATTTTCTCACATCCACCACGCCGCACCGCGGATCGATTGATGAATCGCACGGCGAGATCTGACACACGTCATAATCCTCTGCACTTGGTAATCGAAAGACTGTAAATTTTGGTCCCACGATGGAGAGATAACAGATAACGACTACGACGAGACCGAATGGCCGAAGGGGATAAAGGCCAAAACCAGAGGAGGAGGGGGGGGGGGGAACGGAAACACTGCTAGCATAGCCGAGAGCTGCCTACATAGGCTTGACACGCACAGCACACACACATCAAGCACAACATTGGAACACCCGAGACGGGGAAAAAAAGTCCAAACCCACGCCGCAAGTCGCCACAATACCAACTACGAACAGGAAAGCTCATTCGCAATCGATCTGCATACGAGAATGGTATACACCGTAACTCTTAACCCCCCCACAAATCATCATGCAGGTGACACATTGTCCAGTGAATAAGGCGAGAACGGGAAAATTGGAAAACGAACGGAAACCCCGGTATGCCATTGATGCGTCTGCGTTTCAGGTTCAAGGTCTCATGGGAGCCAACCAAGCCTCAGCTGCCTCAAACTGATCCACCAACTCGGGTAACACCGCATTCTCTGAATGCAACTGCCTCATCGCGGTCAATGCCTATATAATATCCCGGAGGACACGCGAATGTCAGCGGTGCGCCTCCCGATAATAGCCCCATTCCTCCCACGCCCACGGGGGGTGATGGCGGGGCGGTGGGGATCGTGAAGAGAATAGAATATGCTTACCACATCCCAGAACCTGAACCCTCTCTCGACCTCCGCTCTGGGATACTTGATCCCAGTAAAGGTGTCCTCACAAATCTCCAAAGCCATGTTCTTGGCGTCCTTGATCCCCGGTCCGTTCGGGTCTCTTACCCTCTGCCCTCCGTTGATGTGGGTGAGAGCGTCCAGATACACTTTACCCAAGATACCGAATCCGGTGTTGACCTCCGTCTGGAAAGGTAGCGAAAGTGTGATGTCCAACAGGTCGTCTCGCGCGCGTCGGACATCCCCACGCAACAACATGTTAAGCGTGGTAACTTCCAGGAGCGTCCGGAGGGAGCGGGAAAGTGATCGCACGAAAGAATTGAAGACGAGGAGCTCCCGAGAGAGCGGAGCTGACCATGCCTGTGCCTGTGGGTTCCGGAACCAAACCCAACGCGGGTAGGAGGGTATACGATGTAAGACCATTCGTACCCAATCACTTTGTTGTGAGGTAACATACCTTGAAGTTAAGAGGGACGATGCTCAGCACCCTCATAACCAACAACATACACGATTTCTCGTCATCTGTGATCGCAAATCAGTAATCCGATAAGGACGAACGCCCAGGGTGAAAAGCAAAGCGAAAAGGCAAAAAAGGTAAGATGGGGGGAGCGAAAACGGCTTAACGCAACTACCCACGCCTGCGAAAAGCGCCCATATGTCGAACATGAGAAAGCGAGGAAATCGGGCGACCACCCACCAGTTCCGAAACTCGGCCCGCCGCTGAAGGCACGGTGGGACCACAGATGTCCGTGCATCACGCCAGCCCGGATAAGCTCCAAGAACAGGTACAGTGAATCCTGGAATTTGTCGTTCACCCGTGCCGCCCGGATGGCCGTATACATCGCTCGCGCCAGCGGCGAGTGGACATGGGAATTAATCAAGAACCTAACCAGAAGATAGGTAACTGGGAATCACGCCAAAGCAGTGAAACAAGGGGGCTTACCCCCGCAATTCCAAGAAACGCCAAATCACGTTAGCAACGACTTCATCCTTCTTTTCCAGTGGTCCAGTGTTCTTGATCTTGGTGCGCGCCGCGAGCTTTTCAGTAGCAGTTGCGCCCAAGCATAGAGCAAAATCAATGGTCGAAGACTGTTGCTCCAAACTCCAATCAGCGCCGCGAGACGAACGCGCCGAAACCAAATACTCACATTCTGTCTCCTCAACTCCTCCTCCACGAGCGCAGAAGGTACCGTCCACCCTCCAACTCGGTCCACGAGCTGTGATGTCTGAGGCGAATTATGTGCAACGAGCGCTTTGGTGTGGTGGGTTGGGCTCGTCGGTTGCTCGAACCAGAAGTAGGGTGTAACCTTCCTGTTTGACCAGAAATTGTGGCACGCGCTGCTGATCAATGCCAGGGTCGTTGCTCGCGGTCCGGTCTGACCCTCGGTGATGACCTCTTTGACGAAACGCCTGTACTCGGTTGTATCACCATTATCCAACGGCGGCCCTTCGTTGATCTGACCTGTGGTTAACCACACAAGAGCCTGAGGGCCAAGGAGGCCACGTGATAGGTAATAGTAGACTTCATCCGGCAGACGGTGGGTGAAGATCTCGTGCAGATCGGAGGGGATGTCGGCAGCGGTAGGATGATGATGAGGAGGTGGGTGGTGGTTGTTGCCCTGGCCGTTTGAGGGTGGGGTGGAGGTGGTGATTGCGAGGGGGAGTGGTAACACTGTGCCTTCAGAAGAAAGGATCAAGGAATATTTGACCATCGCTCGGCTACGGGCGTATTGATCGGGGTATTGGGTAGTTTTCACAGCGGGATGATCACTGAAGGCAGCTACCGCTGCCTGACCGGACTTGTAGTATTTGACCATGTCGACGGTTGCTTTGAGGCCTTGCTCGTGCATCGATGGAGGGAAGGGGGGAGAGTGATCGAAGCCGACGAGGATGCCAATGTCGAGGAAATTCTCTTCAGTGACACCAAGGTCGGTCATGATATTCCGTTTGGAGATGTAGTTGAAGGTTGGTTCGGTTGCTAGGAGGTCAATGGAGATAACGAGCTTATCAACGCCGGGGTAGAGGAGGGTGTCAGTTGGGCCGTAGATAGCATGGATGTAGGATTTCGGATGACGTTGGAGGTATATCAACTACAGGGCGCGACGGCTCGTCAGACAAAGATAGAAAACGCGCCACGAAACGTATCACACTTGCCTGAGCCCACGCCAAATACGGAGCGACGAGAAACTCGACGTTCCTATGGCGGAAAATACGAAGAACTGTGCGCCAGAGATCCCACTGATGAAGGCCCGAGCGAATCTCAAACAACTTGGTGGCGGCATCTTCCTGGCCGGATTCATAGCGACTCCAACCATTGGCCCTGTCCCTGCAGGCCTCATTCTGTTCGTGGATTAGGTGTGGCTGGACATGCTTCCAGCGCTTTTGGGGGATGAGGCCGGAAAAAACGAAGACCGGTTTGATTCGAAGCTTTTCGAGCGTCCTGAGGTCGGTTTCGATGCGCTGTGTGAGGGCGAGCGGGAGACCACCGGTTGCGGAGAGCAGAGGCTCCTTTCCAGGTGGGCTCTCGTAGATGGACTGGAGGTAGTAACCAGCGTCGATGCCGAGCCTCGTGTCTGAGAGGACGGAGAGCGGGAAAGACTGGATGTGTTTCCCTCCTGTCAGGTAGTCTGGGCTGTGTGAGTTGGCGGTCGCTTTAGAAACAGATATCGCTCACTGTCGAAATGCTTGATACCCATGATCTCTTGCGCGTCGACGGGGAGAGAGGTGTGTGTGAGATTACATAAGCAGCGCGCGCCGCCGTCGGGCTTGTAGGTGTCCGAAGGAGGGAGGGAAAGAATCGGGGTCATTTGGTCCTTGGAACATGGCCGCCATCGCCTCTCAGCTCAGAAATTACAAGGAACCAGGCAGAGAACAGCTCACTCATCTCTTCTTCGCCCTCCCCGGCGCAGACGGAAACCCACCAGATGAATCCTATGCCAATCTCGAGTCTCTCGACATTAACGCCGTCTTCAGTCTTGGGGCCCCTGGCCAGGAAGACTCCTACGTGAGCGTTGCATCCAAGCTACCCTTCTCCCAGTCCCCGTAGCTGACCCGTGGATCGATGTCCATAGGCGGGGAAACTCTATCTACTCCCACCATTCCTCGCTTTCGCCTCACTGGACCGCAAATCTGCGAGGTTCAGTGTCCCGCTTGCCGCCATCCGGAGAGTGGAGAAGCTCAACGCCCGAGCTGGAATATATGCGCTCAGCTTCACCCTATGGCACGGTACAAAGATCGTGAGCTTGCAAGACCATCGAATGACTAGTACATCTCCTAACCCCGACATCGCGATTCCAGATTGTCCAATTGACATCTTTGCGTCCCACCGCCGACCTGTTTTGCACTCTGCTCAAAGAGGCTCTAAAGGTTGAGCTGACCAAGGGGCAAATGAAGGCCCTCAAGGCCTTCGTCAAGACTTGTTACTCCGAATCCCTCGCCGCCACTCCCTCTTCCATGTCCGCGTCCATGATCAAAGAACAGGACCAAGATGAAAACAAGGACTCGAAGGCCGCAGATGGCGATCAACCCGCATACCATGCTGGACTGGGACATCGTTTCAAATTTCCCGGAGATCCCAAAAAGTGATGATGTGATCTTATCTTATCAAATGGTTCCCCGTTGACATTCCGACAGGTTGCGCGAGGCCTCCAAGGTCAAGTTGTGGACACAATACCTCGAAAGTTGGTTATATGCGTCCCTCGTCGTCTGGTATCGGCTGATAGCGCTTCTTTATTCAGCACACGGTCGAAATCTCACCCTACTACGGTACCCGCAATGCACCCGGCTGGTCCAGGTCGGTCTTCCAAATCGCCTAAGAGGAGAGATGTGGGAAACACTTTCCGGTTCCATCTACCTCCGGTTCGGAAACCCTGGCGTCTATCAACAAATACTCGACCAGAACAAGGGGCGCACGACCACGAGCACCGAAGAGATTGAAAAAGATTTGCATAGGAGTTTGCCTGAATATTCTGCGTACCAGAACCCCGAGGGGATCGATGCGCTCAGGAGGGTGTTACAGGCTTATTCGTTCAAAAACCCCGAGACCGGATACTGTCAGGTACCGTCGCTACTTGTTGTTCGTGACTTGTCGCTGAGACTCCTGACGAAATAGGCCATGAACATTCTCGCTGCGGCGATTCTGATGTTGGTTGTACTGCTCGCTCCCACCACGTATTTGCTGACCGATTTCTCAGCTATACATCAGAGGAGCAGGGCTTCTGGCTCCTCCAAGTGATATGTGACCGACTTTTGCCAGGTTACTACAGTCCTTCCATGCACGGCACCCTGTTGGATCAACGGGTGTTCGAATCACTCGTTCAGCGGTGTTTACCGATCATCCACGAGCACTTCCAAGACGTCGATGTCCAACTTTCTGTTGCCTCGCTACCGTGGTTCCTGAGTCTGTAAGTGCAGCTCTCCCATGGGAAGCTACGGTTCGATTGACGCAGCGGTCCCAGGTTTATCAATAGCATGCCGATGGTTTTCGCCTTTAGAATCATCGATTGTTTCTTCTGTATGGGGCCCAAGGTGCTATTCCAAGTGGGGTAAGGGATTCCATTATTACGCTCGTCTCTATTCTGACGCTCTCATATTAGGCTTGGTGGGTATCCTCGATCATCCCCTGGGTATGCGCGCTGACCGAAGGTCGTAGCGATCTTGAAGATCAATGGCGAAGCCCTCCTCCAAATCCAAGATGACGGTGGTTTCATCCAGTAAGGATATTCAATGAGACCGGGAGATGTAGATTAATCCCCCACTCAGCCTCATGCGCGACTACTTCTCGTCGCTGGGAGACTCCGCCCATCCAGACTCCCTAGACCCACGAGCACGTGCCATCACGCGATTCCAAGAACTCCTCCTCGTCTCGTTCCGCGAATTCGTCATTATCACCGATGAGTCGATCCAAGCTGAGCGACGCAAGCACCGCGGAGAGGTTGTCCACAACATCGAATCTTTTTCCAAACGTGCTGCCGTCCGAAATCTCAAATCACTTGAACGGTTCTCGAAAGAGCAGGCTGGGCTCGTGTACGACGCCTGGTACAACGCTATATGCGCTGTGCCTCATGGAGTAAAGGACAGCGGTATTGGAGGGAGGGATGCCAGTGCGTTGTTGATTGTCACAAAGGATGGACACGAAGAGAAGCCGGAAACGAGGATTGGGTTGCCGACGTTCAGGAAGTTCATTGGTGAGATCGTCACATGGGCAAGGGACGATAAGATTGTGCAGAATGCCTTCCAGGTGGGTGACCTCAGCTGTCCGTGGCTCATTCGGAGAGACTGAACTGGGCTTTCAGACGAGAGTGGACAGGGAGACCGTCGAGCATGAGTTTATCGATCGGTTGTTTGCCTTCTGGGATACATCTTACAGGGGGTCCCTCTCCTTCCAGGTGCGCTGGGATGAAGGGAAGTTGTGGTTTGACAGAGCTGATCAATCTGGTTCTAGGATATCGTTTCGGGACTGGACGGAGTGATGTTTAATGATCTGATGGATAACATCGAATGGTTCTTTAACATCCATGACAAGAATAAGGACGGGTTCCTGTCCAAGGATGAGGTCCTCACCCTCTCGGAATCTATGCTTGTGAGTGTCTCTTCTCGTACCGCACCCTAGGACGCTCCTGGTTGATGGAGTCCTTTCAAGTTTATCTTCAGGCATGAGGTTGGGGACGCGTACCTCGGTGCAATCAGTAGATTCATGTCAAATGCATTCGAGTACGGAGACGCGTTGTTGCCAGATACGACTTCCGGAGGATCCCCTGATTCGGACGATACACCACCACAGATCGAGTCGAATCAACCGTACCTGAACCTCGCTACGTACGCTTCTCCACGCATCCGGAAAGCGGAGGACTTTCTCTGAGTTTTTGCGTTCATTCTATCTAGGTTTAGGATGGTTGTGCTGGCAGACGAGGTCCTCGAATCTTTCTTCGATCAAGACTTCTCGGGAACCTTCAGGTTGGAGCCGACCCCGTTGGAAGAATTGTCCACTTCCAGCTCTAGTTTCCTCACCGGGATGTGGTCGAGCCTCGCGACGAACGACAACAAGAAGATTTTCCACAAGTTGTCTGACGAGGTCGGCCGGACGATTGGGAAACACAAGGTCGAGCATATGCCAGCTATCGGCCGGTACACCACCATGGAAGAGCCTAAAGCTCGCGAAAGCCTGCTCACTCCTTCGATGCGTCGCTCCGCTTCACGCACTTCGCTCAACGCTCAAGAAACGGAACCCCCGATCATCAAGTCGGTCGGTACACCGTCTGCCGCATCACCCCCCACCTTGTCGGTCGGTCAGACCACTCCACCCAAAGCCACGAACTCGAGCCACTTGGCGGTCGACCCACAGTCGCCTCTCACGCCTGGTTCGGCGATGCATTCAGAGTTCTCGCCTTTGCCCATCGTCAGGGCTGCTAATGCGGCGCTCATGACAATGGAGAGGACGCCGTTCGCGATTGACGACGCGAAGGATGACGACGACGACGACGACGACGATTTGGACAGCGACGAATACTATGAGGATGAAGATGATGGTGTTCTGGATGAGGTCGATGCGTTTTTGGAGGCTCATGACCCGGGGTTGACGGAAGACCAGAAGGAAGTTGCCAAAGGTTCGTGATTTTTTTACTTCGTCTTTTTGGATAGGTCTTTGAATTCTGACAATTTCGCTGCGACGTATATCTAGATCTCATGACGGCCGAACCAGTCAAATAGCCTCGAAATGGCTCCAGTAAAACCTCTTTATGGCATGCTCCTGACTCTTGGCGGGGCCATTCTCGTTTCATTGTTAAGTTTGGTGGTGCTCAGCCACATGTACAACTTTAAGATAGTAATTTATGTAGCCTTGGCGTCCATAGTCAGCACAAGCGGCACGGAGCAAGAACAAGTAAACCTGATGAAGGGCTGGTGAGTGGGGGCTGCATCAGAGTCAATCTGAGCTCTTGTCAACCCATATCCGTATTGTGAGGTCGGATTCCATCGATGCGGAGGCAACGATATTTTGTCGTGGATGTGTCTGTGAAGTTTGGACGATGAGGAACGGATCGTAGAGGGAAGAGCCCGGACGGAATTCACCGCGACGGAGACTACTACATCTATCAACACAAATCCGTCCGGTGAGGAAAAATGGACAACACAACAATTAGCGGTGCACGTACCGGTATGTCCCTTTAAAACCTGGACAACCTCCCTACTCTGCAAATCCCACAAATATACTTTCCCATCCTCACTGCCCGAAACTATCCATTTTCCACCTGTCACGCTGAAACAAGCGACGATGCAGTATTTGGAGTTTTGGTGGCCGGTGTAAGTTTTGAGGCAACGAGAGGTTTGGTAGTCCCATAATCGAATCGCGTGGTCGTGTGCGGTGGAGAGGATGTATTTTGAGTTGGGTGAGAATTGGACGTATTGGCTGGAGGGTTTGGAAGTTGAGGTGGGAAGGTGGAGCAAGGAAGTAAGCAGGGCGCACCAGATTGCGTTTTGGCTTTCCGCCAGGGTTTTGAGGCACTGGCCTGTCGCGGAGTTCCAGATGCGGCTGCCGAATGTGCGTTGGCCGCCGGGTCTTGAGGAAAGGGTATTCTGCGACTTACATCAATCCATCGCAGGCGCACGAGACGATTAGGCTAGCATCCCGGTTGAAGTGTACGGCGGTGACATAGTCCAAATGTGCGTGAAGGGTCTTCAAACACTTGCCTAGACATCGAAATATCCCATGAGTTGGGCGCCAACAACACGATGAGTGAACTCACCCTTGGTAGCATCCCAAATCTTGATGTCACCGTCACAGCAGCCAGACACGAGTTTGTCCGAAGCGCTGTTGTAGTTTACACAGAACACATAACTGGTATGCCCTTTCAGAATTTTGGTGGTCAGTCCCTGCCGGATTCATCAGTCAGACGGTCGAGAGTACGAGGTGAGGACAGGAGGTGCACCGTATCCACAGTCCATATCCGAATCGTAGTATCGTCTGATGCTGAGGCGAGGAAAACACTGTCGGACGACCAGGCAACATCCGATAGACCCTTCGAGTGTCCCGTTAAGTTTCTAACGAGCTGTCCGGTATGCGGAGACCAGATTTTCACAAGCTTGTCTCCAGCTGGTTCACAAGTCCACGAAAATAGAAGTCTCTTAAAATTTTCTCATCTAGGTATCGAGAGGATTCGAAGAACACGCACAACATGAAGCCAGTAATGTCCCATCCGGGCTAAACTTCACGGCGGAGATGGACTGGGTGTGTCCAGACATCGTATGAGTCAACTCGTATCTTGGATTATCTCTTAGAGTTGTCGATAGTGGGGGCGGTGGAGGGCGATTGGGGTGTTCGTTTGTCGGGGGTTGTGGTTGGGGGATTTGAGGATCGTCCTCGGTCGTCTGGGACACATTGTCGTCGTCGGTAGACGAGTCTTCACCTGCGCTGGTGACGTCTTCAGGATCTGCAACCATTTCGATCTTTTGTCGTTGTTGTGGACGAAGGAGATGGAAAAACAAAGAACGGGCGCTCCGTTACGAGCGCATTTACTTCCGACGTTGATGATCACCGTGACTGGGACGAAAAGGGCAGTGGTGAACATCTTCTCGAACCCTCAACACGCTCAGTTCCTCGCCGCTGCTGTGTCGGCGAGCTCTATTCCAAAGCTCCATGGTGTACCGGAGGTGAGTGGGGGGGGGACCGTGTTTTGTGTGTCGCGTCTTCTGATCATGTGTGTAGGTCATTGTGACTGGACGCGCGAACGTTGGTAAATCGTCTCTTCTGAATGCGGTTCTCGGTCGTAGGGATTTGCTTCGGACAAGCAAGAAACCGGTATAGGTTCCCCCTCGAATCCCTCATCCACTTTATTCAGCTCGATCACGCAGGGTCATACGAAGACTCTCAACTTTTACCAAGTCGGGAAAGCGCCGGGGAAAGCTATCTTGGTGGACGCTCCTGGTTATGGTGGCAGGGGTCGCCTAGAGTGGGGTGAACTGTTTGATCATTACATCGACAACCGCAAAGAGTAAGTACCACCGATCCTCGCGAATGGCACGACCTAACCGAGGGCATAAGGCTAAGACGGATCTTTATCCTCTTTAACGGTGGGCATGGCCTCAACGAAACCGATGCCATGATGCTCCAGTCACTCGATGAACGCGTACAAGCTTCCGCTGGACTCAAATTCACACTTCAGGCGGTCATTACGAAGGTCGATACGATTTCGGACCGGAAGCTAGCAAGTTCTATTGCGCAGATGAGGAAGGATATCACTGAAGCTGCTCCGACGTGCTTGGATCCGATCGTTACCTCAACGGTCAGGTACCCTTACATTGGCATCAATGCCGTTCGCAATGCTATCATGCAAGCTTGCCAACGGTGATATGTACGTTTCATGTTGTCGCTCCCGTTTATGGTTCCCTCGATGACAGATGCCTGATTATGTGCAGTCACAGAACTTTTGATCATGAATGGGTCATCACCGCCTTCTGGCACTTCCGATCTATACCTCCCTGGGTCTTCGGCCAAGGGACAGGGGCGATCGCAGGTAGTGGGAAGGAGCCGGCAGGGGAATATGGATCACGGCGGTTTTCCTGTGATTGCTCTTAGGGCCATCTGCACAATCATTGGAAGGTACACGATCTCCAGTAGCAACGCTTTATTTTAGGCGCCTTTTTCTACTTCGTCATAAAGCGAGCTTTATGAGCAGTCCGGACGGAAGATAATGTATCAGAAAATCGACAGATCATGGTCTGATCAACGAATCCAGCAAGCGTTTGGCAAAAATGGCATGGACCGCTGGTGTCAAGTGCAAGTCGTCTTTCCAGATGCCTGCACCTTCTGTTTCAGGATCATCTCCAGCGAAATCAAAATCAAGAGGCTCATCGAGCACTTCGACCAGAACTTGATGAGATGAGAACACGAAGGTGGTCGCCTTCTCGCTACCCTTTGCGAACCCCTTGGCATGGCTTCTCAGCAGTTCGTTCCAGGTTTCGATCCGCTCCTTAATGTCCTCAGTCGATCCCGACTCCACAGCTGGATACATGAGGTCAGGTTCGATTAGGGAAGAACATTTTGGGTTTCCCTTACCTCCAGGAGAACGATCGATCGGTGGAATGTCAATAATTACGAAGTTCCTCGCACCAAACTTAACGTATAGATCGTGCAACACGTCGAATATGGCTTCCACAATTGGCTCTAGCTCATCTGGGGGTGTTCTACCGCAGTCGTTAATTCCCAAGTAGAAACCTGGAGCCGGACCAATAAGCTCCACGGCTAGCGATCACGTCACATCCGAGACAACGTACAATGGACGGTGTTCTCTCCCTCGAGGGACAAATGGTAGGAGCTGTTCTCAAAGCGCGACAACTGGTTCGACAGATCGTCCTCTGCTGTTGCCCCAGGGAATGCAAAGTTGTGAACATGCGTGGGCGGATCCAACCGTCTCTCCAGAATGTGACCTATCTGACACCCCGTCGTCAGGTGTCGCCGATCCGCGGAAGAGAGAATATCAAGCTTACCCACGTATTGGGTTCCTCATCGTTCTCCCCTTCGCGTGACTCGCTGTATGAGTCTCCGCTGAGTGGCAATTATCATGAGCGACCTCTCAAGGCGGATCCTGGAGGCCTTACAAAACAACCGCGTTTTCCAGGCTCATCTGTCCGCGCCACTGCAAACCCCCAATCGCGAGGGGTAGGTACCCTGCAATACAGTTCGTAAGTTGAAGTAGCGGTCTTGAGGTCGGACTCACGTGTGATAGCGGGGAGGTCATACACTTCACCGCTGGGCGAACAATCCTGCTTCCTTTTCTTGGTGGGCCGTGCGTCTGTGTCGGACGCTGTGTCCTGGTCCACATCTCCCCGGCTAGGAATGAGAGCTTTCCGTTCTGCGGACTCGCCCATGGTACGGTGATGTTGAATCTGAGACGCGTCAAACGTGGGAATTCTTGTGTCCCGTGATCAGCCATTGGACAAACGATGGACCTTGACGAATGGATTCTGTAAGCCGAGGCCGGCCGGGCGCACGAGATTTTACAGAGCATCGTGTGTTTGGAGGTTCGAAGCATGCAAACTGGACTATCAATTGTCCTTTACATTCACCGAAAGGCGTCCGGACCCCTTTGCGTACAGAAGGTGACGACAAGGTCAGCGTCGTTTACTTGGCCTGTAGAAGACCCGAAGATGAGGTGGATCGAGGTGAATTCGAAGGATCTTTCCTCACATGCAACTTGAACGCAAGTGTACACGGAATGCAGTTTCGCAGTTAGGATTATTGCCCTCATTATAAAGTCGTATCAGTCGATGGAATACGATCCACAGCGGATCGTGAGACCGCTTACACCTACACCATCGCAGCCATTGCGATGCTTGAAACCTGTGGTGACGGAGAGTGCAAGACTAAAGAGGTTAACATTTCGTTCTCCGCGCGTTCCCAAAAAGGAAGGCGCGATCAATCCCATCAATGCGCGCGGGGGTTGGTATGCTCGCTTTCCCCTAGAGCGAAAATTGAGTGTTGTGAGCTAAATTCTCGTCCGTTTGAGGCCGCGTTTAGCAGGATCGGCTGTGGTCGACGCCCTCCAGACGATTTTTTTTTTTCGAATTTCTTTTCGAACATTTTTGTGGGCTGGGCGGGTACCCGGAAAGGGGGGGTGCCAGGGCATATCCCTGATCAGCCTGGGGATGCCGCGTGATGGGTGGGGAATAAAGTTTCCCACGACCGCAATACCCCTGTCAACCCCCCACCCGAAAGGGACAACCCGAGTGGGAACCTGCCCCAGCTGCACCCTCCCTAGCCCAGGGGGAGGCCTGGGAAAGGGGTTCTACCATTGGCCTTATATGTTGCAGTAATAATTTTACTAAAA
>Ga0307517_10008945_pt1 | contig 14288 bp, 20 predicted proteins | sample 23_EM_MG_FD_194515 | JGI IMG/M metagenome (GOLD analysis project Ga0307517, IMG submission 194515) | Populus trichocarpa ectomycorrhiza microbial communities from riparian zone in the Pacific Northwest, United States - 23_EM | ecosystem: Host-associated > Plants > Roots > Unclassified | place... | reverse complement strand
ATTCACAAAACAATCTTGTTCCTTTTTTTTTTTTTTTTTGAAAGGGAATACAAAAGAACATACTTAGGAGCAGTTTTCGAATCCGCTGCGGCTTCCGAATAATCATCGATAGCAACATCGGCGGCGGCGGCAGCGGCAGCAGAAGCAGCAGAAGTTTGGGGGTTGGGCAGTGGAGTTGCAGCAGCAGCAGCATCAGGAATGGATTTCACTTTTGTCGTCCGAGACTTGTCCTTAACGCTTTGGCTACCGGCACTAACAGTCATATTCCTCCATTTATCCTATTAATAGAATAATATCATACAACAACAACAACAACAACAACAACAAGACGACGAAGAAGAAGAAGAAGAAACCTTGAGATCGATATTAGAGCGGGAGTAAAGGTAAGGATTGAACTCAGGGTCTCTCTGTATGTTTTTCCATTTTCCAGTACCGTGTTTGGCTACTCCTGCTCTCAACGCTTCTTCTTCCTCTGATGTCCACTTTTGCTTTGGATTCCCCATCTCTCTCTCTCTGTATCCCTCTCTTTTTCTCTCCTTTCCTTCAAAATTTCTGTTTTCTAGGGTTTCTTTATGCTTTCATCTGATAACTTCTTCTTCTTCTTCTTGTTCTTGACCTCAAGGTATCAGGCTAGGCTAGGCTAGGCAACGCAACCGTTGATTTGTCAGCCCTAATTTGCAATCGAGAACGAAAATCCTGATACGGTGTCGTCCTCTCCTTATTTGACCTATCTTAAAAAAGAGGAAAAATCTGAAACATATTTCCCAACTGTACGTTACATACAAGCACTTTTTTTATTCATATTTCCATCCAAATTGTAATTTTGTTTTTATAAGGAGCTTAATTTTGTCCCGTTAAGCGTTCTAACAGAAACTCTTAATTGAAAAATCAAAGAAGTTTAAGAGTGAAATTGTTATAAAAAATAGTTTGGAGGTAAGATTGATAATACTATTATAGTTTAGGGTATACTAGGCAGATGACTCGCGCGTCACTGCGGGTCAATTAATAAATAATATAAATAATTATTTCAATGACAGTTAGAAGTGTCAGACCCATTAGGTTTGTCAAACATGTCAGACCAGTGCCTGGGCCTGACGACAACCCCAAACCCAGGTGTTCTAGATCTAGCAAGGCAATAAAAAATCTTAAATGTGCAGCATGATAAGATTGATATAAAAATAATTTTGATATAAAATTATTAATGGTATATATAATATTTATCCTAAAAAATCCAATATCTATATTGTGGAGCTGGAAAAAAAAATCATGTCTCGAAACTTTCTTTACCTCAATAAAAAATTCATTTTTTTTTAGTTCAAAAGTAAAAGAAGAAAAGACAAGGGATTTGCTTAAAATCGTTTTGGATGGGGTTACGACAAAAATGAATTGTCTAAGATAAACCTCAAAAAATGAGTATGATAAACATGTTAGACCCAAACGACATGAGTTTGAAAATCATGTGAGATTCAAGACGCTTGGGTCTAGCAACCATGTCAGGACTCAAGTGCTTAAATCTGACAACCATATTAAACAATAAAAACACCCCTACATGTAACCTTGTTTTTATCGAAACTCAAGGATAATCTTATATTTAAATTGTTTCAATAAAAAAAAAGATGGTAAAACCCCTTAACACATGCATATTCCCTTTTTTTAAGAGGCATGATTGTTTTTTTACTGTTTTTTTTTTTAAATAAAAAAAACCCTAACTTAAAGATTAAAACTTTGTTTCCTGAAAGGCAAATAGTATCTATTATACAACCAAAAAAATCTAAACAAACCATTTTATCCTCATTTATTTTTTTAATATCAAATGTATTCCATAAAACAAAATAATCCTACATCTAGCTGCATACCTAGTAAGTTTTCGTGGCAAATACTACTTTAATTCGCAATAATTTATATCTGAAAAAACAGTAAGATGAGCAATAACCTTATAGTTATTGTTAATTAATAATATATATATCAAGTAAAAAAAGGGAAGAAAATGACGTCGTTTGGACCCGTTCGAGATAGGAGCGGCTATATTGAAATACTTCACCAATCTAATACGTCCACGTGGCGGTCTTGAGGATGAGAGTTCAAGAGATGACGAGCAAGGAAAAGACTAGAGAGCAGAGAAACCAAACCAGCCTACCCTTCCCTATCCTCAAAAAAAGAAAGAAAAGATCAGACCGTCGGTGACATTATTTCATTTATTTGTGTTTTCAAGAACTCAACAAAGACTGTGAGATAAATAAATCAAATCAACAAGCATCTCCAAGAACGTCACTGACGTTGTTGTCCCCGATTATTTTCTTTTAACTACCCAAACAACGGCAATGGCGTGATTGTTCTTGCACATAAATAGCAGCAGAGAGCAAGAAAAAGATAGCGGACATTAAGAAATGGAATGCGTGGGAGCTCGGAATTTCGGAGCAATGGCGGCTGTGCTGCTGTCATGTCCATGTCCTGTGTGGAGGTCTAAAACAGGAGTAGCAACACAGCCACAGAGTAGTAGCAGCAGCAGCAGTGCAAAGCAGAGTGTTTTTAATAGTAATAAACGATACCGTTTATGTAAAGTGAGGTCAGGAGGAGGTAGTAATAGTAGTCGAGGGATGAATGATAGCTGTAGTAGTGTTGCTGTCAAAGAAGGTATGTTTGCTGATGAAGAGGATTATATTAAAGCCGGTGGTTCTGAGCTTGGTTTTGTACAAATGCAGCGAGAAAAGGCCATGAGTCAACAGTCTAAACTTGCCGACAAGGTGTTTTTTGATTAATTAATTAATTAATTTTCCTTTTCTTTTCTTGTTAACATATTAACTTTGTTATTAATTATGCGGTTGCAGTTGCGGCCGATAGCAACAAGCGGAGAAGGTGGAGGAGAACTGGATTTGGTGGTGGTTGGTTGTGGTCCAGCAGGATTAGCTTTAGCTGCAGAATCAGCTAAGTTGGGGTTAAGTGTTGGACTTATTGGTCCTGATCTTCCTTTTACTAATAATTATGGTGTTTGGGAGGATGAATTTAAAGGTATTAATATTTAGTATTTTTTTCCCTTTATTACGAATGCCACGTGTGTTTCACTTAAATTACATATGGAATATTAAACTATTTTTTTGCCTTCCATTTTTTTTTTTCCAACTTCGTTTGTAACTTGCCTAAGCTTGAGTGAATAATCTAAACTGGGTATTTTTCTTACCACTTGATGCAACTTTGCTGCAATTTGTAGGCTTGGAAATACTTCATTTCCTGTTTGGATTAACCTGTATAACTATAAATTGTTGTATTTTCAGATCTTGGACTTGATGGGTGTATTGAGCATGTTTGGCGGGATACCATTGTATATCTTAACGACAATGATCCCATTCTGATCGGTCGCTCCTATGGACGAGTTAGTCGATATTTGCTCCATGAAGAGTTGTTGAGGAGGTAAGACTAGCTACGAAGAGTGTGTGTTTTCAATAATTGCTTTTATCATAATTTTCATCTTAATCATGCCTTTGATATTGAATTGGAGTCCTTTAGAGGTGTATAATCTATATTAATTTCCTCTAGGTGTGTCGAGTCAGGTGTTTCATATCTGAGCTCAAAAGTGGAAAGGATTACCGAAGCAACTGATGGTCAAAGTCTTGTAGCTTGTGAACATGGCATTGTAGTTCCATGCAGGTAAATTTTGATGTCCTCAAATTTTTTTAGTCCTTGCTTAGTAAACGTGAATTTTATCTTATTTATTGCATTTAAACCCAAATTTGATTTTTGACATGTTATTAAAGGCTTGCTACTGTTGCATCTGGAGCTGCCTCGGGAAAACTCTTGCAGTATGAGGTGGGAGGTCCAAGGGTTTCTGTGCAAACAGCTTATGGTGTGGAAGTTGAGGTATGAGTGAGATATACCATTTTAGAAGTCATTTAAAGCTCAAAGATTATGTGTATAACTTTGTTTATCTATTAATAATAAGAGCTGGTTTATTAGCCCTGTTTATCTCCTGTAACTATCAATAATTATGTATTATATGAGCCGTGTTTTTCTATGTCATTTTCTTCCTTCCATATTTTGACATGAGATGGTAGCCTAATACCGGATTGTCCTCATGCCTACCTAAATTAGAACAAAAGGGAAAAGAAAGGATTGCGTGTGTAAACCCTTTTCTTTTCTGAATACATATTGTTGATGGTAAGCAACTTTGAATTAAGAAGCCATTACAATGACTTTCAATTCTCCCTCTCTGGTTTGCACCCTAGGTTTATTCTCTTTGCTGTTACATTGATAATTTCAACCATAGGATCGATCTGAATTTTAAATATTGCTCTATAATTCTCTTCTAAGAAACCGGTGAAGGATTTTGTAAATTGTTCAGAGCTGCAATTCCTTTTGACAATATCACTTTGTTTCTCAATTGCAGGTGGAAAACAATCCATATGATCCTAGCCTAATGGTTTTCATGGATTACAGAGACTACATTAAACAAAAAGTTCAATGTTTAGAAGCTGAATATCCAACATTTCTTTATGCAATGCCCATGTCGTCAACAAGAGTTTTCTTTGAGGTTTGTTCAATATGATTTGTTTTGGATATTTTCAATTTTATTAATAACAATAATGTGCAAAGTTTAAAGAGATAGTAAACTGCAGGAAACTTGTTTGGCCTCAAAAGACGCGATGCCTTTCGACTTGTTAAAGAAAAAACTCTTGTCAAGGTTAGAGGCAATGGGAATCCGAGTCTTGAAAACCTATGAAGAGGTAATCTTCACAACCAAATCTATGATGCATTCTAGGAGTAGTTTCCTTATCTTTACTTCCATGACATGTGTTTATTTGCATGCCATGTAAAACCAATTATGTTTTCAAAAACAAAAGGTGGTTGTCATTGTCATCTGATGTGCTTTTTGACAGTTATATTGTCCCGATATCAATCAGAGGTTATCTGGTTTGATTCCTCCAAATTTGGATTTTTGAGGTATAATAGTTCCGAGGGTGCTTATTGCGCATATTTAATTGTTGGTATTGCCATTACTAGATGGTACACGCTCTTGTCATGCATAATGCTGAAGCCCATGAACAAAGTGCTATTAGTGTTTTGCACTAGAAAGCATTTTGCGTTCTCGGGGACATAGCTATTTCACAAAAATAGTTGAATTATATTGACAACATTATTGTCCCCTGGGTGCGTGAAGGGTAGTGAATAGTTTTTTGATCTGTTAAGCAGGAATGGTCTTATATTCCAGTTGGTGGTTCCTTGCCAAATACTGAGCAAAAAAATCTTGCATTTGGTGCTGCTGCTAGCATGGTGCATCCAGCCACAGGTAAGAACAGTAGGGATAATCTCTGTTTTCTGAAGTAAATGAAACTTAAAGGCACCTATTCATTTCGTGCTTCATCAAACAGGCTATTCAGTGGTGAGATCATTGTCCGAGGCTCCAAATTATGCTTCTGTAATTGCAAATATATTGAATCAGGATCATTCTAAGGGAAAGCCTACTCTTGAAAGACGTTATGCAAATATATCAATGCAAGGTATGGAACAGTAGACACACAAACATTCCCGAACACCACTTCGTCCATTTTACATATCTTCCTTAAAGATGGTAATATCATAATTTCAGCAATCAAAATGGGACATCACAGATCACAGTAGTTACTCACATCTAATTCTTACTGAGTTTGTCAATCTTATTGCGTGAATAAAACAGCACTTCCAGCACAGTGCAATAAGTTTCTTCATTTGACAACTTTTCTTTGGGAGAATCCTCTATACCATGGATTTTAGCTTCCTGTTAGGACTCATTTTGGAACGAATTTTCTAGTCCAGTTTCTGAAAATATCAATAAAGACAAGTTAGCTGATGCTCCTTAACTTATGGTGGAAGATTAATTTATGCTGAATGCTTTTCTTTTTTCTCAGCTTGGAATACTCTTTGGCCACTAGAGAGAAAACGTCAAAGGGCATTCTTTCTCTTTGGACTAGCACTTATATTGCAGCTGGATATTGAAGGCATCAGAATCTTTTTCCATACCTTCTTCCGCTTACCCAGTTGGTATGATTAGTATCCTTTTACGTCTACTCCCATCATTTGCCTATATATACTAATTATTAGTATTCTTTTAATATCCGCTTACCCCATTCGTAGTTAGAACTCAATTTCATATGAGCTTGATACAAGTCAATCTGGGATGAAATGTAATACTCGTTCTGGAAAATGAATACACAAAATAATACAGAGGATAGAACTACGCGTGCCCTGAGTTAGTAAAGAATCTAGGCAAAATAATGGTTCTGCATCATGTAATGGAAGTGAAGGCAGTGACTGGGAGGTAATGATTTCTGGTGTTTCTTGTTTTATAGCATAATCAACACGCAGTAGAGTTGTGGTTGTGAATGGCTTTGGTAATGATGGTGGTGGGACTACTAGCCATCTTAAAAGAAGTTGTGCCTGAGATGGAATCCAAATTATTTTAGTTTCAGGGAGAATGGCAGAACTTGTGATTGTGTTTTTTGGAGAATTTTGATGAGCAAATATTCTGTTAAGGAAGTTTTCCATAACAATGTGTAAATGAAAGAAAAGAGGTTGAGAATGAGGAGAAATAGAGAAGAAAGGATTTTCTACAATTACAGAAACTGTATACTCCATTACTTGACTAACTAATTTCACATGTCTTATCTGTACAATCTGTTTATCGCTAACCTTCTTGTAACTAAATCTCATCTACCTTCAGCTAACTAACTATACAACTGTTATTTCCCGCATGTTTATTCTTAATTCCCACATGCTCAATTATCAAGTAAATCATGTAAAACGTAATAACCAATGCTGCCGCTATTCTTTCTCTAACTGTCAAGCTTCTTTCTTCCATCTCATGACAATTACCCTTCCTTTTAAGATTCTTGTCCACAAAAATCTGTGTTAAAATCAGGGAACTGTTGGCTCAATTCTTCCAGGATTTCTCAGGTGGCATCTTCCTCAAACATATTAGACCACTGGATTAGCTCCATTACTACTGCCCTGTTATCTTTTTTCATGAGCTTCCTGTCTAGTATAGCCACAGGTTGAATCTTCACCCTTCCTTGATCATCCACTGCTGGCATAGTTGTTGCTATGACGGCATTTGTCCTCAGTTTCTTCTTGAGCAACGAGACATGTAAAACAGGATGTATTGCAGCCCCAACTGGCAACTATAACCTGTAGGCAACTGCTCCCAATTTCTGTAGAATTTTCCAAGGACCATAAAATCACGGGTTGAACTTGAAGTGCTTTCTCAATGCTATGCTTGATTGTTTATATAGTTGAAGCTTCAAATGGACATAACCCCCAACTGGAAATTCTCTCAATCCTGTGTTTGTCATAGTTGAAGCTTCAAATGGACATAATCCCCAACTGGAAATTCTCTCAATCCCGTGTTTGTCAATCATCTGTTTCATCCTATTCTTAGCCATATCCCATTGCTTTTGTAACCACTGATCAGTAGTAACTCTTCTTGCTATCATCTCATTCACTGTAGCTACAGAACTTGCTTCTTGAGTAGATAACTCTCTGCAAGGGGGTGGATACCCAAATAGAGCCTGAAAATGAGTCATTTTTATGGCTGAATGGAAACTAATGTTGTACTACCACAGCGCCAAAGACAACCACCTTAGCCATCTCTTAGAATATTGCGTTGTCATGCATCTTAAGTAAACTTCCAAGCACTGATTCACCCTCTCAATCCACCCATCTGACCGTGGATGGTAGGCAGAGCTCATGTATAACTTCACTCCTAGTTTCTTGAACAATTCTTTCCGGAACAAGCTAGTAAAGATCTTGTCCCTATCAGTCAGTATTGTAGCTGGTAGTCCATGGAGTTTATAGAGATGTCACATGAATAACTGAGCTACATCTTGGGCTGTAAAAGGATGAGACATGGCAATGAAATGTGTAAATTCAGTGAATCTAATTGTATCCTTTCCTTCTGACTTGGGAAGTCCTTCTAGTAATATCCTTCCATGCCCCACCTGGAGTTTCTAGAGGTTGTAAGAGTCCTGGATAGGCAACTCTCTCTAATTTGTCCTGTTTACACACATCACACTCATTGACAACCCTTTCTACCATTTTTTTCATGGAATGCCAATAAAACAAAGTCTTCAGCCTTCTGTAAGAATTCTGTATGTCTGCATGACCACCAATATTTGAATCATGAGCTGTAGATATTAAACTTTTCCTCAAACTACCTCTTGATCCAATTACAGTCCTTCCCTTGAATCTGAGAATTCCTTCTGTAAACTGATATTGTGGCCAGCTATTCATATTAATCATCTTCTCAGTAATGACTCCTTGTAGGATAGAATCATTCTCATAAGATGCCTTTACTTCTTCATGCCAAGCTGGCACCATTACAGTGATTGCATCAACCCTGCCATTAAGCATATCAATCTGTTTATTTCCAACAGTTGCTCATTCTTCTTCAAATATTCTGGACAATGCATCAGTTGTCACATTTTCCTTTCCTTTTTTGTAATGAATTTGATATCTAAGCCCTATTAACATGGTTAACCCTTTCTTCTGTATTGGTGTATGGATCTTCTGTTCAAGTAGGAACTTCAGGCTCTCATGATCTGTTTTTATGATGAATTGATTATGCTCCAAGTAGTGCCTCCACCTTTCAACTGCCATCAAAATGGCCATATATTTTGCTTTGTAGATTAATAACCTCAGGTGTCTTAGACTCAAAGCCTTGCTGAAGTAAGCTAGAGGTCTACCTTCTTGGCTCAACACTGCTTCCAATCCACTGGAACAAGCATCAGTTTCCAATACGAAGACCTTATCAAAATCAGGCAGTGCCACCACTGGTGCTGTGCTTAGAGCTACTTTAAGTTTATCAAATGCATCTTGAGCCTTATTATTCCATACAAAACTGTTCTTTTTCAGTAAGTCAGTAAGTGGTTTGCTAATCATGCCAAACCCTTGAATAAACTTTCTGTAGTAACCTGCTAAGCTTAAGAACCCTCTTAATTCTTTGATAGCAGAAGGTACTGGCCAATCCTTAACAGCTTCAGTCTTTTTAGGATCAATGGTTACTTCTTTCTTTGAGATAATATGCCCAAGATACTCAACTTGCCTTTTACAGAAAGAACATTTTGATCTTTTTGGAAAAAGCTGGTTGTTCTTTAGTTGCTCCAATACTAATTTAAGATGACTAATATGTAACTCTAAGGTAGAGCTATATACTAGTATATCATAAAAAAATACCAATATAAACTTTCTCAAATTAGGTTCTAACACATTATTTATCAATGTCTAGAATGTAGTCGGAGCATTTGTTAATCCAAAAGGCATTACCTTGAATTCGTAGTGGCCATGGTGAGTTCTGAAGGCTGTTTTCTCCACATCTGCTTCAAACATTCTCACTTGATGGTATGCTGACCTTATATCCAACTTAGAGAAGAACCGTGATCCATGAAGTTCATTCAGCAGCTCATCAACTAATGAAATTGGGAGCTTATTTTGAACAGTTAAACTATTCAGATGTCCATAGTCTATGCAGAATCTCCATGTGTTGTATTTCTTCTTGACTAGAAGGACTGGGGAAGCAAATGAGCTACTGCTGTGTTGAATAATCTCATTCTTTAGCATATCTTTCACTAGCCTTTCAATTTCTTCCTTCTGAATTAAAAAACTTCTATATGGCCTAATGTTCACAGACTTTGCTCCTGGAAATAATGGAATCTTGTGGTCTAAGTTCCTGACAGGAGAAAGTTGTGTGGATTCTGCAAACACCATGTGAAACTCTTTCAACAATGCTTCTACTACTGGATCTTTTTCATCATCCACTGCTGCCTCTACAACTTCAATTGCAAAGAACTGTCCATCAAATCCACTTACAGCTTTCTTAAGACTTTTGTAAGCCTTGGTTGCCATGATCTCTTGTAGTCTTACTTCATTTACTACGCCTTTAAGTTCAATCATTCTTTCTTCTTTCTTGAATGAAAGTTTCAGTTTAACAAAATCAAACAATATGGGTGAATACACCCTTAACCAATCCACTCCTAACACCATGTCACATCTCCCCAACTCCAAGATTTGCAAACTTGCATGAACCACAAGAAGTTGTGCGCATCACATCTCATAATATTTTCATTCGCCACGGTGACTGCCAACACTGTTGTCCTTACCATTGCAACCTTGATTCTCAGCATCACCTTTTCATCAATGAAGCTGTGCGTACTTTCACTGTCTATTAATATTATGAGCTCCTCCCCTTGACAACTTCCTTTTATTCTAATAGTGTTATCAACATAGTTTTCTGCCGTAGCATTCAGAGATAGCCCATTTTCTTCTCTCCCATCTTCCTCCACAGTTTTCACTTCTCGTTGTTCTTCAGTCTAAAAAAACTCTTCACTTCCATCTTCCAATCTTTCCATCATACGCAGTCCTTTCACGGTACATTTATGTCCAGGGTTGAATTTTTCTCCACACTTAAACACAATCCAATCTTCCTTCTTTGCTCATAAAGATTGTCAGAGGATTGTTCTCAGCCATTTAACATTTCACCCTTTGATTGATACAAAGGTTTTGTTTGGAAACTACATGTTGGTCTTCCAAAGACATTGCTAGAGGTCTGGGCATCATTCTGTTCTTCTTGGCTATCGCATAGTTAGACTCCTCTTGCTACTTGGCCTGTTCAAAGGCTTGCATGAGTGTTTTTGGCTTCAAGATTTTCAGCATTGGTCTAATGTCTTCTTTAAGCCCATTAATAAAGCTGGACACATAGTATGCTTCTGGCAAGGAAGGATTTCATGAACTCATTAACGATTTGAGCTCTCCAAATTTTTCCACATAATCCTCTAAACTCTTTTCCTGTTTCAGCTTGTTAAACTCTTCAACCACATCATTGCGATTCCCAAATCTTACACAAATCCCTTTAGAACCCAGTTGGCTAAGTCATTGCCCCATACCAAGAATCCCTCACACCAGATCTCTGCTCTCCCTTCCAGGTATGAAGAAGCAATTTCAATCCATTAGTGTACAGGTATGAAGTGCATTTTAAAGAATTTGTGACACTTCATGATCCAACCTCTTAGATTCTCTTCAAAAAATGTAGGTAATTCTACTCTTGGAAAGATTGCATTATATCCTCCCCTGTTGCCTTCTAGAATTCCCATATTATCTCCTCGATTGCCATTTCTTTGAGGAGGAATGCTTCCTTCAATGTTAGTATTCTACCTTCTTCCTCCTTCATTATTATGAGTGGCCTTTAAGGAATTCAAGGCTGTCAACGATGTATCCATCTGTACTTGTAGCTGCTCCATCTTCTTGCTTAATTCTGTTCCTTGCAATGTGACTTCAGCTCTGATTACTTGTATTTCTTCATCAGTATGCCTGCTATGCTCCTCCAAAGATCTCATCCTGTTACTATCTACCATGGTTGAGAATGACAGGATGTTCTTGCTTGGATCTTTGTAGCTCTGATACCAAGGAAGTTTTCCTTAACAATGTGTAAATGAAAGAAAAGAGGTTGAGGATGAGAAGAAATAGAGAAGAAATTACAGAAACTGTATACTTGATTACTTGACTCACACATCTTTCACATGTCTTATTTATACAATCTGTTTATTGCTAACCTTCTTGTAACTAAATCTCAATTAACTTCAACTAACTAACTGATACAACTGTTATTTCCCGCATGCTCGATTATCAAGTAAATCATGCAAAATGTAATAACCAATGCTGCTGCTATTCCTTCTCTAACTGTCAAGCTTCTTTCTTCCATCTCATGACATATTCAAAACCTAATTTTGGGCAATCAATTATGCTTAGCTGCACAATTCCTATGATGGCAGGTTGCTTGCAGAGCTTAACCTATCATTTACTTTTTGTCCTTTACGTCTCAATTATTCAAAATTAACCTCATGCTAATAATTTGTTCAATAACTTTCTTTGTAAAATTGGCTCAATTTAACAAAAATGATGTATTGGCTGAAAATTGAACCCATATACCAGATAAACTTTGTCATGTGAACTTAGTTGTACAGTTAAAAGACCCATAAAAGCGAAAAAGATTCTTTTGATATTGTATGGTTTCAGGTTGTATTGTGATTGGTCAAGATCTTAAAGGGTTTCTAACTGTTTTAGCAAAGAAATTAGGGTTTAGATTTTGGGATGAAATTGGTTGTGTCTCATTATTTAATAACAGTGTTATTGAACAAATTATTAGCAGGAGCAATTTTGAATGAGCCTTAATAGTAGGTAAGCAGTTCTCAAATAGCATGATAGCCAGAGATGTTAGAGAAATTCATTGCTAAAGAAAATAGGGGAAGCATGGCTGTCAATTCTAATTGATTTTACACATAAATTAATAGGGGTGAGCTAAATCTGTAAATAGATGCTGGACTTGCTTGCATTGCACTTTTACTTTGGAATAACTGATAGATGTGTTGGTTTGCAGGATGTGGCAGGGATTTCTTAGCTCCTCTCTCTCCTCAGCTGATCTCATGTTATTTGCCCTCTATATGTTTGTTATTGCACGAAATGATTTGAGAATGTGCCTTGTCAGGCACCTGCTCTCCGATCCAACAGGAGCAACTATGATAAGAACTTATCTGACAGTGTAGACCTATCTTTTTTATGAGTTTTTCCCTTTGTTGAGTTCTGTTTTGCACTGCTGTTCAGGATACTCGAAGGCCACCCGTGTTGAAAAACTAGGTATATGTACATATATAAATTTTATGTGTATATTCATCCGTTTGCTTAAACGTGATGGGAGACACTGTTGTTTTGATCCCATAACTTGTGTAGATGCTCATCATATCTATGGCATCTTTTTCTTGACGAACTTGATTTGCTATGGATTTAGTGCATATCCTGCATTAATTTTTCCTTCAGCATAGCATGCTTTCCTCAAATCTTTACCTTGATCGCTAGATCTTGTTGATAGTTCAGGGAGTGAAGGTTTGCTAATTTCAGTGTCTACATCATAAATTGTGATTTTACTCTTTCTTCTGCTAGGCTCTAGATTTTCTCCCACCTTGTGTGTTCTGCATCTACTAAAGCAAAATTAACGAGAATGACGTATCTATAGAAATACTTCTTCCCTTCTCATGAAAAGCAGAAGGAAAATATGGAACACTGAAGCGTCATCTGCAGGCTGCAGTTAATATAGCCACTAGCAATTTTATGCCTGATCCTTGTTTTAGACAAAATTTTAGGATCTTCTAAAGCGTGCAAAGAAATATTTGCTCATCGGGGGGCACCAGAGGGAAATTTTATGATGAAGGTCAATTGTTAGACTCTTTCAAATGAGTAATGATTGTTCAGAATTTCATAGCCATATCGTGTTCCTTAAAGCTGGAATCGCATTAGAAACACCAATGAAATAAACTCAGAATCAATTTCTTGGGGATTTTCCAAAAAAAATAATAATTTATTCTTGATTTGATATTTGAACATCTAAAGCTGAAATATTTATTGGGAGTTGATTTGTGATAAATCAGGATGAAGAAAGGGAGGGTGGGTGTTAGTAATCATTGAAAGAGACGGTCAACAAATTTTTAATCCAAGGAAAAGGTGGGGAACTTTCATAGACGTACTTTTCATTCTTTTATACTGTTTGAAAATAGCAACGCAAATATAGAAGAAGTCAGTCAACTTGAAGGTTTCCATAATGGCGGCCTTCTTGCATTATCTAATCGAGGGAAAATGAGTTGATGATCAGTCCATTTCCAATTCATTTGTGCTGGTTTGACTCTCATCTTTTCATTGCAAGAATTGAGCAATCCTCTCATGTCATCAATTCAGTGGGTGGCAAGGAAATAAACAGCTTTTCTAGGCGAACTTCAATCAACTTGTTCTTTCCTTCGCAGAAGAATTTCATCTATGGATATTGTGTCTCCTCTGATTGGCATGGTTCACAGCTTGTGCATTTCTGCTGCTGCAAGGTTGAGCTATGTTGTTAATGTGGATCAAAGGATTGACTCCCTCTCAACAGCACTAAATGAATTGAAGGACAAAAGGGATGACTTGAAGAGAAAGGTTGAGCGAGCTGAGGTGGAGGGATTAACCTGCACAAGCCAAGTCAAAGGGTGGCTACAAAGAGTTGAAGATATCGAAGCTGAATCTGCAAGATATTGTAGGGTTTGTGTGAAGCACTGCGTAGTCAATTAACTACAAGCAGTGTGTGTATATATATATATATATGTTGCAGAGAATCTGTAGTCAGTTACAGCAAGTAGAGTTTAACTCCACTACAATCTTATCAACCTACAACCTTATCCTAATCCTTATCTCTTAGGAATTTAAATTCAAATAGTATATACAGGGATACTTGCTTACATGCCCCCTCA
>Ga0307517_10008944_pt1 | contig 14289 bp, 15 predicted proteins | sample 23_EM_MG_FD_194515 | JGI IMG/M metagenome (GOLD analysis project Ga0307517, IMG submission 194515) | Populus trichocarpa ectomycorrhiza microbial communities from riparian zone in the Pacific Northwest, United States - 23_EM | ecosystem: Host-associated > Plants > Roots > Unclassified | place... | reverse complement strand
GTGTGACCACCACACATGGAACCCATTCATGGCCTTTTCTTGTGACAGAGCTACTCGACGATGCATCCAGACTCTTCGAAACGCGAAGGTACTCGGTTTCGCATTCAAGTTTCTGCTGTCAGTGCTGCACCTAAGGCAGCAGTTTAAAAATAGATAAGGGACCTGTTAGGTCGGTTTCTTGTAAGGCGGAAACCCCACCTAAGAGGTCCCCTCCAGGCTTGATGCCGCGATGGGCGGGTCGATATAAAAATAGATCATCCGCTTCTTCAATCCAGACCTCTTCCCGAGAGCCTCCTATCGGTTGCCACCCGGGCCGGGTCGTCCAGCGAGCGATAAACGATGGTTCAACTCCCTGTTCTCGATGGCCACCACCACCCACCACTCCTCCTCATTTCGCGTTTCTACAGCGGAAAGAGGATTTATTTGCGTAAAAAGGTATTCAACGTTCAACCTGTATCTTTCAATGAAACCTAAAACTCAACTTTCAACTAGGATTCCCACAAACGCTCCTTCAAGTTCCTCGCCTGCTGTGCCTCTCCCCTCGTCGAGGGATGTGGGCCAGCACCCCTCCACCACTGTGTGATGTGGGTCCTTGACTTCAAACAACGATGTTTCTGGAAACATGACAATAACGACAGGTCAAACTGGAGGAACACGGTGGGCATAGATTGGCGATCCATAGGTGCGGTTCTCCATTGCTTTTCATAATACCCTTCCCTGACTGCCCCCACCCCTTTTCCCAGTCCCTCTGCATCTCGGTATCAACGCCAACGACGCCGCCGGATGCGCCTCGAGGGCAGGATCTCCACCACTTTAAACCTTCAAGGCGATATGTGCAACTCAGCGGGAGGTGTACGACTCGCGCATCATCGAAATGGCCAAGTGGGGCGAGTTCATCTCTGCCCTCGACAACAGAAACATTGTGGTTATTCCATGGTGTGGTTGCGAGGCGCGCGAGGTTAAAGATCAAGTGTACCTCCTTTCTTTCTCACTGATGTTTATTGTATAGATGTGAACCCCAGGACAAGTGTGCCACATCTGCGGCTGCCAAATCGCTTGGCACCCCATTCGTTCAATTAAGTACGCTCCCCATTGAGCCAGGCGAGGCGAAATGCATGGCGTGCAGCCAGAATGGACCTAGCCGTCGGCGACGACGGAAGGACGGGAAGGTTGTCGAGAAAGTTGGAAGGATATACGAGGCCGTTGACATCCATGAGTAAGAGGAACAGACAAGGACGAGCCCCTGCTACATACTAATCTGGTTGTTTGTCACCCTCTTTATGCCTCGGAGCTCCTCTTTCTTCCCTTCGTCTTCAGTTTTCGGAGCAAGAAATTCCCCTTGTTATCGCTGAGTGCTCCTTCGCTGATGTTTTCTCCGACGGTTTGGGTGGTTACTGACGTACCTGATTGAATAGCCATCGAAACACATACACGCATTTGCCCTCCGAAGTGACGATGGAAAGAATTGGAAGGACCTGGGCTTCGAGAGGAACCATTGAGCTTACCTCATTCCTGCTCCCTCCTGCCATCGTCCTTGAGAATATACACATGTATATACTAGGACACACAATTCATGTATCTCCATCATGAAATTTACTTTATGCGTCAATAAATTGATTTTAATGAGAAAGACGAAGTCCACAATTCTGGAAGACTCCGACTAACATTTGTTGGTGTCCTAGTGAACCTGAAGGGCATCCCAATTGCCCTGTTCCCCCCGAGTGTGTTGCATAAACCTCGATGGCGACCCATGGTGAGGTTGAGTTTCTGATGTGAAACTCAACTCGGTTCTTCGCACTTTCCTCTATTCGTCTGACCTTTATTTCCTTGGTTTCAATCATAGGTCAAATCTATATCGTAAGAAACAGGGAATTTCTGGGAGTTCAATGGTGCAATCATTACAGTTGTCATGATAACTCCCATTTTACTACAGCATAAGTTATTCCTAAAAGATTACTTGATTTTAATTATTTGTAAGCCGGCAGACATTGATCGCACAACGGTTGATCTTTTTTCAACAACCACTGCGTCACTCTCTCGACCACCTCACTCACAACTTTCGAACACAGAGGTAAGCAGACATTGCTATCTGCTTCCTACTACTGATTGATTGCTCTGATGGACCCTTTTAGATGAAGAGTGTCGGCAGCGACCTCATGTAGTCAGGTTTTACCTCAGGAGTCTGAAGGGACTCCAGCTCACAGGGAACATGGGTGGAGGCTAGCGCTCACCACTGTCACCTCTCCGTCATGCAACAACCACCAAGCACCGAGGGGAGGAGTGAGTAAGGAGAGACCCATGCGTGAGTCCCAGACACACCGAATACACCCTCTTCACTTACCACCCCCACAGATGCCCTCACGGCGCGAAGACAAACACACACACAAAAACGCGGACACGGAAGTGCCAGTTTACAACAACGACAATGACAAACATGAGGGCGGGCCCACGAAAACGATAAACACGAACTTGAGGGCAGCCAGCCCACGAAAATGATGCACGGCCTCCACGATGATGATGAAGGCAATGGGGATGGGACAAGAGCCCAGGTGAGCACCCCCTGCCTTCCAGCTTGCCCACTGACTCACCGTGCACTGCAGGTAAATCACCACTGCGATGCAATCCCGATCGTCGCCAGCATCAGACCCTTCCACAACAGCACTCGCCAGCAATTCGCAACCGCCACCTCATCCGTCATTCAGCCATCATCCTCCTCCCTCTGCTCTATGGCCGGCAGCCCCTCCTACCCATCATCTCGATGGGTTCCTGGTGCCCCTCCCTCTGTCCACAGTTATCACGTAGGTTATCGCCATCCTTACCCACCTCCGCTTCCTAACGGCAGTCAAAAGAACATGGACAATCAACCCCCAAATTCGCCAATTCTCCCACCCTATGGTTCCAATGCCCCCCACCAACACGGATTTGGAGGCGAGCATCCGGCATGGCGTTACGGGTACCCCGAACGACATGCTGACCTTCCCAACCAATATCCATACGCCGAACGCCGCCCTGGTCCTGGTTTGTTTGGACCAGGAGTAAATCCATACGACCATTTTGGCCCCTACCCTGAGTCCCCTTACAGTCGCGATCCCTACGGTTATGCCTTGGGAACCCATCCACCGCCGCCGACCTCGCACACCTCTCATGGCAATCATCCTCCTAATGTCGGTTTTGGGGCCAATATTCCACCAGAGAGGGTGGATAGGCATCCCTCTATGAACGCAAAAGGGCTGGAATCATCAGGGGTGGAGATGGAGCATGGGCGCACTAAAGAGGGTTGATGAGATGGAGAGGAGCCGCCTGCATTTCTTGGAAAGATCGTATACGTCCCTCATTTCTTGTTCTGATGTCGAAACTTGTAATCATTCCTACCCTCCCCCCTCTGCCGTATCGATTTGACTGTATAAATCATGATTTTTTTGTTCTTTTATGATTCTATGAATATTTGCCCAATCACTCAAAAATACGGATATTTAAGAAAATATATCAGGGAGATCCTCAGAACCCGAGGGTGAGAGAAATTCGACTATCCTCTGTCAGACCATCTCTATCAGATCACCTCTGTTGGAGGCCATCTCTACCAGAGGGTGATGTCGGAAGAACCTCGACTCATTTTATCCGCAACTGCACGGGATTCTGTCGGATACCCCCTCTTAGGTGGGTTTCCGCCTGTCAAAGAACCGGCCTAACAGGCCTTTCAACTGCTGCCAAGCCTGCTCTGAAGGTCATCGGCCCGGATGGTTTTGCCGCGGATATCAACACAAACGACGGCAAAGCCAAGGCCTTCTCCGACGCTTTCTTCCCCAAGCCACCACAGACATCAAGCATGCCAATGAACTATCAATACCCTGACCCTCTCCCGGACCCCCCCACGATTACTCGAGAACAGATCGAAACGCAAATAAGACGACTTTCTCCCTACAAGGCCAGCGGGCCAGATGAAATCCCTAATATCATGCTACAAAAATCATTTGACCTGATCGCTGACCACCTTCTACATATCTTCCAGGCCGTCTTCACACTCCAGACCTACTACGAGCCATGGAAGCACTTCACCACGGTCGTTCTAAGGAAACCTGGCAAGCCCGACTACGAAGTCCCGAAGGCCTACCGCCCCATAGCTCTCCTCTGCACCATTGCAAAGGTACTAACAGCGATCGTTGCAGAAGACCTCAGCCGCTTAGTTGAAAAGCATCAGCTGGTGCCCTCCACACACTTCGGAGGTCGCCCGGGACGCACGACCACAGACGCGCTACATTACTTAGTATATAAGGTAAAGAAAGCCTGGCGCGAGGGGAAGGTGGCCTCCATCCTCTTCCTCGATGTCGAAGGGGCTTTTCCAAATGCGGTCACAGATCGACTTATCCACAACCTGCGCAAGCGACGCATACCAGCGGCCTATGTGGGCTTCATCCGACGACTACTAGAAGGGCGAAAAACGAGGCTGAAGTTCGACGACTTCATATCGGAACTAATAAGTATACTCAACGGCATCGGCCAGGGAGACCCCCTCTCAATGATCCTCTATATCATCTACAATGCCGACCTCCTTGAAATGCTAGTGCGACTACTCAATGAAGACTCTGTCGGCTATGTCGACGATGTGATAGCGGTCGCTATTGGCGAGGACTTCCATGCCACAACGGCTGCCCTCGAGAACATGATGGAGCGAGAGGATGGCAGTTTCGCCTGGAGCTCAACTCACAACTCCCGATTCGAGATCAGCAAGCTCGCGGTTTTACATGCCTCTAGACGCACACAGTGGGACCCAGAGAACCCAAGGAAACGGATCCCCCTGGACAGGCCACCGCTTCGGCTGCAAGGTAAAACGGTCAAAGAAGTCGAGAGCTACAAATATCTGGGCGTACACGTGGATGCTCAACTGAGATGGACAATCCAGGCGCAGAAGGGGATAGCTAACGCCACAAAATGGGTAATGCAATTCCGCAGACTCACACGAATCTCGACAGGACTTAGTATCCAGCTGATGCGTCGGCTCTACATCGCAGTAGCGATCCCTAAGATGACGTACGCCGTTGACGTCTGGTACACCCCTCCGACCAAACCCCCAGGGCACAGAAGAAGTGTCGGCTCTGTAGGAGTTCTACGACAGATGACCAAATTACAGAGAATGGCAAGCCTGGGTATCGTAGGGGGCATGAAATCGACTCCGACCGATCTCCTAGATGCGCATACTGGTCTCCTTCCTATTGATCTAACACTGTTTCGAATCTGCCACAGGGCCGCTGTCCGCTTATGCTCTCTCCCACCCTCACACCCACTGCACTCAATTGTCCGAGCAGCACACCTTTCCCAGAACGAAAAGCATGTCGACCCAATAAAATCCACTCTAAGGATCTTCGAACTCGACCCTCGGAAGTTTGAAATGATATCCCCCGACACCACCCCTCCGGAACACCTCGCCAAGATCAAGGCGACCATCCCAAGAGAAAAAGACAAGGCCATCATCGCAGAGTCGAAGGACGAGGCGGACCTCAAGATTTTTACAGATGGCTCCGGAAAGGATGGGCGGACAGGCGCCTCTGCGGTTTTGTTTCAAAAAGATAATCCTAACGCAATCAAATCACTGACTTACCATATAGGAGAACTCTCGAAGCATACGATCGAGGAAGCAGAGCTGATAGGTGCCCTAATGGGCATCTGGCTCTTACGTACCACGCCAGGTTCTGCCAGGCGCTCAGTTACCTTCTACACAGACAGTCAGACGGTCATACGTCGGCTCTCGCATCGATTCACGGGCTCAGGAAGTTACATTGTCAACTCTATTCGCAGCCATGTGGACCGACCCCTTAAGTTCGCTTGGATCCCAAGCCATGAGGATGTACATGGTAACACGGAAGCAGACGCTCTGGCGGCGAGAGCCGCCAGGGGTCACTCTAGTCCAGCTGAACACCTCCCACCCCTACTTCAGAGAACACTACCAGACAGTACCGATGCCGAGAAACGGGGTTATGGAAAGGAGCTGCAGGGAATGTGGAGCGAGAGATGGCAGCAATCACCGAGGAGAGGAAGGATGGAGAGGATGGATAAGACATTCCCTTTTACGAAGTTCCGACTAATGATCAACAGGTTTACCCGAGCTCAAACAAGTCTACTAATACAGCTGCGAAGCGGGCACATCCCCCTGAATGCCCACCTCTTTCGCTTCAAGTGTGTCGATTCCGACAAGTGCGAAGCCTGTTTAAACCGCCCGGGCACAATCCCCTCAAGAGAAACGGTGTCGCAGTCGGCGCCGTCAAAGCTCTCCTCAGCAGTCTGTTGCCACAGTGCACCAAGGGCATTGATTACCGGCCCTTGTATCTTCAGTCCGCGCTGGAAGAGGGCAGTACAATCGTCATAGTTGAATTGAATATTCCGAATTTTTCGTATTCCTGCCCGAAGCTGAGCCTCGTAGGCTCTTGCATAAGTGTCAGCGTCACCCATGTTGAAGTTATCCGGGCATTGCTGGCCAGGAACCCGAGCGCGATCTGCTGTTGCAATGGAATATATTCATCATGATTGCAATTAACATTTTGCACCGCCATTTTGCGCCACCAGGGACCGCCCCTTTCGATTTTTTTCCCCTCCACATTGCCTTAAATATGCTATAAGCGGACAAGAATATCACAAAAATACTAGCAATTAGTCTCAAATATGCTAAAGATGGAGAGAAATATCACGATTTTCGGCCTCTCAAATATGCTATTTTCGCAGACATAGAGCTAGCTTCCCGGGGCCTAGGTCGACACTGCTCACAAGACTCGCAAACGAAGGGCGACCGTCGGTACCTGAAGCCGGATGCATGACGTCAGCACATGGAGGCCAATAGAGTAAGAATATAACTGACTATATCAACGACAAACATACCCATCACAATGGTCGGGTTGACAGGATCATTCAAAAGTGAATTCTCCAAAACGTTAACGTTAACTCCACCAAGTTTGGCGTTGACCCTAGAGGTAGCTTTTGAGCTTGCAACCTTGTGTCAGTGGTGATAGCTACGTACTTGAGCATGACATTCGCCCAGTATTGAAGGTTCGCCCTAACCACTTTCTGGGATTTTAGACACTGCATTACGAGCCCCAGCTATTGGAAAATACATTAATATTGATGTTAGAAGTCGAAAATCAAGTAACGCTGTGCACTGACAAGAATGTCGCCGAAACTATGACCAGGTTAGAGGGATTACGAGGGATGATATGAAGCCGTGCAACTCACCGTTTGACGGCCGTATATATATGGTTGCCGCCTTCCGGAAGGACCACGACAATCAGGGAGGGTGGTATCTTTTTCTTATCCATTGGAATTTTTCCGTTCTTTCTCAATTGCTGCAAGATGATGATGATCTCAGCTACACGTCTGATAATGCTTTGGTAACCAATCGCTTACCGCGAGCACATCCCCATGACCATTCTCATAGAAAATCATAGGGTCTCGATCTTCCACTCTCATGCCTGTGCCAACAACAAACAATTGGAAAAATCCTCAACCACAGGAATCAAATATAAACCCACCAACGCTTTCGGCAACCCCACAGAATGCCTTTGCCATTGCGTCAGCTGCAGCTTGCCTGAATCGGCCTTCACTCTCGTATATAATGATGATCCAGGACTTGACTGTCTGGGGTTTGAAAAGCTTTTTGTCACGCCTAAAATGGAACAATGAGAAGAGGAAGTCAAGAGGAGGTTGAAGCCGAACATATTCCACTGGCCGTTCCCAGGGCGCTCCAATGTGATAGTCAGTTGAATTTCTAAGATCAAATTGTGGAAAAGACCTACAATGGTAGGTTCCTTGCTTCCTGGCCCATAGAGCAAAACTGGGGGAGCAATGACACGAGCCTTGACAACTATAGGATCTGGTGTGACGGCCATGCCGAATTCTCGAACATACTCGCTTTGCCCATGTGCTAAAACCTGAGTAGTTCCGTAGGCATTAATGAAATCCATTTTGGCTTATGAAAGGTTTCTTACACCAAGGCCGTGACAGATACCAAGCCTGGAGAATTCGACAACGTCGTTCGTTTTATCTGTTGGAATTTGCTTCCGCATGATCTGCCCCACAGGATCGCGAGCTATGAAAATGGTGTCGGACACAGGAGAACGTAAATGATTCATCAGGAGTAATGGTCGGTGATCCGAGTGCATATTTGCGGTAAATCCCAAAGCTATTTGCCTCTGTACAGAATGCAGTGGATTTAGGTAGTTCCCTCGACTCGGGAGATGCACGACCGGCGGATTCTACAGGTTCGTCGGGCTCGGGATCCGCGATGATTGGTGGATTCGGGTTGGGTGGTAACTCATCCCGATATCGATGCGGTAACGGTAAACGAATTCGTCGATTAGGTCTGCCAGACGGTCTTGGTGGCGGTGATGGTGATCTCTGGAGAGGGAGGACGTTGGCGTCTGCATCCATCTCCTGAGCATCTGGCAATGCTTCAACTGGGATCTCTCGCTTCTGCCTCCCTTCCACTGCTAACTCTCTGCGCATTGCAACATCCTTCACGAAATTGATCTTATGTTTCTTCAAGGCCATATCCACTGCCAAACCGAAGGACTTGCACAACACGAGGTGCACAGAATAAGGTCGGCCATCCCCAAGTTTCTCTTTGCAGCCCGGGCACTGACTTTGCTTGGCCATGATGGAATTAACGAATTGATCTGGTTGAATCAAAGAAAGGAACGACGAAATCTATCGCTTGATCTGGGTCCACCAGGTCAAACTGTGGGCTCGACCCTAGAAAGAAAACGGAGGAATGAGGGCTTGACCTGGTTACCCAGGCCAAACTGGTAGATAGACGTGATGCTCGGTGCTCGGTTTGAAACGCGAGCTCGAATACGTATTGATCTGGGTGACCAGGTCAAGACGCGTCGAGTGTGGTGCGGTGGGTGAATGATTGGCAACAAAAGTGTTGAAAGGCTTGGACTCCCGCCCGACCCTTTGATTGAGTCACGTGAAGCATTGCCAAAAAAAAGATAATCACGTGCCATATTTCCTCATATGTAAATAGTATCATGACTCCGATATTCGCCAAGATATTCACTTAGACTGTGTTTCAACTAAGTCAATCCATCCCCACTGTCTTTCCGCCTCCCTGTTTCTCTTATTCCTTGGCTGTGGTCATCGTCGAGCCGCAGCGCAAGGTAAGTTGAGCTTGTTGTCATTGTTTTTCGCTAGTTTGTTGATTCATCATAGTCATTTGACTCAGGGCCATGTCTTAGGATGAAGGAGAAGTAAGGTATGTGTCAGGTCAATATTTGAATTCGTTTACCTGATTTAGGTTGAACACAGAATGCGACTGCTGCCGTCTTTGCTTACTGGTAAGTCCCTGCCTGTTGGTCAATGTGCTACACCGGATTGACGTTTGGTGCCCTAGATGTCCGGTTGGATGACTATGGATGGGTTGATAATGGTAAGTAGTCATCATCTGCTCATGTTCAGTGTAGAAGAGCTCACCGTTACCCCTAGATGTTGTTATTTCAAAATTCATCCCCAAATTCATCCCACTCTCCTCGTCTTTGCGTTTGCTGGTTGGTTATGATGTTTTGAGCCCGCAGCCCATAGTTACCGTCTTGTTAAAGGTAGTTTGCTGGTGGTGTTGGATCTCAACAAGTTGGACTAGTATCTGTTGTAATATCATACACCAATATATAGCTTTTTTGATGCATCCTGGATAGAATTCTGAGTGATATCAAAGACTTATCCTCTCAAATCAGTCACTTTCGGTGAGCAGATCAACAATTGATCAGTGTGAATAAGTCAAGATCAGTGGAGAATAAGTGCCGAATTTTTGGACACTTACCTGATTTAGCTGATTTGGCTTATGTGACTTACTTGCAACTTATATCGGCAGATTTTTCACTTACTTTGGCATATCCTAGCTTATGACTGCAGATCAGCAAATGAGGTTTTTCCTGATGAATATAGATTCAACATCATGATTATACATAATACTGCGCAATATTCGCAAAGAGATGCAATTGTTTATACCAAAAAGTATATATTCATAACCACAGTTATACTAATGCGACCCTCACTGGCAAAACTTTCTTACACGAGTTCAAGATATTATTGTTGAGCACTCTCCCGATCTTCGCACCTCGTAATTTGTTTCGCCATACAGCGGAACGCCGTCTTTCTGCCCCGTCGCAATGTCTTGCAGCCGCATCAATACCAATGTTCATGATCCCACTGCATCCAGTGACCCAAAGTTCAAACCACAAGCTTTCTCATTCTCCCAATGACTTGCTGTTGGTCACCAGGAACTGTTGGCAGTTGGAAGCCTGAAAAAAGATTGTTATCATCTTCCACTTCATACATAATTTCCAAATGGCCCGGGCATACCTGTAAAAGAACACCGCAGATAATTCCAATTTCGAAGTTTCCGTGAGATCGTCATCCCAAAATCCCTGATCTGTGACATGCATTCCCAGACGATGTACCATCATGGCTGAAGTTGGGCCAAACAGTGCCGAATGTGTTCCCTAGCTATCCAAGCAATGATTTCACCTCGCAACAACAGGACTGCACGACCTCGCGGCGATGTAAGAAATCTCGATGGATGACAAATGTAAAAGCAATGTGAGGAAGGTATTGGAGGGTTCTGAACACGATGCCGTTTTCCAATAGAAATTCAGAGTGATATCACGGTAAAATCAGAGACACCGAGAAGGCGATAAATGAGAACCATGTCCCTGGGATTGGTCAGAATCATAGAATAAGGGCAATCTAAGCCGTTTTTCAAGCATCCTGGTCAGAGAGCATACAAGACTTTTTTTTTCCATACAAAAATTGGCCCTCCGGAAGCGGTATGTATCTGAAGGCCGCCTGGAGTTCGGACGGTATGATAGCACGGTGATTGTTCAGATTGAGATCAGAGTTTCCAGTTTTCGGGAGCAGAGGGTGCAGAGGGTGTGGACAGCCAATCTTTGACGAATTGGATGACAATTGCCTCAAAATTCTTGAGAGGCGGCTTGTTATGCCATCCAATGGTTTTCATGGCATCATCCCAATCCTGTCGCGTCCATGATTAGGTGCGGTCGTATTGCTTGTTGCGGGTTGCCCATATTCTGCGTTGCAGGTTGTTGCGAGGATAAATGTTGCCTAGATGCCTAAATTGTGAGAGGAAAATGTTGTCGCCATTTGTATTACTTCTACAGGAGGTCGAAGGTAGGCAAATTTTGAACAGGCATTTATATGATCCTGAGTCCATGGATACCAAACAGGGATGTGGTGAGATGTAAATCGTTCAACAGGCGGTTTTGTCAGGTTCTTGTCGGTGTTTAGCCAATCCAAAATGGTTCCGGCCTTGGGACAATTCTCTGAGAAATTGCACACAGTTGCACACCCAAAATCATTCAACCAGATTTGAGGTATATCCTTCTCTGCTAACGTACTGAACCAATCTGAGACGGCGGCAATCTTGAATGATAGTAACCCCATCAAAATAACAAACCAATCCCAGGAGGTGGCGGCTCGAATGGGTGCCGAACATAGGGACGTGAACCATTTTGGAAAACCTATAAGTGAGGGTGGGATAGGTTTTAAAGAGGATATACATTGATCGATTGTTCGAGAAGCAGACTCAATCCACTTGCAAGGACATACGAAAGAATGTCTTGGAGGGATTCAAAAGTATCTCCTTCAAATGAGGGCCTCAAACTTAGAAAACAGTACTCCTGCGTCCACCACTGTGGATTGTGAAAGCGTTCCCAAAACGCGTCTTTTTTGTGGAATCGGCAAGGGCGATCAGGGATGATGATTCGACGTGAAGAATTGGGAGAATAAAAGACTTCGCCATTATGTTGACTAGAAAATCATATAGATTTCGAATAAGAAGAGAGATCAATTTCGTACAGTTGAGAGGCTCGAGATGTGGACCCAGGTTCATCTAACGCAAGCGAGAGCGTTGGTCGTAGAGTGTTGTCGATCTTGGATACCTATACCGAGGCTATCTCGGGTGAAGAGCAAAGACAATAGTTTTATTTCTTGGTGTGGGATTTCCAGGAAAACAGAAGAATGAGTTGATTTAATCTTGGATATCCACTGGAGCAGGAAACCGGGAGTTCTTTTTTTTTTGTGGTGAAGAGGAAGGCGAATAGTTATTTGTTAGTCTGGGATTTCCCAGGCAAACAGAGGAAGGTGCGTATTAAGCTTAATCTGGGTTACCAGGTCAAGCTCAACATCTATGATAGCACAGGTGTTCAAGTTGGAGCAAGAAGCTGAGGTTGAAGAAGCCAGCTAACGAATAAAGTGGAGGTACCAAATCCAAATTAAGTGAGATCTAGCAAAATAATTTTTGTATAGCTAAAACGAGCCATAACCATCATCATCCGAGTCCTCAGGATCGATGACAGCCCCTTCATTCGAGTCCTCATCAGAATCCTCGCCTGAACCCTCGTCAATGTCCTCGTCAATGTCCGAAACCGATGAGTCCGACGAGTCTGATCTCGATCTCTGTTCATCTTCGCTATTTTCCGCCTTGTAGTTCATGATGAAATCTTCTGGCACTCCACCTGGGCCAGAAGCATTATCATCACTAATTTCCATGTCTTTCCTCAAGTTCCTCTGGCTCAGTATCAGGTGGCTCAGCACCAACTTGATGTCGTGTACTGTTGCTCAGATGCCCAATTCCACCTCCAAAATAACGCATGACCATATCACGGTCCACAAAACTGAGAACCATAGGAAGTCAGCAAAGGAGTACGAGTAGCAAGTACCATCAACAAAATTACTCACATGTTGACATAAAAGTTTACCCAGTCGTCATTATCATCAGGATTTGAGCATCGAGAGACGCTGCGAGGGACAGGAAGAAGGTCAACAGTGCGCCCTTCATGAAAAGCGGGGACCAAGTGGCATCCACGGACGACATGCGCAGGATCCACAAAGCTGAATGCAAACTCATCCGTGGATTCGACAAAGCCAACTTTAGGCAACCGAGCCCTGCGAGAGCCCGAAATATATTCAGGCTCCTTTCCGAACCAGCGCACCCAAAGAAAGTCCATCCGCCTCGCCCTCCGAGCATCTGGGATATCCGTTCGCTCAACCCAAACATTGGCATGATAGACACCAATGACCCTTGCATACCAATAAGCCTCAGCCCCTTCTTCCGTCTCTGGAGATCTGAGCATGATGTCAGGGTGTGTTCGGGGGTTGATCGTGTCTGAGTCCCGCTGCAGATCATAGGTAGTATAAAAGAGGCGGCATGTTCGAACTGAATAAATTTTCTGCCCTATAAAACGAACCGAGTTGCGGTCCTCATCTGAATAGTCTTCGTGCATATCGCCGTCAAATTCACGGCCCTTCAAACGCCCCAACAAGTGGTCTTGTAGCTTGGGTAGGAACCCCTAAAGTTGAATATGTAAGTGCTTAGTTGAAAAATTGAATAGTTCAAAACATGCATCATAGGCAGGGTCACCTCTATTTTTCCGAATCATAGTGAATATATCAACAGGTTGGTTCTTCGAATCTGAGATGTGATATCGTAGGTCGGAGTCTCCCGTGGTCTCTGGCCAATCATCCTGGCCAACCATTCTGGATTTCGTAGAGCGCTCGCGGAGCTGCTTGCGTTCATGAGCCAAACGAGCCCGTTCATGCCTCTGATAGCGCTTGGCAATTTGCCAGTCAGCGTTGCGCTTGTTCGTAGATCCGTAGAGTCGTTTAACTAGTCTGTGTGCAAGTTCTCCCTATCACAATATTATCAGTAAATAAGTCACAAGTTTATGTGAAGTGCCTACCAATTGGGTCGAAAATCCATCTGTCCCGCCAAAAAGACGGATAGAACGCACATAATCTGCAAGTGCATGCCATTTATAGGTGAAGAGGTTGAGAGTCTTCGGCTTCCGGCTTGTACCTGCAGGATTGCTGGTTCCTTCCGTTTCTTTCCCTTTTGAACGTCTCTTCCGGGCCGCCGTTTCTCGAGGAAGTTCATGGGTTGCAAAGTCTGACTTTGTTACATCCCTAAATTTGCGCATGAGTAGCCCCAACTCCGTCGTAAGCTTCTCGAGGTGGTTGAGGGTGCTCTCAGTATGCAGCCGAAGTTTGGCAAGTGCATGCCATTCTGCAGTGCGGTACAGTAGTGTTCGGACCATCATATTATAGGGTTCTGGAAGAAGTCCTTCGAAGGCAGGAATGCTGCACTGAAGGTGGTATTTTGAGCACAATTATTCGCTTTCTGGAATAGTCTCTTACCTGTAATAGATCCTCAAAATCACGGGCTGCGAGTTTCTTCATCTCTGAAGCATTACTAGCAAAGCGACGAATTGTGCTAGAGCCAAAGGTAGGTATGTC
>Ga0307517_10008943_pt1 | contig 14290 bp, 15 predicted proteins | sample 23_EM_MG_FD_194515 | JGI IMG/M metagenome (GOLD analysis project Ga0307517, IMG submission 194515) | Populus trichocarpa ectomycorrhiza microbial communities from riparian zone in the Pacific Northwest, United States - 23_EM | ecosystem: Host-associated > Plants > Roots > Unclassified | place... | reverse complement strand
CTCTCCATATGTATGCTAACCCCTTTCATTATTTTTAGGTCCGAAACTCGCTGCTACGACCTGGCCTCTCCCCTCCGGCAAGGGATGTAGGCCACCTACGTTGATGTTGATGGATTCCGGGAGGGCATATGAGTTGGGGGTAGGCCGGAAACATGATGGGAGACCCGCGAGGTGCGTGAGGAGACGAACTACAATCAGTTCGACTCCTTGCACCCACTTCCCCCACTAACATCGAAAACGCTTTAGGACATGTGCCTCCAGACAACAATGATGCTTCAGGACCCCCACACCACCTCGTCGAGCAACCCACACAACACGCCCTTCCCCTACAATACCGATGCTCACCCTTGCCCCATGGTGATGCCACGTCAACGAGCAGACTGCCATGTCATCAATAACCCATGGCGTCGACTGCCACGTCATCGTCGAGCCATGCCATCGACCAGCACATCGTCGACGAGCCACAGCCTTAGCGGCCATTTTCACCCTAGACATCGGGGTGCACGCTCTGCACCCCGGTTACTCTCACACGACCACTCTAACCTCGCAAGCTTGCACGGCAGTGTCAATTGACACTCACACTGCACTTGCGAGGTTTACTGGTCACCTTATGTAGGATACCCGCGAATGGGTCTATGAACCCGTGGGTTTCTGAAAACCCTTACCCCAACCCATCGAAACCCCTACCCTTAGTAGCAGGTACGGGTTTGGTCGGGTAAGGGTCCGGGTAGCTCTGAAATACCCCAGGGTTACCCGTGATAATCCCTATGTGAGTTGTGTGTAGCTCCTTTGCTTGATTTCTATTACTGACATTGCCCCAATGAAAATTTATCCAGAATGTAAGTCATGTGCAGTTCCTCTGCCAGATTTTGATTTCTGACATTTCCCCAATGAAATTCCATCCAATATGTGAGTTGTTTGTAGCTCTTTTTCTAGATTTTAATTCCTGACATATTACCTTATGTGTTGTCTAGTTTGTAGCAACTCTAATGCACTATCTTCTCCTCATTCTTTTAATACATCTGCATTCCACAGGCACATAAAGTTTACTATGTTGTTCATACTCAATTCAATGTAAAATTCTCTCTCTTTTCTCACTTCTTACCACTCATTGATTCTTATTCCTATAGAGGCCATCCTTGTATGCTTTTATAGGTCCGATCACTAATATTCTTCCTTTTGTAATTTTGGTTTCTTAGCTTGATATGTTTAGCCATCCTCATCTGTCTTGAACATTCTTTCTGGCTTACTCAGCAGGGCTCCAATCCTCCTGAAGCCTTTATTGAAGCTTTTGACACTTATCTCAAAGACAAGCATGTGCTGCTTGATCAAAGATTGAAAGAATACTTGGCATTCAAAGGGAGCGATGACTGGTTCACCATGGAACATGGGCCATCTCATGATGAGTGCACTGAATTTCAAAAAATAGTTTTTGATAACCTCCTTCATAAGACCAGTCCTTGTCTTCTTTAAGCTTGTCTTACTGATACAATATCTTTAGCCTGTTCTAAACCCTCCATTTGACGTTGGGAGCTGGAATTTGGCTACATTTGTAATGCACATTCTGGAACTTCTAAACATTTTTGTAGTTACATTTATGGATGATATAAGCAGCTCTGCAGAGCCTGGAAAGTTAGGCTCAATTTAATCCCCCCATGAATATATCTGGAAAGTATTTTAGAAGCAAGCTTAAGTCTGGAAGAGAGGAAGAGGAGGCTAGGCTCTGATTAACCATTTCTTTTAAGCTACACTCGTCACTTGAAATTTATTATTCATCTGGACACAATTCCTTTCTTCACCATTTTTTGTTGTTAGTGAATGACCCAGGTAACCCTCAGGTAAAAAATTCTGACCTGTACCCTTACCCATCCAAACCCATACCCATACCTCATGGGTATGGGTTTACACAGGTGGGTGTAAGGGTATGCAAAAACACAGTGGTCAACACAACCCGTAGTTGGGGTACTGAGTAAATGGGTGAGTTGTAGGCAAAGAGACCTTGCCAATGCACCCCAGACGTCAATTGACATAGGGGCGACCATTTGCGAGGGTCTATATACTGCTGCAAACGATGATGGTATGCTCAGGCTCCAAAGAGAACAGGGTTGGTTCATGCTCATTCACAGCTGTGGACTGTGGACCTCAAACTTCATAAAATCAACAATGGACAGGCTGGCAATACCCACAGCAGAGCTGTCATTGTTGATATCAATTTGGTCTAGGCTAGAATGGCAGAAGGAAGAGGATGGGGCATGGAAGTGAAGCATCTGTGAGACAGTTGTTAGGGATCTGAGGGGGATTTCAGTGGAGCAACAGTTGTGGGGGGCGGGGCTTGCAGTTACAGTGGTCTTGGATAACATACAGTAAGCCATTTTCTTGAGAGTGCCCAGGGCACTTGTACGACCACCAGAAGACTTGCTGGCATTGCCATTGTATGCACGCATGAAGGGAGAAAAGTCCCTAAAAGGGCAGGATATCGAAGTAATGCCCAATGCATGGTGGATGCAAGAGTTTCGAGGTAATCCTGCACAGAAAATGAGGGAATAAGTAGCAGTACTGTGCATACTAGGCATGCCATGCACCTGGCACCATTTTCTCATCATGTTACCCTGCTACAATGTGATGTGCAGCTCTACTAAAGCTTATTGTTTGAAGGTCATTGTCATTGATAGTGGCTGTGTTTGAGGACATGGATGTTGGTGGTGGGAAGAAGGAATTTTGAATCAGAGTTGTAGAGTCATTTTACCATAACATTGGTTTTAAACTCTGATGCCACACTCCCAATGGTACCCTCATACCCACCTCACAGGTACAGGTTTGGCTGGGGTACAGATTTTTGTACCTGTACCTGTACCCTTGCTTACCTGTTGCCTGTACCCATGTGGGTTTCTATACCTATGTCAATCACTATTTGTTGTTCCTCATGCTTCTTTCTTCTAATTTACATCATTTCAGCATCTAAGACTCATTTGAGCTGAGAAACATCCTTGATATCCTCCCAGGCCTCTTTCTCTGACTGGTATATAGTTACCTCACATGCTGACTTAATTGAAGTCCAAGTAGTGAAAGAAAATAATCAATAAATTACAAGTTATTTGGCAACTTGGTGCCTGGGGCCAGGGGGATCAACAGATTATGAGTCTAAGTTTATGAGGATTCATTTTTATATCAACCTGGGCCCACAAAAATTTGGTGCTTTTTATGGGGTGCTCAAGAAACTTTGACCCCATCTTTGATCTGATCATAATTGCCAAATGCAGTCACTGGTCACTCTGACTTCATCTTTGAAAAGGGACAATCTTGGGGAGAAATTTGCTTGTTCACTATTCCAGGTTTCACAAGCATTTGGAACCCTGGTGTAAGTACCAAATTTTAATGGAATTTAATCGCATGATGATAAGAGTTGTTTTGGTTCATACACAAAACTTTACAATTTAATGCTATTATCTATGATCTTACAATTGGAATAAGGAGTGAGACCCAGGCTAGTTGATCAAGTGAACATATGCATGCAAGGGGGTGTCTTAAAAAAATTTCTGCACATCATGTCAGAAAAAATTTTAAGGTCGATTTAGTTAACCCCCTCCATGTGAATTTGGGACCTTTTATAAAAATTATGACATCATATATGTTTATATAAGCTAGCCACCATTATAATCTAATCCAATTTGACACTATTCCTTTCAATGTCATGTTCTGCCTCCCATTATAAATTCCATGTGTTTTTTACACTTGGTGTCACAGAAACAGCCTCCAGTATGCCTTTTGAGAAGACCTTGGCATGACAGATGGTACTAGGTGAGAAGATATTTAGTTTATTGCTTCAAGTCCTCTGAATCCAATTTTCATGTCTATCTGACATGCATTGCAGAAACTTATGCATACTGGATGCATTAAAATCACTTGCCTACACAATGAAGAGGCTAATTGAACTGCAAGATAAGATAAACCTTGACCCTCCCTTCTTTTTTCTCACCATTGACAGTTCTCTGATTGAAGTCAGTCACTGTGAATGCTCAGTTTTTTCAAAGCCTTTTTTTGCTACTGTATCATATGATGTGTAGCAAAAAACCCACCAGCATGCACTTAATGAGTCATCTGAGGTCAAAAATTCATCTGAGGTCAAAAATGAGTAAGATCTGACATTATTGAAAGGATTCTGGGCTAAAAACATCATTCAAAAAATATGTTTAAGAACTGGTCAACCCCAACATAGTGTGCCGGCATTTGCTGGTGTGTACCTCTTGATTGGTGCCAAGCAGCCCAAGCCATGGCAATTGTTCCCAGATTGGAATTAGGTATTTGGCGGTTAGAACTATTATGGAGTGTTATTGCACTATTGGTGGCTATTGTACTCAAGCCATGCGCTATTTGTTGATCAAAATCCAAGATTGCTGATGCAGATCAGGAGGCAGGTCCACCAGTGATCGCAGACATTTGGTCAACCATAATTTTAAGCTTTTGTGTATTGTTGTGCTCGTGGCATTTAAAAAAAGGTACAGCTGGAGACTCGCTCCATGGAACTTGTGGAAGGCCCGACAAAAACAATGGCTAAACAATGGCTGGTTAACTGCAGGGGTTGTATAGCGCAGAGATGTAATTTCCCTGGTTTCCTTGGACGGTGGTCTCGTACCAATGTCCAAGAACCACAGGGGCTAGCCGATGCTGAAATCTATGCCGTCCATTTTAGCGCCGAAAGGCCAAGAATAACCTTGAAGATTCGAAACGGGAAAGAGACAGGCACGCAAAATTGTTCAATGATTTACATACTCCCCAAATTGCTGGCTCAATCAGGACCCCCGAAAGTGCTGCAGCAGGCTAGATACCGAAATCCGGACAGGTTTTCTGAAATTTGAAGGGGTCGTCGAGCTCTTTTTTGACGAATCAGGGGTCCTGCTCAATCACACCCAATATTATTACCCTGCTACCTGCACCTTTCGGAGTTCTGACCAGTGACGTGGTAACGATGTCATTGATCGCTGAGTTAACAGTTTGTGCAGTTGCAACCAACCTTTGTTGCCATTGCCGTCGCCTTTCAAAAGTGCCGAGGTCGTGTTCGAGCCCAAAAGTTCTCCTTATCCCCACCCTTTGCGCCTAGGAAATTTGAGTGGAAATCAACGCTTCGGCGGCCATAATGCAGTTAGCGTCAATGGGTTTCCTAAACCACCATCACTTTCCGAGTCCTTGACAAACGAAGATGTGATATCAACAAAGCTTCGGTGAACAAAATATCATGGGAAGAGAATGACGTTATTTAACAAGTTTGGAATGTGATTAAATAAGGATAAATATCGCTCAAGAGAATTGTGGAGCCCGGATTCAAGGATTCGTGGGAGTCTGAAAAGCGGTCTGTTGGACTGCCATGGTTGCCCTGATCGTTTCTGTCCCCTGCATATCTCAGTTGAAGTCGGCTAGATCTTGGAGGAATAGCTTTATACGCACGTGTGTTTGTACCCCTCGAGCATTGTGCGTGTCATCAAGGACGGGTCGCGGCGCCTATGCCCATGAACGCGCGTAGCTTGGGAGGCTTCAGGAGGAAAAATATTATCGGCCGAAGGCGGCGCTAAAGCTTATTTCGATTGCAAGGGGGATCAAGGGGTCCTATCGGTAAATGAATGTTGAACGTGAAGGGTCTGAAGTCGGCCAGGGCTGGAGAGAGGACAAAGGGTGAATGTAAATCCTCGTGTACAGTCCTTGCTGGTGTAACCAAGATGGCGACGACGGTTAGGAGGTAATGGGTCGATGCTTGAGGTAGGGGGTGGTGGAGAAGGGCGACCCATGAAAAGTTCCATTGAATCACGAAACATCTCGAACCAATCCAATTTAATGGCGCAATCCAGACCCATCGCGCACAAATGATGCCATCCCGAGGGGGAGAAAGCTTGTCTGATGTAACAAGTTGCCCTCATTCCGTCAGGGGAAAATGAAAGATATGGCCTTTCTTCGATAGTCGATGCGTTGTTATAGAGTTCACCATGTCGCGCTTCTCGGAGGTCGCAAGCAACGCGGCCGTTATGATTCTGAACTTTCTTATCATCTGCCAATCATTTGTAAAGCTCACGAACTTTGATCGTTCGATGAATCCTGTGATGGCGACTGCGCAGTGCACGCGCAGCTGATTCCTTAGCCATCCTCAGCCCCAACCTTGGGTAATAGAATTGAGTTTGAATGCCTCTCGGTGCGCTAAAGCCCGTCTCACGGCCTGCGGAGTCCGGTGGGATAGAATTGAGAGTATACAGCCCACATGCCGTGTGTGACAACCTGCAGAATTGGCCTTGTATATTGGATAAAAAACGGGGGAAAAAACATTACTCAAGGCACTGCTTCAGGACCGTACAGGACCGGACGGACACGTTCACGATAACGATCCGGAAAGGGGAATTTTGACACATGTGTGGCATTCGCAATCAATGGGTGACGGTGCAATTTCACAAGTTGGTACACAAGCAAATTGAGAAGCTGGGAATACGTCTGGATCATATGTTCAACTATGTTCAAGTGATCGTCGACGGTTCGGGTATGCATGTGTCGGCGATATGATGTCTTGCCACGAGTCTGACGAGGGAAGTATGCGCCACCGAAACTCTGCCCAAGTGCTGCTTGGAATAGAATCTTTTACTGAACAAGGCGGCGAGGAATGAAGAGTATTGTGCGCAGCTGTATAAACAAAGCGAAGGGCGGCTAACAGGAGTGACGGCGGAAGGGTTAAAAGGTGCCGAATTCGACCCGTGAGAAGTCCAACATTTTTCCTGTTTGTGACAAAAGTGGGCCAATTCTTTGATTCCCTGGTCCCTGCCACGGACAACGACGACGAGAAGCCTTTCAACGACGCACACAACGACGGCGACAGAGCTTAATCTCGGTCCGCACGTCTATTTCCCCTCTTTTTGACGCCTTCCCCTGAGCATGCCAACAGTCTGTCATCCTTCTTCCCCCGAAATGCACCAGCGTCCGTTGCCCACTGTCCGCTCTCATACTCCGAGTGTCGTGTCCAGCAGAGCACCTACACCTAGACACTCCCCAATGTTGCCCCCAGCATCCCTCAGCTTAGAAAAGTATAATGGTCAACTATCTCCCCAACCATCACTGCATCTGCACCAACCAACGATATGTGGCATGCCTCTGAAATACGTTTCGTGAGTATTTCCGACAGCAAGGAGGGGGGTTTTATTGACAGAATCCAGGCTGGTCACACTCGCCGTTCAAAACGCGGCGCTTTCAATCGTGATGCATTACTCACGCGTCTCAATACCTCCGTCGCTGGCGTATTCACCAGCTACCGCGGTCCTCCTCAATGAGCTCCTCAAGGGTTCTATATCATTTGTCATCGCCTTTCTTCGTTCGCCTGTCCTCAACCACCACCCCTTGACCAGACGAAAACCAACCAACACCCCCTTTCTTTGGTGGTCAGCATTCTCGGACCTATGTGGCGAAATTTTCAGTCCGGATTGCTGGAAACTTTCGATCCCGGCCATCCTCTACGTCGTCCAGAACTCCCTACAATTCGTTGCCATCTCAAACCTGCCCGTCGCATCCTTCCAAGTGACGTATCAAATGAAAATCCTCACGACAGCGGCATTCTCAGTGGTGCTTCTTCGGAAAAAGCTCACCAGTGTGAAATGGCTCTCTCTCTTCTTCCTTGCAATTGGTGTCGGTATCGTCCAGATACAGAACTCGGCAGGAAAGGGTCATATTGGCCTGGGCAAGTCGTCCGCGACGGCAGTGGGCAGTGCGCACGAGTTCCACGTCCATGTCATGAGCCCCCTCAAGGGCTTCGGTGCGGTGACCGCGGCATGTTTTACGTCGGGCCTCGCTGGGGTGTATTTCGAGATGGTGTTGAAAGGGTCCAAGGCGGATTTGTGGGTTCGAAATGTCCAACTTTCATTATTCTCCTTAATTCCGGCCCTCCTCCCCATCCTCTGGGCCTCGCCCCCTCCAAACTCCCAAGGTTTCTTGTTGGACCTGTTCCGTAATTTCGGAGCTTGGGCATGGGCAACAGTCGCCATTCAAGTGTTTGGCGGCCTGGTAACCGCAGTTGTTATCAAGTATTCCGACAATATCTTGAAAGGATTCGCGACATCGTTATCCATTGTCTTGTCGTTCCTTGCCTCCGTCGCACTCTTCGATTTCCGCATCACGCCATCCTTCGTTATCGGAGCCTCAACCGTCCTCGCCGCGACCTGGATGTACAACCAACCCACCCCTCCATCATCCACGTTACCTTCCGCAGCATCTTCGCCCATCAGCAAGGAGCCTCCCTTCTCAATAATCCTAAATGATGCATCTCCAACGTCATCCGGGAAATCATCACCGTCGTCATCACCATATTATCCAAGTACGCCTGTCGGATCCGCCGACACTGCATCCGTTCTAGGTCTTGGATCATTCATGAGAAGAAAATCCGGAGGGTTCGGAGGAGCTGGCAGTAGTCGGAATAGCAGTACAGCGAGCCTCACTGGGCTCCTCACTGGGCATGCGGGTAGAGAAGCAGGCTCCAAAAGCGACATTGGTTTGGCAGAGAGTGGAGAGTTGACTCGTCCGTCATTGTCAGATAACGGGAGTGGCCACTCGGAAACACTGGATACACAGCGATATCATGAAGCACCGTATGGCAGCCCCTTCCCATCGAGGCCACCATCGACGATACCGTCTCGTGCTCCTAGTCCAACACCTCGTGGTCTGTCGTTCGGCAGAACGATTTCAACAGGCTCAGAAAGGATCGGCGCGAATGGGCCTCCATCATGATGTGGGGTCGATCTGTCCTCGAAATCTTTCGAGGAGTGCTGGCCGACGAGTGTGGTGGTGGTGGAGGTGGTAGGGGAGTAAAGAGGAGACAACTCCTATTATGGCCGATGATGATTTCATGATACAGCAGGGCATGAGGGTGGGAAATGGCAGACGGAATGGAGAGCCGAAATAAACCTGCGACACGAGGATGACAGTATTTGAAAAGGCTATAGTTCGACGTAGGAAAGGCGGAACACCTGACATGGGTCGAAAATATCTCTCTTCATTTTTCGGAGCTCTCGGTGCGGTTCTATTTCTGCCTCTTTCCGTTTTTCCTTTTTCAAGGTCGCTTTGACTCGTTATTCCCGTTGCGTTCATTGGGGTTCAGTTCATTCATTCTCCTCCCTGTGGCTGCCCTTTTCTTCACACCCCCCTCCACACTCCTGCTACGGACTTTTATGGTACAACTACAGAAAATCAAGATACTCTCTACGCTGGATTTCTCGTCTTCCCTTTACTTTAGATCGCATATTGCCCTACCTTGAAATTCGTCCCTCACGGCACTTAATGACTTCGATGCCATTCATCTTCACCTCTCGTTCATGCCTATCATATTCATTTGCATGCTGTCCACAACATGACTACCCTCAACTACGTCCACATCTTGTTGTGTCTTCTGGCCTTGGCTTATCTCTTTTTTATCTCTTATTCTTTTTTCCTCGATGACGCTTTTTATCAGACAATTCTTTCTCACTTTTTTTCTCCCCTCAAGCTTTCTTTTCATTTCTTGTGATAACCTCGCTCCTCAAAAGCCTTACTTATTTCAGCTACCTACTTCGCTCGAGAGACTTTTCTTTTTATATCTGTCCGGCTTACTTTACATGCAACTTAAGTTTCTTTTTCTCGAGCATTTCTCATTCTCATAAAAAAATTTCCATACATATATTCTCTTACAACCAATTCGATACCCCCCAGGTTTTGTTATTCCCCCTCGATCCTTTTCGATCTTGTCTGTTCTGAACTCTCTCAAAGTGCATTATATTTTTCTCCTTTTCTCTTGTTTTTTTTTAACCCCAATGTTTTAGTTTCGTTATCAATGCACGGTCTACTTGATTTTTTTTTTGCATTTCGTCAGCCTAGAATTTCATTTATTTCGTGTTCGAGTTATGCGTTCTCGATAGGAATGTCTCTTTCTTTAGCAATTTTCTGTCCTACTTTGATTTTGGAATGCGTTGTGATATTATGAAGAATCTCAAAATGAATTTACTTTGAATAGATTGCTTGGATTACATCTGTACGACTTTGACAATCACTCAATCCCAACAAGAAAAGAACGTGGCAAGGATGTGTATATACCGAGCTGCTGCCTAGTGCGATTGCTGTATCCTGGCGCGCAATACATTTCACTGGATTCCTCAAGTCAGAACAGAATTCAGAAAAGAAAAGATGCAAGAGAAATGACGACGCAGCACGGAGCCTCAGCCTCGCCTTTACTTCTCCATCCACACCCATCCATCTGCCCCCTTGCTTCCCAACGGCCTGTGAGGACCAGATACAGGAGGGCGCAGATACCTGCGCTTATGAAGTGGCAGGATCCTTGTGAAAAGAACGGGGTGCGTTCCTTTACTAGTTCTTTCATCGTCGGCAACCGTGCTGCTGAGAAGGGAGGTTGAATGGATATCTGGACTCACCATTGACAAAGTCTATCAAAATCCAAAACGACGACAGTCATACGTTGATCGAATACGATGAAAAAAGACATCTGGGTTGTATTGTACCTAGAACATGTGAGATAACGTAAATACAACAAGAGAGGAGACAATAGAAAAAAAAGGGAAGATATAGCAAAGCTCCAGGTGATCCTGCGTCCTCGCCCCTCGACCAGAGGGAGGAGCAATCAGCAAAGATTGTTTTTGAGAATACTCTCTCCGAAAAGAGTCGTTCTCCGACGTCTGTCTGGACCATCCTTCCTTTTGCCGGAGCATGCTAACGAGAAGCGGAGGATGGATAGTAATTTGGACGCCGTGGTTTTTAAGAAAACCTGAGTGAAATTTTACGCGGGTTTATATACTTCTCGTTCCCGGAAATTGCCGTCCCGGTTTGAAGCCCGCGTGTGGTTGTAAGAAAATGTTGCTCAAAGCAATAAACGACAGCGAAGACAAGGTCTTGTTGACGCGTACAACGACGGCCGCTGCGCAGGTCGTGTCTCGTACAGAGGCCCTTCATCTTCTAGCCCATCATGGCCACAAAGGCCGTCGCCAAAACGGCCAAAGACCTACCCGCAAAAGTCCTACCACCCCCGTCGCCTTTCGGTGAACTCCTTCGACGTTCTCATTTCGCCTCATACGACCCAAGCATTCGCCAGGCATACTCTGCACCGCCTTCGTATATCCACCGTGGAAATTGGGGTCTCAAACGGCCTATTGCACACCGTAACCGGGACGGAGCCATTGTGCTAAAGAAGTACGAAGAACATGCTCATTACATTGAATGGGACCGTGCCGAGGAGCAGGTTAAATTCATCAAGCAGATTGAGGAATTGAACACTCGGCCGAGGCTGACGCTGAACACACCGTGGTTCGCGGCTCTTGGGCCGGCGGCGTTGAAGGACAGCGCAATCGACTCTGAGTTCTCTCACGACGAGGATTCGAAGTTCACGGGTGCCATCGAGGCGCGTTCAGAACCCCTCGAACCTCCTCCTGTACCCGAAGCAAAACCGGCGCCAATCCACGGGCTTCGACCTCCTCCACTTTCATCTGTGACCCTCGACAAAATTGATGTTAACCTCTCTAGCCTCGGAAAGAGCGGGAAAGGTGCCTATGGAGCACAACGCCGCCACCCATCCGGGCCCCCGAGTATCGCTGGTGTCCAACCCAACATCAACGCCATGTCTCCTCAGCAATTCCAAGCTTACCTGGAATCCCTACGGAAGCTGCGACCAGCCTTTTTGAAATTCTTGCGACAAGAGCTATCGAAAGCTAGGAAGGCGAGGAATATCACGAGCGCGATCGACCCGGAAACACTGGATGACGAGAGGCTGGTGTTGGAGTTCGGCAAGGAAGGTTTGATTCAGGACCTCCATAAATTTTTCCTGGAAAAACACTTCCAAGAGAAATTCGCCACCACTTCCGAGCCAGACCCCGAGCCCGAGCCCGATCTGGAGGAAGAGGATCCGCAAATTGCTGATGCCATGGCTAATGCCAACAAACCTCAGCCAATCCAACAACAACCGCACAAGTTCGCTGGGCTAATGTACGCCATGCCCACCGACATCGAGACCTACCATTCCAGTCGGGCGCACCCTGGTCTTATTGTGCAAGACGCAACCCCTACGAGCTTGCAGAACTACCACGCTGCGTTGCACAAGAATTACATTGCCTCCTTTGCGGGTTTGGCCGCGATCCTCCCGCACGAGTATGCTGGGCCCAATGTCGCACCGCTCATCGAACCATACACAGAAGACGGTATTTACACTCCACGGGTGGCAGATAAAGCCGGCAACGAAACCATCAGCACCTCAATGGCCGAGCGGCCCATGCGTCTAACCAAGCTCCAGCTCAGCACCCCGCCTCAAGTGGTCGGCTCCTCTGCAGCTAATCACCCGCTGAAGACGATCAAGGTCGTTGGAACGGTTGTCGTGGATGAGGCGGTTGATATTAACTGGCGCGACAACCCATACCCTGTTGGCAGCATGGCCTACGTGAGCAACACCCCCAAGAAGGACAAGTCGTCGAGGTCCCAGCCAATGGTCAGTGGATACGGAATACTCCCACCGTTGTACGGAGCGAAGAATAAGCTCTTGCAGAAATCTGCGGCAGCGTCGCCAAACGACACTCGGTCACCACCCAAACACGATCTTTTGAAGCAGTTACATGCTATGGTGAGGCGGCCGACCCAGCCGCCTTTGGACAAGAAGTAATCGCTCTCAATTTAAATTTCGTAACGTACATCGTTGTTGATTTATTACTACCTTTCATAATGCTCAATGAAATAGCACCTCTCCCAGTGTTTGAGCTTCCAGCAATTCTCTTGGTTAAGACCACTTTGCGGAGATATCCATAATCCCGTCATCTTGTACCTGTAAACCCTTATAAACTCCTTGCGCGTTCCCAAGACTCGAGTCGTCGACTTTGTCTTACGCAACCAACCAAAAGCATATATCAATTTTTCAATCAACCAGAACGTCTTACATAGCCCCCACTGGCCCCCTTCGAAAAACCTGGGTTCTGAGCGAAGATCAGAACAAAATGTGCCTGGATGTATTCAATCTTGACATATCCGACGTACCGCAATTAACCAGAAGTATATGTCCACTGTCTTTACGTCGGGCCTCTTAACTCGGCGGCGGCGATGTTGGACCGTTGAATATCCAGCTGTGTGTCCTTCTTGCTCTCGCCAGACGAACAGTCACTAATTACCTTTGCAGAGCTATTCCTTCAGCGCCTGACTTCCAAGTCCCAATGCTGTATATTTCGGGCCTAGTGCTGATCAATCTCCTCGTCCAATCCACCCAAGGTCTATTCATTCAAGCGACCTGTCGAGCAGGAAGCAGATATTGCGTTCAGAAAAATACTCAAGGAACATGGTGCTATTCGACCGAGGCCGTGCACGTAGTGGCCACGGATTGCCCCGGGGAACACCTGGAATTGCAAGGAGCACTTAACAGCCACCTCAAGCAGGATTTATCTATCGCCTACTACAATGGCGTAGATAACGGCCGTTTAGGAGGAGTTGACTACGCCGTGAACACGACTACAGGGATCGTTCGCCTCTGTCTGTCCAACGCAGCAGCTGATGGGTTATTGCAAACCCTTTGTATGAACGTTGCTGGTGATAATTCCGTGGATGGTTCTCCATATTGCTTGGTTACTCTTGGACCCCCCGTCACCACCGACGGATGTTATGTAAACCTCGGCGTGACGAACAGTACAACCTCATCAACGACAAGTACGACCTCATCAACGACAAGTACGACCTCATCAACGACAATTACGACCTCATCTTCAACGTCGCATCGGCCCACATTTACAACGGACCCCGCTCCCATATCTACCAGGTCCTCCTCTTCTTCTTCCACACAAAGTACAACTCTGCCCACATCAGGAGTATCGAACAACTCCGCCCAACCCAGATCCAACAAAGTAACTACGGTTGTTGTTCCAGCCGTGTTGTCGATTTTGGTTCTCATTGCGATTGGTATTGGCATTATTTTCTGGAGGAGACAGAGAAGATTGGAACAGGAAATGAGGGAACTAAGGCGGAATCGGCCCAGAGGAAGGCCAGATTCAGGTGGAAGAGGCTAATGATCTCATGGTCAAAAGCTCTAAGCGGGCCGGCGCCTATTGAAAGGGTCTATTGAAATCATCCGATTATCAGAGTACTGTACCTTTTTGTTCGGTTTTATTCTGAATACAGGCTCAAGCGGATTCTCAGGTGAGTTCCTGTCAGTCATCGATTGACGTGGGTGAGGGCCCTGTAATCCTGTCCTTTTGGAAAGCCTCCTCCCTCTTCCCTTCATCTCGCGAGGCGTTGATTCAGAGCAGCCATAGGTTCTAAAATATTT
>Ga0307517_10008942_pt1 | contig 14290 bp, 11 predicted proteins | sample 23_EM_MG_FD_194515 | JGI IMG/M metagenome (GOLD analysis project Ga0307517, IMG submission 194515) | Populus trichocarpa ectomycorrhiza microbial communities from riparian zone in the Pacific Northwest, United States - 23_EM | ecosystem: Host-associated > Plants > Roots > Unclassified | place... | reverse complement strand
CAGTTACTAGGCTTAGGGCTAAGAAGTTCAAAGAAGCTTTCAATGGACTTCTTCAAGATACATGGGCTAAGGTGGACTTCAAGAGGATTTGTAATAATAAAGAGCAAGCCTTGATTAATCTGATTCACGTTCAAGAGGGGCTTGTTGGTGGAACCAAGACTATTACACAAGGATTGGGAGAAGAACACTAGATTCGGACAGTTTGACCTTTCATTACTCTTTTGGTAATAACTGGAGCTACATATCGAATTTTGATGTGATTCTAGTTAGGATGGAAACTAGACTTCCATACCTTTCCAACGGTATATGGCACGCCTTCTAATTCATTACAACGAGAGAGAACTATTCATTTTCAGTTGGGCCTTGTTGCTGCCAGATAGAATGCGGAAACAACGAACTTGTCTTATTTAATTAGTTGGGCTATCAAACTTTATTTATTTTGAGAGGAGACAATTTGTTTGGGTTTTAGACTTGTTTATTTTGTTTATTTTAATTAGTTTGAGCTAGTTTTAGCTTGGGTTGATTATTATTTAAATTGGATTCATGTGAGACCCATTAGGGAAACTAGGGTTTTGGCTTGGAGTTTAAATACTCTTTAGGAATAATTTTAGGTCAGACTTTTTTTGATATTTTCAGCATTGTAGCCGACTTTTGGTTGCTCAATCTTGGTTCTTGATTGAACTTTCAACTCTTCAAAGAATTGACCATTCTTTGTTGTGAATTTATACTTCCTTTGCTCGTCTCCAGGTGTAGGCATTGTGATCGAGTTGGTTTATAGTCTTGTTGCCTTGAAGCAAGTCTTCCATTGTGATAAGCTCATTCAAATCTTAACAAACTTAGGTTAGATTGATCTTGGGGTCGTGAATACCATTAAATTTCGTTAGGGTTCGCATCACCTGGTCCAAGTATTTAGAGGAGTTACTAAAGGAAGTAACCGCTTCCTCTACTTATATATATAGGGACATAATCTATATGAAAAGTTAAGTTTTTTATTGTTGAAAGAAAATAGTTCTCTCTTTCTCTTCTCTCAACTTGGACTCTCCACATTAACTTGACAATATTTACAAAGACGTTCGTACTGTGGAATATCACTTTGGTTCTAATAATTGAAGTGGCACTGAAGTAATTGATCCAGGGACAAGAGAGCGAATTCTCACGTCACAAGTAAGTTTCCTTACAATTATACACTTCAGAGTGCACTTTCTAGCCCTCGTATACCAGATAGGGCATTTTCTATCCCTATCTCTTTTCTTCTGAGTGCTTTTTTGAGCCCTCGTCTTCGAGGTAGTATGTTTTCTAACCTTATCTCCTTTTGAGTGAGCCATTGAGCCCTTATCACTTAGATAATGCATTTCTAACCCTACTCTTTTTTAGCGCGCCTTTGAGCCCTTATATCTCAGATAATTTGCTTTCTAGCCCTATCTTTATTTTCCTCGAGTACGCCTTTGAGCTCTTATTACTCAGATAGTGTGTTTTCTAACCCTATTTTTTAGCGCATCTTTGAGCCCTCATATCTCTAATAGTGTGCTTTCTAACCCTATCTTTATTTCTCTCGAGTGCATCTTTGAGCTTGCATCACTTAGATAATGCATTTTCTAGCACCATCTCTTCTCTTTATGAGTACGCCTTTAAGCCCCCATCTCCTAGATAACACGTTTTCTAGATAATGCATTTTCTAGCACCATCTCTTCTCTTTATGAGTACGCCTTTAAGCCCCCATCTCCTAGATAACGTGCTTTCTAGCCCCATCTCTTCCCTTGAGTACACCTTTGAGACCTCATTACTCAGATAATGCGCTTTCTAGCCCTATCTCTTCTCTTTTCGAGGGCGTCTTTAAGCCCTTATCTCTCAGATGGTATACCTTCAGACCCTATCTTCTTCCTTTCGAGTGTGTCTTTGAGCCCTTATTTCTTAGATAGTGCGCATTTAGCCCATATCTTCTTCCTTACGAGTGCACCTTTAAGCCCTTACCTCTCAGATACTGCGCCTTCGGGCCTTATTTTCTTCCTTTCGAGTAAGCCTTTGAGCCTTTGTCTCTTAGATAGTGCGTATTCAGGCCATATCTTTTTCCTTTCGAGTGCATTTTTGAGCTTTCATCACTTAGATAGTATGTTTTTTAGCCCAATCTCTTCCCTTGAGTGTGCCTTTGAGCCTTTATCACTTAGATAATATACTTTCTAGCCCTATCTCTTTCCTTTCGAGTGTATCTTTGAGCCCTCATCTTCTAGGTAGTGCATTTTCTAACCTCATCGTCTTTTGAGTGCACATCGAGCCCTCATCACTTAAGATAGTACGCATTCTAGTCCTATCTCTTTTCTTTTCGAGTGCACTTTCTAGCCCTCGTATATCGAATATTGCACTTTTTAACCTTATCAATTGAGTGTGTCTTTAAGCCCTCAACCATCAGATACTACGCTTTCTAGCCTTATCTTTTTCTTTCGAGTTTGCTTTCTAGCCCTCGTATACTAGATAATACATTTTCTAGCCTTATCTCTTTCCTTTCAAGTGCACCTTCAAGCCCTCATCACTTAAGATAGTACGCATTGTAGCCCCATCTCTTTTCTTTTTTAGTGTACTTTCTAGCCCTTGTATACCAGATAGTGTGCTTTCCAGCCTTATCTATTGCGCCTTTAAGCCCTCAATCATCAGATAATACACTTTCTAGCCCTATCTCTTTTCTTTTTTTAGTGCATTTTTAGCCCTTGTATACCAGATAGTGCGCTTTCCAGCCTTATCTATTGCGTTTTAAGCCTTCAATCATCAGAGATTACGCTTTCTAGCCCCATCTTTTTTTTTTAGTGCACTTTCTAGCCCTTGTATACCAGATAATGCGTTTTCCAACCTTATCTATTGTGCCTTTAAGCCCTCAATCATCAAATAGTACGCTTTCTAGCCCTATCCCTATCACTTTCTAAACGCTTTGAGCCCTCATTTCTAAAGAACTGATCATTTTTTGATCTAGTAAGTTCACTATCTCTCATTTCTTTTTTCTTATTTACAAATTACTATGTAAAGTCTTTTATGAGACTTTCTGTCGTAAGCATTGTAAACATGGAAAAACTGTTATAACTCATTTTTGGGTTATTCTCCAAAATTTATCCTGTTTCCTCATAAAAATAAAAAACTAAAAGCAATAATAACAAGAAGACTGGCAATTTGTAAAAGTTGGTTGAGGAAGGTTTTAGATAAAAAGAAATAAAATATTGTTGGGCCATTAGTTGGCCCAACCCATTTTGGGCGAGCCGAGCCTGATTTCAGGCCGGGTTTAGCCCATTCATTTAAAAAATAATAAATAAATAATATATATAGTAGAAAAAATAAAAAAGCTAATTTTTCAAAAGACTATTTTGAAATTATCTATGGGCCCGTCATACATTTTTCTAACAATTTTGTCTAATATCAGGATGTAGATTTACACTATAAGATATGGACCCGATATCAATGTATCTTATTTTTCCCCATGCAAAATTCAAAATTTCAAAAATGAACTTTATTTTTTTAATAAAAAAGATGTTTTGTTTTCACGCATACAATCAAATTCTAAAATTTTCATGCATATTTTAAAAAAAAACAAAATTGTATTTTTATCATGTTTTAAAATACAAAATGAATATTGTAACCTGTTTATGATTATCCATTAGGATTTGGCTAAAATTTTGGAAAAAAAAACCCATAAAAATTAATTCATTTAATTAATATACAGGGCATGAATTTCATAACATAATACATAATTATGTTATTAATTTAAATGGATTGATAGAAATAAATTTTAGAAATTAGTTGTATCTAGTGAATAATTGTGATGCTAAAATTAAAGCTTCAGAACGGTTAGGATTTAACCCGATAAGATATAGACTTTCTCATGAAGGAAGATGTGCCTTGAACTTTAGATGAGACCAACAAATAGAAACACGACTTAGAATAATAATCTAACAACAATGTAGTTTACCTTAGACAGGGTGAACTGGAGGTGATGCGTCTTCCCTTTGCTCAACTAGTCTCCTTACCTAGACTATCGCAAACCATTAGGTTTCCTAGCAACCATAATACTTGGTGGCGACTCTTGAACTTTATAATCATAATTGTATGATTAAACCCAAGACCCCCTTTAACATTCTCAGGAGGTAGCTATGTCATTCGACGTCGTGCACGTAATGAGAGTATATATGGCAAAGTAACACTAATTGATTTGTTAATGCCACCTTGAACTTTAGATGAGACTAACAAATAGAAACACGACTTAGAATAATAATCTGACAACAATGTAGTTTACCTTAGATAGGGTGAACTGGAGGTGATGCGTCTTCCCTTTGCACAACTAGTCTCCTTACCTAGACTATTGCAAACCATTAGGTTTCCTAGCAACTATAATACTTGGTGACGACTCTTGAACTTCATAATCATAATTGTATGATTAAACCCAAGACCCCCTTTAACATTCTCAGGAGGTAGCTATGTCATTCGACGTCGTGCACGTAATGACAGTATGTATGACAAAGTAACACTCATTGATTTGTTAATGCCACCTTGAACTTTAGATAAGACTAACAAATAGAAACATGACTTAGAATAATAATCTGACAACAATGTAGTTTACCTTAGATAGGGTGAATTGGAGGTGATGCGTCTTCTCTTTGCACAACTACTCTCCTTACCTAGACTATCGCAAACCATTAGGTTTCCTAGCAACCATAATACTTGGTGGCGACTCTTGTACTTCATAATCATAATTGTTTGATTAAACCCAAGACCCCCTTTAACATTCTCAGGAGGTAGCTATTCATTCGACGTCGTGCACGTCACGACAGTATGTATGGCAAAGTAACACTCCTTGATTTGTTAATGCCATAATCTCCACATGGTCAGGAAGAAAATCAAATGATATTTCAGGATGGGGCTTCGGAGTGTCAATTGAAACAAAGGAAACATGATATTCATTTCTGATCATGCTTTGTATAAAGAACCCAAAGACAATGTTGGTTCTTTGGTTGTGTAGCTTCGTGAAAGTGGATTCATAAGTGAACATGTTGCAAACCTTGGAAAGAAGCCTACATTTCCCTAGTCTCCATTGATGAATGCATTAACACTTCATAGATGATATCTGAGCATAGGTCATGAGTTGAGTTCATGGTAAAACAAAGGTTTTTGTTATCGGCTTAAGGAAACCATAACAATGCTTATGGATTGGAAGTCAAGCAAATCCTCTTTAACATTGTCAGACATTGACAACTCTTGACTTTTTAATGGAAAACTAGATTTGAAGGACCTATATTTCGAATACTGATACAACCATATTATTTGATAGTTTTATATATATTTACCTGGTATTTTGTTAATGTTTTTTATATAAAATTCCTTGGTGATCTTTGTTTTATATTCTTAAGGTAGTTTTGAATGTGAGATTCGAAAAGGAGTAAATTGGAGATAAAATTCAGACCATGTTTCAACTCGTGCCGAATATTAGCAGATTTGACCTCTGATCGATGTTTTATGCAGAACTTAAGTTGTAGAGGTCAAAATGAAGTGATTCCAGTGGAATTAGAAAGATAATATTCATAAATTTTGATACATATATGGCAAGAAAAATAAAAATAAAAAATAAAGAATATGGAAATCACAGCCTTTAAAGATAAGTCTCGCATTCTGTCAATTTTGACCTTCGGGCATTCTGACTTGAATATCTTGAGTTAGAGAAGTCCATTTGATGCAAACTTTTGGATTCCTAACTCTAGAACCTATCAATACCAAATATCAGCAGAAAAAGATCTCATATGAGAGAGATATGATTTTTCTAAGACAATTTATAAATTCTGCCAGCAGACAGGTTTTGTGAAGAAACAAGTCCAACTTACTTAAATGTAAATTGTCTACTTTGGCAAGGATTTTTTTTTTTGGAGGATACAAATGGAGGGATGTGGGGATTAGGGTTTCCTAAAAAGTAAAAAGAAAAAGAAAAGGAAAGAGAGGAGGCAGCTAGAAAAAAAAAGAAAACTCCACTTTTTTCTCCTATACTCGAAATTATGTTCTCATTTGTTCTATTCATTAGTTTTTCGATAGACATGCAAGACTAAGTTATTTTTCTTGGTTGAAAGTATAATGAAACCTTCTAATTTCAAAAACTATGAGATCTATTCTATTTTTTCTTTTCAGTTTATATGATGAATATGAATGTTTTTCTATGCTTATTTCCTATGATTGTTTAGTTTTATTGTTAGAGCGGACTCTAAATTATTATTCTAAACCAATCTACTTCTAAGTTTGCTATTAAAACCAGAGTTGTGATATTTAAACTTGTGAAGCGATTAGGTTTAATAATTATGGTGGATCTATGTTATTAATTTTAGGAAAAATATTCAATTAAATCGAACATAAACTGCAGACAGTTATGTTGTCTAGATTTATTAATCTATCTAGTTCTTAAGGTTGCCATTGAATTAAATTACTAGTGCGGACACTATGGTTATTTAATGGTTAGGGTTAGTTACACTACAGATTGGTTTTCTGACTAATGTTAAGAAAAGATAGATATTCAAAATATAAATTGATGTGTCGTTTCAATGATCAATTTTGATTTCTATAGGTGGATGTTTACTTGAGACCAAGGTTTTTCTCTTGATAAGTTTTAGATTTATTTAATTTAGCTTGATTATTTTATTTTGTTTACCATAATATAGCCTAGATAACCTCAAAACCCCCCAACTTTGAATCATCTAGCATAAAGACCTGAACTAGATCTTCCTTATAGGATCGGCCTCTTGATTGCTCTAAACTATCTTGTTTGTTAAGTTATGGTAATTAATTTATGTGATCACGACATCGCAACAAATACCTGCCGTGCAGATTCCATAATTCATAAATATGGATGCATATGGATGTATGATTATGCATAATGATGTATGTTGGATATGGATTAGCTACACCCTGGGTTGATATATGGTCATCATTCCTTTATAAATGGGAAATGTTCTAATCCTTTCTTAACTATCGAGAACATTTAATCTGAGCCAATGCTTATCATCATCATCATTGTTTATAGGGAGAAAGGCAAAGACTTTATTTTATATGTCGCTAAGAAAAGAATCAGTCTCAGCCATGCTTTGTTGAAATCGGTGGACATCCCTTCCAATATTTTGGGCATTATGGTGGATTCTCCAGGCATAGATAGAGGCTCGGTCAACTGCTCATCCATGTTTCTCATCTTTTCTAAAAGGAACATGTTGTTCCTATTCAGTTGATTGTTGTTGATGTCAATCATCTGGTTGTGGTGCTCGACCAGTTCACACTTTTATTTCAAATGATTTGCCTTGGCCTTTTCTTCATCAAGCTTTTTCTGTAGCAGATTAAACTCATTTCCCATTTTATCCAAATTAATTTTGAAGACCCCAACAACCTTTCCTTTGGCTTTCGCTTCAGCCAGCTCACTTTCCAACATCACATATTTCTTGTATAGCCTTTCATACTACACAATCCGGCTGTCTAATTCAACTTGGGTTTTTGAAGACATATCAGTCCTTTCTTGGCAATCATTGAATTTGGTTTTTAAAGCCTCTAGCTCAATACTGTTTTGCATCCAATATGTTTCCAATTCTTCTTGCTCTTTCTCAATTTGGTTTCTAGCTGCCTTTTCTCCTTCCAGTTGCTTCTCTAAGGGTATGATGTTATTATCCTTTTCCTCCATTGTTGCTCTGTAAATTTTCTAAATTTCTCTTTAGTGAGGATTTGTTCCTCGAGGGATATCTTAAGGGCTTTACTGGCTCAAATGATATCTTGAGGGCTTTACTGGTGCCTACCTCCATTTGGAGTCTTTCTAGTTGTTCTCTCAACTCTTCCTCGTTGTTAATCCTTTTTTCTTTTAGTCAGTTCAATAGCTTGCAAAGTCTCGGCTTCATATCCAAAAGTCATGGGGATGGTGACTAGTGATAGATTTCTCCACCTTTGATACTTTTCACTAGTAACTTGATCTCTCAAACCATCTGATTCTTTCTTGACTAATACCAGAAGCTTCCAGTCTTGCTTGATGTTTTTCATAACTTCCAAAGCATATTGATCCTTGAATAACCCTAAAAAATGAGATAACCTAGCCATCCTTGGCACATGTTGTACACCCCTAAGTTGCCTCACAACCAAAACGGATGCGTAGCTAACATATTTGGTCACTCCCATCAGAGGCACCCATAATCTTTGCCCACAACTTATCAAGTAATTTGTTACTCTCATTCATGGGGCTTTCCACTTCACTTCTCCTTCCATTCCTCTTCTTTAACTATCTTCAATGGTCTTTGACTAGATCACTAGCTCGGTTTCTATATGGCTAATCAACCATATGTACAACAATTGTTCATAACATCTCATTGATCCCTTGCAAACCATCCTACAATGGTTGAGTGTTAAGATAATTTCTGTTAGTATCGCCACAATGGGATTTATCTTAGTGTTTTCATGGGGTGTGCATTCCAAAGCAATATATCACAAATAAACTAATGATGCATAAAGATATTTATCCATATCCAACATACATGTATGAGCAGGATAAAACATGCTAAGACATAAAAAAAACCAAATGCAAAAATTTAAACACGTCAATTCAAATAAACCACATAAAACACATAAAGCCTAGTTCAATGCTGTCAAAAACAAAAAATTTCCAGTGGAGTCGCCATTATGTCGCACATGGGCGCATGGTATAACGGGGCGTCGGGATCGAAGATTCGACACCCAGTTGTTTGGATGTTTGGTTTAGGGTCACTGAAGACCTGGATGTACTAGTTTTATCAGAAATTCCAAGGGTAAGGAACTGGTTGTGGCTAAGAAAGGTATTAACACCCTTATTGCACCTTACCTGAGGTAAGTTACATTGTGTGATCTAGATATGGTTTAAAGTTTTGATGGGTTCCTAACCGATAGTCTGTCTATGACTTAGAATAAAGATTTACTCTCATGAATAAATCTGATATTTTGAATTTATTATGGGCACGTATAGCCAAATAAATTCTTATAGGAAGGGTTTATGTAGGTGCCCGACTAGGTTCACCTATTCTGGGCCAAAAGAGTTTTCTATAACACGTATATTATGGTAAAAAAAAAATACTCCCAATCAAAATTGATGAATACCAAAAATAAGCCTAAGAGTTTTCTAGTCAACTTCTGATATTTAAATATCAGCCTACTTGTAGGTCCAATATTTATTGATCATTAATTTTTAGTAATTAAAATTTTTAGGGTTACTGAAATATTGATCAAATCCTTAAGAAAATATAAAAACTTGTTTTAAATTCCATAGAAAATACAAAAAAACAAATATGCATTTTTTCTCCTTTTTATAAATAAAATGCAAGTTTTATAAGGATTGGATCGTATGCAATAAGCATAAATCCTTGTTTTGTTATATGCAATTAAAACATTGGATTAATTAATTTTTATTTTTATTTTTTCCTTTTTTCTTAACAATTATTTAACAAAAAATAAAATAAAATGCGCGCGCGCCCTTTTTTACTAATTAATCACATACCAAAAAATTACACATGTTTACATATCACCAAGAATTCAAATTCTAAAAATAATTTAAAAATACACACTAAAAATTCAAAAATTAGCAAAATGATCCTTCCAAGGGTTGAAAGAAAAATAAAGAGATTCCTGAAAACTCGGGAAGCACACTGGAAGAATCTGGGACAGTCAGAACAGTGGCGACCAAGGTTGTTAAAAACACTTTTTTAACACGATACAAAATATACAATATAAACTCGGATCGTAAAATCATAAAATCATAAAATAAAATATTTTAACTAATTATATATTGACGTTTTCAGTCAAGTAGTAAATAATAATATAACTAAAGTAAAAATGAAATAAATTCATTATTCCTATAGTGAAACAGAGAGAGAGAGAGAGAGTTCAGTTGTTGCATTAATAACGTTATCACAACTTGCTACAAAAAATTCATTATTCCTACAAAAGTAAATATCAGTCGCGGTGGAGATTACTGCTTTTGTCTTCTAAGCCTGCATATTCCATATCATCACAGCTCAAACAAGCCCACATGGAACACCATGGAAGAAAACATCAGAGTCATATGCTCAAAATAAAAGCACTCTGAGACTCCATGAAATCTGAAAACGAAGACTTACCATTCACATGAACTTAATAGAGAAAGGATAAAATGTGTCATTCAATTGTGCCCTTTCAAATCCTTACTGCTATTATTCCATTTTCCAAGACAACAACTCCCATATGGCCATGCAAACACCTCATTCCCTTTCAACACTCCATTTTCCCATTGCCCGTTGTATCTATTCCTATTAGCTCCAAACAAAAGGATTGAAATAACATACTCCAAAGAATGGTTAGAAGGAGTTTGCTGAGATTTTTGAGAAATCGCCATGTTTTATTCATTATATAGATTATATGAACAAGGAAATTATCAAAGCTTGCTAGATCTGAATCGTGGAACCACAGAGCTTGGAAATCAACCCAGAAACTCAAAACCATTAACTAATCAAACCAAGAAAGGTCAGATGAGTTAAACCCAGAAATTCAAATGAATTGAAAACTAAAATCAACCCAGAAAATAGAGATGAAGGAATGGCGAGATTAAAGATTCAGTTTAGCAGCAGATCTAGTAGAATAACTAGTACTAAAATCAAAGCAATTAGATTTGTTACTGACGAGATCTCATAACGACAATAAACAATTAGATCTATTACTGATGAGATCTAGTAGAATAACTCTGGTTTTTGCTAGTTTTCACGGTAACACAACAGCTGAACAGCAGTTGGTGCAACAATTTAAAGGCAAAGTAAACTTGCCGGAGAAAGAAATTGGCAAGAATGATGTTGATTGATCATTGCAGAGAAAAAAGAAGCAAAAACTCGTACGTGAGGAAGAGGAATAAATATTACATCATTACTAGAGAGCATTGATCCTTATTTCATAAATGGAGTCAATTAATATTTTTGCTATTTTCAAACTCATAAACTCGGTCCGAGTTTACCAAGTTGATTGAGTTTAACCGAGTTTGATCGAGTTTGCTGGTTTTCAAGTTTTTAACCCAATTTTGCACGTTATATACATGTTGACTCGTAAAATCGTATGATTTTGCGAGTTAATTCATGATTTTGACAACCTTGGTATCGACACGTGGGTCTCACGTGCCACTGCAACTGACGGCGCATGTAGGTGATGCTTTGACGTCTTGGGAGTCGCATGATGATATGGATCGGCCAACTCTTCTTCCCTCTTCACTCCTATGTTGATGGTGTAATAAAAGGGAACATGTAAAAGCAAGAAACAAACACAACAAACTTCGGTTCAGTTTCATTCTTTTTCCTTTTTAGATCTGCTTATCTCTCATTATTTTTTCTTCAAATGGTCATTGCTGCTACTACCAAAGGTGGAGAAACGTGTGCGAAAAGGGTCAGTTCAGTGGTATTTTGATTTTTTTTTTTAAAAAGCAACATCAACGTTAACTCAAAAGGCACGTTAACAATTAAAAGCATTTGAAAGTAGATTTTTTAAAAAAATTTAAATTCTTTGGAAATCACACTGAAAATTTTGCATATACGTCAAGAACACATTTTTTTAGATTTTTGTTGTTTGTTCTATTTCTTGGTTTTTTTGAAAAATTTCAAAACAAAAAAGATAAAAAATTAGGTAGCAACACATAGTATGCAACATCATTAATATTCTTATAAAACAAAAAATGCAAGGGTTTCATCATCTATTCATCCTGATGAAGCTGTGAAAATCCTAGATTTATTTTATACCATAAAATAATTAATTAATGAGACATAATGTTTTCCAATACAATTTAATAAATTTATTGAGTAGATTAAGGTGTACACATCTATAAGGAATTTAATTAAAAATTAACTTAATCCTTCTTCATCTTTTCTTAACATCCTTTACAACAATCCCTTGAACATTCAAGAGATTTGTTCCATAACTCGGACCGGGCAATTGACTCTCGGGTAACATCCTTATCGCCCATAAATAATGACTCTATTTATATTGTTATAAGTTGTTAGAAGCTATGTAATTTCTTAAACTTAATCCTATATGAATTGTCCATGTCATATAAGTAGTTTACTTGTTGAATCATAATACAAGCCATACTCTAATTAAACCATAACTCCTTTTTTATATATATAAATACATGAAACCTAACTTATAATATTAACTATATAATAGTGCATCTTGATGGTTTTTATTCTGCATAGGAATAGGCACTTCGGTCGATCATATATATAAACATTTTCTTTATAATCAATTGCTTAATCTTGCTCGATTACTTGGTTTCCCTTCACGTGGTCAGTCATTGTCTTGTTTTTCTTATCTTTAGTTGATCATAATACTATTCATGATTGATTTTAACTTATATATTTTTTGTATGACAAAGAACAATTACTGTTTTTATTTGACCTAGCTAGCTACTTGTAAAAATGTTTATTTAATTTTGGGTATAAATAATAATAATAACAAATCAAAATTTAAAAAGTGCTAAATTCGCAAAACATGACACATTCCCATTAACAGTAATAGATGAGAACTTTCATAAACCCATCATCCATCCATCGAACTTTATGACAGATTACAAGATCGTTCGAGATATCATATAAGAACTGCTTTACATGTGCTGCTGTGCTTAAGGTGTCCCTTGTCAGGGAATATATTCATACGAGGCTGGAAATAGAAAGAAAGCTGGTGTTTCTTTATGTTATAGAAGCAAAAAATAAAAATAAAAATTAAATTTTTTTTAAATATTTTTAAAACACAAAAATAAAAATAAACAGAAAGTTCATTGGGCTGCAAATAACAATTGTGCATTATTGCTTCTTCACAAGAGAATTTTGTTGCATGTAACCCAGACCTACAAGGGAAACTTACTAGCCCTTTTGTTTTTTGGACACCCCAACCAAAACAGGGTACCCTACAATTCTTTAGATAGGAAAATGACACCCTAGGAAAAAAAAGTAGGTTGCGCAGGAAATAATGAATTTAATTTTACTTTTTTTTAATTAAAATAATAATATATTTTTTTTAACACCAACATGATTAAAATCATTTCAAAACACTTAAAAAAAAAAAGCAATTTAAAAATGTTTTGAAAAGAAAGTTGTAACCAAATAACAAATACTCAATATACAACTACTCCTCGTTTGTATGACTGTGAGGGTAAATTAGCTAGGACCCAAAAGGTGCCCTGTGAGGAATGCCTTTTCTTCTCCTTGCACTGGAAGAAGGTGGAGGAGGCGTGGGCGGGTATATGTCTTGCTGTTGCTGTGAGCCTTCACGCAACTCTTCTTCCCCTCTCGAAATGCCTTCTCTCCTTTCCATTAATGCCTCATTCTTCGCCTCTATGGTAAAGCTTGCTTCACCATTTCGTTTTACTCCTACAAGCTATGTTTTTAAAGAAAATGTCAAACAAACCAACAGATCCCATATAATTAACAAAACCATCCATAATCAGTATCATGTTTTTATATTTATTGTCATTAATTAACTATAGGGATATTTTTCTTTATCATAACGACAATGGTGACAATGCTGACAAATTACAACCATCTGATGAATTGTGAGAAAGTGAAATATATATATTTATGCAATATTAAGGTAAGATCAAGGCAAGAACTAACCTTGCATCCTAATGAACAAAAGCGAAAAGGGTCCAAAAGGCTTCTTCCACAAATTACACAAATATGAGCAACTCCTTTTCCATATTTTGGCTGTGGCCTCTCCTTGAGAAACAAGACTCTAGCACTGTTTATCACATAGGTTTGAACTCCACTTATGTCCAATACCTTTTGAATCTCTGTAACCCTCACTACGTCGTGATATGAAGATCTCCTTATCTACCAATTGCCAAAGAAGAAAAAATCATTACAAAAAATGATAAACCTAGCTTAGAGAGACAGACAGACAGACAGACAGAGCCTCATTCTTGTCCTAGAACTAGATATAATGAAAATGTGAACAAAATGACCTGAATTACTTGATGATCCTTGTGTCTAGAAGAACGGCAATAGAAGCAAAATGCACCACCTTCACAGTCTAAGCAATACATATTGCATTCATTCCTTGCTGCATCCCCATGTGTCCGGCACACGGTGAAAAAAGATGTGCTTAGCAATGACTCTAACCATGGTGGTACCAACATTGTATCCTATCAAACAAAATTCCCCAGCCCAAAAAAATAAAAAAAATTAGCACATATAACCCAAAAGGAAAGAAAGAAAGAAAAGGTAAAGAGAATCGTGAGAGGGAGAGTAAATGATCAACAGTACCATTTTCAAAG
>Ga0307517_10008941_pt1 | contig 14290 bp, 7 predicted proteins | sample 23_EM_MG_FD_194515 | JGI IMG/M metagenome (GOLD analysis project Ga0307517, IMG submission 194515) | Populus trichocarpa ectomycorrhiza microbial communities from riparian zone in the Pacific Northwest, United States - 23_EM | ecosystem: Host-associated > Plants > Roots > Unclassified | place... | reverse complement strand
ATAAATAACATATGGGTTTTGAAATTTGAGAATTGAAGTACACCATTCTATGATTGCCTGTAGGTCGACCCTGACTCACATGGTGGAGTGAAGGTGTGATGGAGACGCATCAACTGCAAGGAAGGTTTTAGGTTACAGATAATTGTATGAGACCAGAACAGACTGTAAGCGAATTAATTATTTCCAATTAGGGCATCACCTCTTAGAGGGCCTTGCCCTCAAGAAATGAAACCCAGAATCTCCTAAAATAAGGTATGGATTGACTACTCTTGGACCACCTGGCCTACTAATGTTTGGACGGCCATAAAAGCATGACGTAGAATTCCTGGCAAATATTGATGATCCTTTTTCCAAGATCTGGCTTTGCAGCCTGGGATTTCTTTTCGCTAGCCAATTAACGAAGATGGAGCATTGCTTCCTTCTCTTGGGTTGTGCCTGGCTGGTCAATGGATCAACGTACGCATGATCTTTTTTAATGTCTATTTAGCATCAAATATTTTTTAATGCCATCTTATGGCAATATGTTGGAGAGCGAAGTCAAAAGAGAAAAAAATTGCAAATTATATATATATATATATATATGTGCGCGCGCGCGCCTTTAATAATGTGTAATGTGACATATGTGCTCTCATATAAATGTGTTTCTAAACTGGAAAAAAATGATTTGATGATTTTTAGATTTTTTTAATGATTTTTTAATGTATTTATATCAAAATCATCTAAAAATATATATTTCTAATAAAATAAATTGTCAAGAACCTCGTCTTACTTCGAATTACTCATTACAAAATTTTATGTCTGTTTTTTATAAGATTAATTTTTAATTTTTATATTATTAATTTAACCAACAATCATTTTAATTATGCTAAATCTTTTTAAATATATGTGCAATATAGTTAATGGGTAAATGAAATGAGATTATTTGAGTAATTAATCGAGGTAGCCAAAAAAATCTATTAGATGTTCATTAAACAGTATTGGTGTTTATTAATGACATTAATTTTACCGTTGGATCAAAAAAAAAAAATGACAATTTTTAAAATAAAAAATAAAATTTGTTAAAAAATAAGAAAATATGGCGCGTAATTTTGTGGTCTTAAACATGTGCTCGCTGGAGATATGCTATGTCTCAAGTTTCCCATTGTTTCTTTCTTTTTTCTTTTTTTTTTATTCTTTCCTATCTTTAAAACCATATCATTTTCTTCTCTTTCCACCATTTTTGTTTTCCTGTTTTTTCCTCCTCGTGAATGAACATCTCTTCCTTTTTTTGTTTGGTCCAATCCGTTTGGTCTGTCTTAATTGGACCTTTTTTATTTTTTCAGATTTTGTTGCATTATCAACATTTATTGTGCTTCTTATGTGGAGATCATCCTTCCAGTTTGGAATATCTTTTTTTTATAGAAAAGAACAAGGAATTTTTATTTTTTATCAGTAAAAAAAGAGATGAAATTCTCGCCTAGTATTTTGATCACTAGAAACTCTAACAAATCTTAAAATCTAGATAAGGGGACTGATTATTTATAGGGAAGACGTATCACCTCTAATAGAAGTGGAACTCAAAATTAATTATAAAATAATTTTCTAAAACTCTGAATATTTATTAAAATTAGACTAAGACCGTGTTTGGCAAAACATTATAAAAAATAGAAATACAAGGCTTGAAGTTTTTCCTGGGATGCGTTTGCCAAACAAGCCTTTACGAACCCAAAAACTGCATTTTTCTACGACAAAATTTATGCCGGGCCAAACATGGTTTTAAGGCCACTCATAGGCTTAGCCCAACCACACGGGCTGGGCTTTATAGCTGAAACCAAAACCAGCACATGCCCAAAAACTTATGCTAATATCTAAGTCGAAACAAAACATTCATAAGCCCAGATCACACATATTTAAGCCCATGGAAAGGAGTGGGCTTTAGCAAAATCATCACCGATGAAACTTATTAAGCTAAGGCCCAAGATTAAACCTATCTTCATCAACCCATTACTATAGCAAGAATGAAACATTTGCTGGGCATAATAACTCTTTAACGAGAAGGCTGGAAGAGAAACTTACCTGCGTCTGAGTTGGCGAAATGGTTGGGGATGGATTGAAGGCTGCTGCTCAAGGTCTTATGAAGGGAAAGTTGCTGGTGTGGGGTGGCTGTTGGTGGTGAACGACGGCTGAGGTTGCTGGTCTGCTGAAGCTTAGAACTCCTTGCTCACGGCATGCTGCTTTCGATTGATTCTTCTGCTGCTGTTCACAGAGCTGCTGGCGACTGGAATCTCTCGGTTGGAACAGGAAAAATGAAACTGTTCTGAAAAGATAAGGAGAGGGAGTGGAAAGTAGTTTAAAAAAAACATATTTATTAAACTCAATAGAATTTCATAACTCGATGAATTCGATCTAGTTTTTAGCCGGATAAGCTATGAAACCAAGATGATCTAAAATATTACAGTCCTGATAATTTTTTTAAAAATATTATTTGATTTTTTTTTCAAAATAATCCATGTTTTATTGATTATTTGAGTTATTTATAAACTCAGGTCCATAATATAATGATGAAGTAACTTCTATAACATTTATTTTAAAACTTAAATTATATAAAAGGTTAAATATGAAGATTTAAAAGTTGACTGCTGAACCATTTAGTAGTAATATAAAAAAAGAAAAATTATGCTCTGAATATTCTTTTACAATTTTAATTTTTAATTTTCTTTTGGCCAACGAAACAACACCCTTTCTGATCTATGTTTTTAGTCTGCAGCATCCATTTAAACTTTAAAGACAAATACCAGTCACATTATCTTATATTTGAGCATGTTGTATGGTTTTTTTGGCTTACAAATGTCTATCTATTTTAATAAGCGACACATCTATCATATTAAAACTAATTTCTGATTTTGAGAGTGTCTTCGCTCGTTCAGTTGTTAGATTCTTTTAATAGTTAAAATATTTTTGATTCAATACTTTAGAGAAAGAAATGTTGAAGAACATGCATTTACAAATTCTTTCTTATTATTCGATTCAAAAGTAGGATGCAAAACCTATTATATATATATATATATATATTTGGTGTTTCCGAATGCTTGACTATGAACAGTGCTATTAGGTACTGGCAAACATTGCCTGCTCGCTCGATGCACGGAAAATCCAACTCAAGGAAAGAATGGGTCAATGGTGATGAAGGAGGAAAATTCAAAGCCCTAGTTGGAATGCGGCCGAAATTCACAAGTTGGATGGAAATTCCTCGTTAGTACCCTCAAGGCTCAAATGGCCTCTTGTCATTGACCTGAATAAAATATGCAAGCTCCTCTTTGCTGCTATTGTATTGACGCAGAGGTTTAGTCAAGGTAATTGATAAGTTCACTTGTAGGTGACGGAGGCGGTATCTCTACAGTTAATTAGTCTGGCTAGTTGATCTATGGAGGAGTTATTGTTGATTTTGGTTTCTGCATGAGTTAGATGAGAATTCCTTCAAATAACTATAAATCTGTATAATTTAATTGTAAAATAAGTGTTGGTTTATATATGCATTTATGTTTAATGATAATAAATAAAGATAATCTATCAATATACTCTCTTGTACGTTTAAGGATAAGGAAAATATAATAACAAAATCTGGTATTATATATAAAATAGTTAAGAATATATCTTAGGCCAGTTTGCATCTTATATTTACCTATGCATTAAAATAATAATTATTATAATTAAAAACTTTCTTTTCATATTTTCTCTTTAATTTCAGTTCAAGATAATAATAATAATAATAATAATAATAATAATAATAATAAAAAGAGTAAAAAGAGTAATGTTATTTTTTAAATTTAATTTTTGATATTAATTTAAAATATAAAAAATTAAAATATATAAAATTTCAACTTCTTTTAATAATATGGTCGCAATGTAAAACAAACAATAAATCCATTAACATTTACATAAAGGACATTGTAACCTCACGACGACTATAATAACAGTCAAACAAAAGTAAACTGTCCTGCACTTCTAGAAGCTAAAAAACAGAGAGATAGATAGAGAGAGAGAGAGAGGGAGGGAGGGAGCCAACCAGAAATTTCAGATTTCAGACAAACAAACAAAAGCAACGTTTAACCTTTTGCACCTTCTCTCTTCCTTCACTTCCTTTTCCCTTCGTCGTACCGACACTGAAATCTAACGATTTCACCACTATTATATACTTTTCTTTGTTCCTCAGTGGAAACTTATCTTTGATTTCTGCCTTTTGACGTAATTACTCTTGTGACCCCCAGGTGTGTAAATGAATCTCTCTAATGCCTACTGTCTCCTCTGTTTTTATTGCAACCAATCTGTTGTTTTGATGACCCCCCGCCTATCCTATTTGATTCAGGCAGTCGTCTGAAAGTGCTCACTGGGCTTCAGAAGCTATATGCTTCTAATGTTATGTCTTTTGATGTTAAATACAAAAAAGCTTTCTTTCTTTTCTTTCTTTTATTTTTTAAAAATGGAAGTTGATTGAATTGTCTGTTACAATATCTGGGGTAGCTGTTTTCTTTTTGTTTTTAAAACGTTATTATGGATATTGATTGATGTTTGATTTTGTGTTGTGGGTTTTGAATATTTGGTTTAGTGATTCAGGATTTAATGGATTTATAGTGAAGTAATGATAAGGATGAGGAATTTTAGTGAAGAGGAAGAACAAGATTCAAATTTTTTTGATACCCGTGAGGAGATATCTTCCGTTTCTGATTGGAGTTCAGATTGCGAGGATGGTAGTCCTAGTGTTTTCAATAGTCTTACATATGATGATTGGACTAAGAGTCCAGAAAGTGTCCAAGATCGGCGGCAGAGGTTCTTAAAGTGTTGGATGGGTTTGAGTTTGGATGGAAATGAACGTGTTGAGGAGGAGTTTGGTAATGATTCCTTGAACAAAATCCAACTGGGTGTTGTTGATAGGATGGTGGATAATAGTGGGGCCGTGTTAAGGACATCGAGTTTTGAAGATGGCTTTTTGTCGGCTCAGTCTTCGATGTCTTCCGGGTCAAGTGAAGCTTGGCGGCAGTCATTTGAAAATGGTGTGCTGGATGGGAATTTTGTGTGTAAAATTAAGAATTTGGATGACGGAATGGAGTTTCTAGTGGATGAATTGGATGAGGATGGAATGCTTAGTAGACTGCATGAAGTGGGATCCAATCAATCTCTTAGTTTTGAAGAGTTTCGGAGAACATTTGCCACATCTCCTTTGGTTGAACGATTTTTGAAGAAGAATGTTAATGATGAAAGGGATATAGCAGAAGCAAAAAGGAAAGATAAACGGAGTTGGTTGAAGAAATTAGGTTTGGTGAGAAGGATTGTTGATAGGCAAGGGACAGCTGCCTCAAAGACCCGTGATCTTGAATCAACCGCAGAAGCAAGGATGCAAAGAGTGAAAGTTCATCCATCCAAAAAGAACATCAAAGATATGTCTTCTCTCTTTACTGGACAGGAATTTCTGGCTCATAAGGGGTCAATTTTGACGATAAAATTCAGTCTTGATGGGCAATACCTGGCAAGTGGTGGTGAAGATGGTGTTGTGCGTGTGTGGAAGGTGATTGAGGATGATAGGTCTAACCACTTTGACATCCCAGCAACTGATCCCTCACGTCTATATTTCACAATGAATCATCATTCTGATTTAGCTTCTCTTGATGTGGATATGAAGAAAATTTATAAAATGAAGAGACATGGATCATCAGACTCCACATGTGTTGTTGTTCCACCAAAGGTGTTCAGGGTATTGGAGAAGCCCCTGCATGAGTTTCAAGGACATAGTGGCGAGGTTTTGGATCTGTCATGGTCTAAGAAAAGGGTTAGTATCAATAATTTTCTAGAATTTAGAGAAATTGTACACATCCTTGTAATAGCTATACCTTAAACTTGCAAAAATTGAACTTAGTGAAGTCTAAATTGCTTTCATCCTCTTTATACTTTTTCGCAGTTTCTAGTGTCCTCTTCTGTTGATCAGACGGTTCGCCTTTGGCAAGTGGGATGCGACAGATGCCTGAGAGTTTTTTCTCATAATAATTATGGTGCGCTTCTCGCTTCTTGTTTTAGTTTCTTTTAACATGTGTAGCATGATCGATAATTTGGTCACTGTTAGTTGATTTATTTCAGTATGATCTCCATTGTTTCTTCATTTTTATTTCAGTATGTAGCATGATCGATGATTTGGTCACTGTTAGTTGATTTATTTAAGTATGATCTCCATTGCTTCTTTTAATACGTGTAGCATGATGAATGATTTGTTCACTGATACTTGGCACTGTCATTATCGTTGCAGTGACTTCTGTTGATTTCAATCCCGTGGATGACAATTATTTTATCAGCGGTTCAATAGATGGTAAAGTTCGCATCTGGGAAGTGCTTGGCTGTCAGGTTGTTGATTATACTGATATACGAGAGATAGTTACTGCTGTATGTTATCATCCTGGTGGAAAGGTTGGTGAATTTCTTGCTATTAGCTCCTGCAAAATAACTATTCAATATTCAAAATGAATTAATGTTTGGACAATCTCTTTACTTAATGTTGCAGGGAGGACTGGTAGGCACAATGACTGGAAACTGCCTCTTTTATGACATTATAGGTATGCATTTCTCCAAGCTAACGCCAAAACATGTTAACCATGTAGCAGAAAGCTAGTACACTGGGAATCTCTATAGAAGGTCTGCATGATGCTAATGAATAATTATGCTTCTTGTTTTCGATAACTCTTCTATTATGCAAGTGAAGACGATTTTGTCGACAAGAGTATTGGGTTGCTCAAGAGTCATTGATTTTTCTATCCAAGTTTAATATTAACGTTTTTATTAGTCTTGTTCAAAACCACACACCGCCAATTTTCTCAGTTCTCTAATTTTTTAAGGTGATTTGTGAGATTCCTTAGGTGATGGGTGAATTTATATTTGAATTATCTCTGAACCATAAGTACACTGATTAATTTCCCACTTTCATACATATTTATGTTGTATGCACAAAAGAGCTGCCTGGCTGACTGCCAAATGATCTTGGTTTGATGATGCAGATAATCAACTGCAACTGGATGCTCAAATATGCTTACAGGGCAAAAAGAAGTTACCAGGCAAGAGGATAACTGGCTTTGAGGTGGTTTAATTTCTCCCTCTTTTGTTTTTCGACAAGTTGCTTCATTCTTCATATTATGCTGGGCAGAGACTCAATTATCCATAATTTTACTCTCCAGTTCTCCCCAAGCGACCCAAGCAAAGTAGTTGTCACTTCTGCTGATTCACTAGTAAGAGTGTTATGTGGCTTGGATGTCATTTGCAAATTTAGGGGTTGGTTTCTATTCCTCCATCTTAATTCTTATTTGTTCTTCCTCGTTATATGGTCTCCTATGGTGCTCAGAACACTTCACCAGTTTGGATGATCTCGCAAGTGGGATTGTGATTTTTGCACCAGCATTGTGTCACAACCTTTCAATATTAATATCCTTTATTCTTTAATCTATAGCTTTGGATTTTTCATTAGTTTGGCGGTTAACTTTGTTTTTTCCTTTCAGCATCGGGCCTAAGATCTGTAGCGAACCAGACTTCCGCGTCATTTACCTCGGATGGAAAACATATTATCTCAACAAGTGAGGATTTTAATGTCCATGTCTGGAACTATGCCAGCCAGGAAAGGACTTCTCGAGCAAAGAACATTCAGTCCTGTGAGAGCTTCCTATCTCAAAATGCATCTGTTGCTATACCTTGGCGTGGTATTGTAACCATTCCAGGAACGCCTTCATCTCTTGAATCTACATGTGGTAATAGTTTCAAGAGTGACCATACACGTCCGAAGTTTTGTGGAGAGCTAGACCAGAAAAAGCTTTCCTCTTCATCAGATTGTTTCTCTCTTGCCCGTGGATTTCTGTTGGAGTCTTTGACAAGGGGATCTGCCACTTGGCCTGAGGAGAAACTTCCCAACTCAAGTCCGAAGACAGCCTCACCTACAAAATCTAGACCTGAGTTCAAGTATTTAAAGAATGCTTGCCATAACATGTTGAGTTCTCACTTGTGGGGTCTTGTTATTGTAACTGCAGGCTGGGACGGACGGATTAGAACATACCTCAATTATGGTTTACCTCTCCGATTATGAAACCACCCGTGTTCGGCAAATTAATAGGGGGTTTAATTTTCATCCTTCAAAGATACAGGCAAGGTTATTTTCATGGTGCTTGCTAGACCATGGGCGGGGATGGTGTATATACCACAGATGAGAAAAAAAAGAAAAAGAAAAAAAGAAAAAGAAAAGGAGTTTACAAACTGTGGACTCTTCATAGATTATACTCAAGTGTACTATAAATTTGACTGTGATTCAAGTTGGCTTGGTTCAGCCTTGTTGTCAACGAATTGCCGGGGGTTACTTTTGCATTCGGAGCATTGTACACATGCTAATTATATGATTCTTTGATTTGTTGCAGTCAAAACTGAATAGATGTTCATGTGCCAATTGGCCCATTTTGTCGATTTGATCCATGCAAAAGTATCTGAGCAGTGAGCAATTGTTTAAGCTAACAATCAAGGGGAAGAAGCCATTGAAAGAAACGTTCTTGTGGCTCTGGTTCACTGGTAAGTGGTTAGCAGCTGTAACCTGATGTGAAATCCAACTTTATTAAAGTCCTGATCCCAATCTGAGTCCTTTTATGGCCATGACTTTAATTTGCACGCCCCCTGCTCTTCATGGCCTCTCGTTCCAGAGTTTCACTTCATGCTGTCAGCAAAGGAGATTAGAATGTGAATGTGAATGATAATAAAATAAAATTAGGTTAAATGACCATTTCTACTACAGACATCATAGCATTAGCCGAGATCTATGCATGTAGAAGAGAGTAAAAGTCTTTTGAATTGATTAGTGATAATTATAGTGACCGAACATCTAATCACAGATCAAAAACAAATTAACAGTGGAAAAACTGTTACTAGTCAAAAAGCTTTTCGTAGCCCTTAACAGTTCAGGCTGTCAAGACTTGTGAAAACCCACTAAGAAATTATGAATATATTTTTCTTCTCTGTTTTTTTTCTTCTTACGGCGATAAAGACAGGTAATTGCTCGCACCATTTTCGTACCTAATTAGTTTGACCTCGGACTTGACATCCTTTCCCCCCTCCCCCGTTGTCGGATAAGCTACTATCGAATAACTTTGAAGGACATTGGAGGCAGGTTGAATCTAACGGTTGTTTATAAAAATGTTTTTTTATTTTGAAATATATTTAAATATGTTTTTATATATTTAAAAGTTTGTTTTTAATATCAATATACTAAAATAATTTAAGAATATAAAAAAATAATTTTATATAAAAAAATCAAAAGCAATCACGTGTCTGAACAAGCTAAAAAAAACAAGAATTTGACCTCACGTGTTCCCCACCATTCACAGTTAAATAGACAGATACAAAAACAAAGGTTAAAAACAAGAATCTTTTTTATTTTTATTTTTATTTTTTTGAAAAAAAGAAGAGAAAGATGTAGAAAACAAATGACACTAGTTTAATTTATTTGTTTTACAACACCACCAGTGTCGTAAAATAATATCCCTCCGGAGTGTCGTGATAATAATATGATATTCACACAATAATATTTTATTTAACCTTACAATGGAAACAGAATAATAATTAGTTTAATTCACAAACAGACAAATATTATCATAATTTAATTAAAAAGCATCTTAAAACGATGACTTGTTTATTTTTATATTTCAAGAATATTTTTGAAAAATTTTAAAAAATAATTACAACCACACTAAAAAAAAATCACAACTAACATAGGTGGAAAACAACACCCAGTAAAAAAAGGCCAAGCAATCTACATTATTTTAATTTTTTTCTTTAATAAATTTTAACGTGTCTTCAAATAAACTCTCATGTATCGAAATTATTATTTTTTATTATTATTTGATGGAAAAACATATTTTAAAGTTAGTTTGTGAGTTAATGGAATCCAAGTTTAATTTCTTAAAAAAAACTTAAAGATACTCTTTCACTGAGAAGTGGTGTATTAAAAGAATTACGATATGAAGATCGAATCTATAATATCAAATAATAAAGCAAATTTTCAATTTAAATTTAAAAATAAAATAATAAGATAAAATGCAATTTTACCCCGTATTCAAATCTCAACCGATAATTAATTTATACAATGAAATTGTTATGATATTTAGAAAAAGTTTTCAAGATAGAAAAATAAAAATATAATAATAAAGATCCCTTTATTCCCTTTCATTTTAAAATAATCAAAATTTATTTTCTCAAGAACATATTTAATTTATGTTTTTTTTATTTTTATTTATTATCCGGGTTTAGATTGATCCATGACTGGTCTAGAGTATGTTTTTTCCAAACTAAAGGTCTATAGACCTGGAATAATGATTATTTTTTAAGTATTGTTTTTAAATTTATTTTTAATATTAACACATCAAAATTATTTAAAAATGCTAAAATATAATTTAAAATAAAAAAATTAAATTTTTATAAAAATACTTTTCAACAGCGCGAGACCCAAAGAGTTCCTTATGATTATTTAAATTCAAACATTTCAAAAACAGAGAAAAAAAATGGGAAAATGAATTCAAGACGGCATGCAGTTTTGTGTTTTAAATGGTCAAACAAGAAATTTGATTCCACCAAATTTTCAGAAGATGGTCCACTTAATACGTGATTATTGATTTAAATATAGATAAATGGTGCAAGAGGTCCCATAATTGTCATCATCTTATATATTACACTCAGAGCACATATTTAAAAAATAATAAAAAAGATTTCGTCACATCTTATTCCGCAATTATTAATAACAGAGATCGAGATTACAAATCAGAATACTTCTTGTCATTATTAGCTACATTAAATAGTCTATTAATTAATTAATTAATTAATTAATTAATTGGACAGAAGAAATCACTCATAAAATGGCAAGAATTAAAGCGTTGCAATTCATGCTGCTGTCGGTGGCTACTGTCAATAATAGATTATTACTTTCATTTGTTAACCGACAAGCATTAATTAATTAATTTATTTTTGATAATATAATTAACCAAGGGTACCATAAAATATAATCATGCACTTCAGTAGGCAAAGCCTTGAAGCTTCAACAACTAACGAAGAATTAGAAAGCGTTTGGAAATGCGGTTTAACCCGTGTTTTTAAAAAAATTGAATTTTTTTTTGTTAAAATTTAATATGGTTTGTACGTTTTGTATCGTTTTGATGTGCTGATGTCAAAAATAATTTTTAAAAAATAAAAAAACATCATTGACATGTATTTTAGCACGAAAAATTATTTGAAAAGCACCTGCAACCACACTGCCAAACACGCAATTACTGGGTTCCATCAGGCAGGCCATTCATCGTAGACACAGTAGCTAGGGTGTAAAAATGTTTTCTTAAAAATTATTTTTTTATTTTTAAAAAATTATTCTTCAACATAAATACATCAAAACAATTCAAAAACATCAAATAATTTAATTTATTTAAAACATACTCTTGAAACGTAAAAGACAAACAAGGTTTCTGTACGAGATTTAATTTTCTATGATTTCCTCTATGTACAAATATTGTTTCTTGATTGGTTACTACTTCAGCAAACTTCGTCGTTTTCTTTATTTGGGGGAATATTCCTTTTGATTGCTTTTTGGGCAATGAAAAAGATATGATCATTCGAAGAAATTAAGAAGAAGAAAAAACTGTGTTCTCTTACTCTTGTAGTCTATTTCTTTACTCAGTTTGCTTTGTTATCTTAATTTGCGTTCTCATAGATCGATCAATCAATTTTATTTTAGCATTAATTTTACTATATATGATATGGTAAACTAAAATATTTAGTATGATCGATCGGATGAATTGTGACAAAGCAATCATATATGTTTATATTATTAAAATGAGTTTTTATTAATTTTAAAATATTTCTCTAATGTTTTCGTGTATATATATATGAAGATAAACCAATTAAAATTGAGAAGTATTTACTAGGTAAGATCGAGAGCATGGAGGAACGTCATATTCATTACAAAAGGAGACCTGACTTCCACAGAATCTCTCACTAAGCACACCGGGGAAAAAGAAAAGGAAAAAAGAGGATGGCTATAATATATAATTTATTTCAAGAAGATGTAATCATGCACCTGAAATCCTAAATTAGCCAGACAAAATGTCGCAATACGTACAGCAATTTATTACAACATTTATTCAAGCCAACAGCGAGTCCACAAAGGAGTCCAATAATTGAGCATGATTCTCTGAATTCAAGAGCTGCTGATATTCCCCAAACATTTCTTCTAGGATGTTATCAATATTGGACGGTGAGTGATTTTGGCCTGAGAGATCATCATGGACAAGATCGTCAATACAGCGATTGGAAGCCCAAGCCAGATCCCCATTGATATTCTTATCAACTTCAAGATCAGAGATGAACCAATTGTCATCGTGATCACCAACTCCTCCTGCATGACTAGATGACCCAGCCATGCTATTATTAGTCCTGATATTCACTGAGGATGGAGAAACCCTTATTGCCTTCGGGGCATGAATCTTGGTCCTTGTAGCAGTGTCCTCATCGTCCTTCCTCTGCTTCTTTTTGTTGTTGAGCTTGGAGACATTTCTCTTTCGGTCAGCTGATTCCTTCATGCATTTTGACCCGTTCTTATTGCTTCTAACCTGGAGTCTCTTGCTGAGATGGGAGTTCCAGTAGTTCTTGATTTCATTGTCAGTTCGGCCTGGCAACCTTCCAGCAATGAGAGACCAACGATTGCCTAGAAGGGAATGTAGTCGGATGATCAGGTCATCCTCTTCAGGGGTAATGTTCCCTCTCTTAATATCTGGCCGAAGATAGTTAAGCCATCTCAGCCTACAACTCTTGCCACATCTAAGCAGCCCTTCATGAACACAAAAACCAACAAATTAACTCGATCAGTTTAGTTATCTCAATTTCTTTCAAGCAGAATTTCTCTAATTGATCATTGGATGTCCATAATTATTAAGAGTTTAACCTAGTTGGGGAATTAAGATCCAGAGAATTACTTCAGTACTTACCAGCTTTGTTTGGCAAGGATCTCCAGTGGCCTTCACCGTGTTTCTGAATATAGTTAACGAGGAGTGCGTCTTCTCTAGTAGTCCATGGACCTCTATGCAAACCAACCTTAGAGCAACATGGTGCTCTTCCCATTTTCCCCCCAAGTATTTTAATAGCACGACTGCACACTCAGCTAAGGGAGAGTCATGGTAATAAGGGAGCGCAATCAAGATCCTTCAAATTAATTTGTGTTTCCTTCAATTCTATTTGTGCTCTTACGCATTTATATATATGTTGTGAGAATCGTTAAGCCACTTGCTCTATTTTTATCTCCTAGCTAGGAAGACAGATAGCAAGTGGAGTATATTAATTATTCTGCCAAAGTAATCACAGGCGGCTTATTGAATAGGCTAATGACCTGAACAACCATTCTAATGCATTATCATCTGCCCTTCAAGCTCTGGTTCATCATCTTAAAAGTGTGGCTGGTCATATAGTTAGTTATTGAGAGGGACAATGGTCCCCCCAAAGTTGGAAGCACAGGTGAATCTTATATTTCTGTTTTGTTTTTTTTTTTTTTCTTGACAGTGTTGTAAAATAATTAAGGTGTAAATACATGTGAAGAGGGAGGTCTTCCTTTAGAGTGGTCCTTATAGAAAATTTAACAAGTACCCCGAACTAGCATGAAATTCACTTGAATGAAAATTTAGCAAATAAAACATTCAATGATTTCATGATATGCAGGTCAAATTAGCAATGAAAATTTTATAGAAGTTCCTCTTCTTGTCATGTATTTAAAAAGGCTTTTTGTTTATCAAATTTTCAAAACTCCTCCATCTAAGAACGATTTCCTTTGAATATACATGCCGAAAATCCAGAATGTTTTAAGAATGAGGTTTTATTGTGTTTGACCAATGAGTAATCATATATTCATATCAATATTCCATTATTCAAAGCTTAAGAAGTGGATGATTGGTGATAGAAGGTCTAATACCTGCAAAACAATCTTTTTTAGTGGGGTTTATAAACCATCAGAGGATAAAATAAGTAACTTTTAAGAAAGAGATTGCAATAAATGATAGAATGAGCATTAAATTTCAAGAACAAGAGTGCTTGCTCTTATTTTAGTGTGACAAATGCTCTGGGATATAAAAGTATTAGTGTCTAGAGAAAAAAAATTATAAATTATTTACTTGAGTGGTTCAAATGGTATTTTATGCCTAATTAGGCTTGGAACATAGCAGCTTGCCAGTTCCATGCCTAATTAGGCTTGGAACACAGACAAGCTTAAGATCGA
>Ga0307517_10008940_pt1 | contig 14295 bp, 7 predicted proteins | sample 23_EM_MG_FD_194515 | JGI IMG/M metagenome (GOLD analysis project Ga0307517, IMG submission 194515) | Populus trichocarpa ectomycorrhiza microbial communities from riparian zone in the Pacific Northwest, United States - 23_EM | ecosystem: Host-associated > Plants > Roots > Unclassified | place... | reverse complement strand
GAAAAATGCGATATTTTCAGCCTTGGGGTGATAATGTGGGAGCTCTGCACACTAAGTAGGCCATGGGAAGGTGTACCCCCAAAGAGGGTATGCTTACGATCTTTTATTTCACTTTTGAATACCATGTTTTTCTCTCTGAGGCAGTTGCATGGTTGTACAATATTGTTCCATCAGGGACCTTTACTCAATGACTTGTTTGAGTTATGTTTTTTTTAATTTAATTATTCTCTAGATTTATCGTTTACGCCCTCTCTTTCAATCACGACATTCTTTTTTTTAGCTCAAAAACATTTTGTTTTCTGTACTTGTGCAATTTGACCATTGTAGCTCTTTTGCTTTATGTTGTCTAGGTAGTTGATGCTGTTGCTAATGAGGGATCCCGTTTGGAGATTCCAGAAGGTCCACTGGGCAGGCTAATATCGGGTAACCATCTGTTGTGACAGGCAAATAAAGATTGTTAAAAATTATTGTCGCTTTTTTGCATTAGCCCCATAATCAGGGACGATCCCAGACTTGTGTGCTTGGGAGGACCAGAATGTAAAATCTCTATTCTTTGGTGGCCATTTCATTAGTGCTTTTTGAAACGTTTCTAAGAATAAGGGGGATTTTGAATCTTCTTGAAACTCTGGCCCTGGTCCCCCCGTTAGATTCGTCCCTGCCCATGGCATGTTCTTGGGGATTTTGAATCTTTCTTAAACTTTGGCCTCCCATGAGATTCGTCCCTGCCCATAACATGTTTTTTTACATGCGATAATTGGCTTTGAAGATTAATTCCACCTCTGTTTTTTCTCTACATGAACTTTTTTCTTTATCTTTTAAATAAATGTAATTTAATTGTGACCCTATTACTATTCTCTTGGGATACTGTGCTGGGATCTGGAATTGTACAAAACTAACGCCTTAATTCTCTCTGATTGCAGATTGTTGGGCAGAACCGGATTTACGGCCAAGCTGTGGAGAGATACTCACTCGCTTGCTCGATTGCGAGTACACATCTTGCTGATACAGTCCGTTTCTTGTATACAAACAATGGTAGAGACGTTGCAATGTTCTCGGCTTAGTTGCAGCCTCATAATTTTTCCAATCATTGTGAAAACATGAAATTCTTCAATTTTCACTGGGACAAACTCCAATCATTTCGTGTAATCAAACTGGGAGAGAAATAGAAAAGAAAAAAAAAAGTTTCAATTGCGGTTGACAAGAATGAAGAGATTCGATTTTAAGTTTCTGGAAATTGCCTTTGCCATGCTGCTCCTTTCAATGACTCCAGAAAAAGAAAAGATTTTAAAAGATGGAGACCATATCTGGGATAGATTAACCAAAAAAAAAAAAAAAGGGTGGGATTTTATATCGATGATGTTTTGGGTTGCATGCTTACCGACGGGATGCATGAGTGTTTAGGTTCATCAGGTGTGCCCATCAAAGGCGATTCATGTTCGGATTTCTTCCTCGGTTATAGAAGAAACGGGAAAAAAAAAACTCAGATCAGCTGATTCATGAATTGCCAAGACAAAAAGAAAAAAAAACTGCAGAAGCCTTTTATTATCATGCTTCTAATGAACAAGTAGCGGTAACCATCTGGTTTCAGTCGAGGATCTGACGCCTGTTCAATGCATCTTCAAAACGACTGCATGAACCAACTCTCATCTCAGTGCACGTGTCATTATCTGGTGCTGGATAATAGTCTTCCCTCAGCTGCACATCTCTCAGATTGGGGATTCTTAGGAGGAACATGATGAAATGCTCATGAGCTGTTCCATGTATGAAAAGCTTCCTCATTGCAAGACATTCTGCAAGCAACCCTGCTCCTGGGAGTGACAGGCTCCTTTGATTTACGTCCCGATCTTGTGGTGGCCAATAATCAAGCTCATATATGCTTAAATTCCCGATCCCATTCAAGAAAAACCTCTCCCACAGGCTCAAATCCATTTGCCCAGATGGCGCAGTTAATGCAAAACCTATTGTATCACTACAATCCAACTGCATCTTTGACAGTCGAGGATAATAAGCAAGGCAGCTTAATCCAAATTCACGCTGTGATGGTTTGTGCCCAGTTCTGCAGTCTCCCTCGACCTTTATCCTGATTTCCTCCAAATTAGGACAATCATACAGGCCAGCCATTGGTAATGGAGTCAAAAGCACACCGGCACCAATCCATAGAGAAAGGTACTTGAGCCTGTCCCAAGACTTGCTAAACATTCCATTTCCATTGCTTTGCATACAGGAGGATGAAGAATCAGGATCCGAAGAATACTTGCTCTTCTTCCTTTTGCTGCCATACTCGTGCTCGACACTTTGACAAAGGCCTTCGTTGAGGTCAAAACAGAGGATACCGCCATCCTCTTCCAAACCTTCCCAGACACAATCAAAGTGTAGCCTTTCAATTCGACCCTGAATAGGCTCAAGAGATCGCAGAGACGCTACCGCATTAAGGTTCTTGCAACAAGATATTTTGACCTCAATCAGAGTCTTATGGAGCAATGAAGCCATTGTCCTCATTCCCTTCATTGTAATCTTCTTGCATCCCTCGACTTCAAACCTCGCCAAATTACAGCATCCTCTACCAATCTCAATCAACCCCATGTCCGTCAAATCTGCCGAATTCTTTATGGTCAAGGACACCAGGCCCGAACACAAGGCAACCCCATCAAGCTGGGACTCAATGGCCATACAGATCCCATGAAACTGCCCCAATTTAAGCAGCTTCAACTCAGGACACTTCGAATGAAGCGCTTCCAAAGCCAAAGCACTATCCCTTACATTCTGGTAAAAATCTAGAACCAACTCTTGTAAAAGAGGAAGGCCAGTAAAGAAGTCCACCAGCCCCACTTTAGTGATCCTTGCATCCTCCCTTGTGTACCCATCATCTTCAGGTTCCCCTCTAGTGCTCCCCAAGGAAGCCCTATCAACAAGATGCAAAACCCTTAATCTTGGACAGTTAGCAACAATCGCTAGCAAGGTCTCGTCACCAACACATCCAAAGTAACTTGGATCGAAAATACAAACAAGAAGGAACCTGGTTAGACTAGGACAAGCTGCAGTGATTGCCTGAATCTCCTCAGACTTAAAACCATCAGTCAAAGAAACAGTTAAGAGATCCAAGCATGTCAAGGCCTTGGACACAGAGGGATAGGCTTGCAAAACAGGAGGGATATCCTCAGTCCAGTAATAAAAACTGGAAAGGTCGATGCTACTAAGCGCCTGGCAGTGCTCAAACAGAGGGACTACATCATTTCCAAGGTGAGGGGACGAGGAGCGTGGATGCCAACGGATGAGCTTGACATGGCTCAGATTAGGCCACTGAGGGAGGAGGATGTGAAGAGTGGAGGGAGATCGAGCATAAACGGTGAGGGAGGTGACTAGAGGGAAGGCCAGACGAAGGCGTTGGGCGAGGAGAAAAGGTACAGAGGAGGCGGTGGATAGGAGATCAGAACGGCCCCAAGGAGAGAGCAGAGAGAGGTCGAGGTGCGTCACCGATCTGAAACAGGTAGGGATCATGTAGATATCACGCGCTTTGCCACGGAGAGTGAGGGAGGTGCGGGTGGATCTCTCTAGAGCTAGAAATTTCCTGTTAACCAGGGAGAGTGAGTTTCGGGTTCGTGTGTCAGAGACCGATGAAAAAATGATTGACAAAATCACATCCGGCAGATCGTTCATGGTAGCAGCCATAGCCATACTGGAACTGGCCATCCTAACTATTCACCTTTTTTTTTTCCTTTCCTTTTTATTTGGTGGTGGCTTTTTGTTACATCTTCCAAGTTTCAGGATTGGTTTGATAGAGAGAAGACAGAAAAAAGATGGGTCCTTGGAGAGGATGAAGACAGAAGAAAATAAAGAAAGACAGAGAGAGAGAGAGCACACACACGGGGCAAGTACTGTAGTATAGTCATCGTGGTCCTAGTTTTTTTCTTTATTTGGGGAATGGATGAGAGAACACGAAGCGTGATAACGGACATATTTTCTATTTGAAAAAAAACAAGATAATTTTATTTTTAATAAATTATAGTTTTCTTAATTTGAATTTTGTTTTTATAAAAAAATTAGTTAGAATCATGTAAATTTATAGTGCTTGTTCATATATCTTTTATTTTAATTATAATTTTTATATGTTAATATCAAGAATAAATTTTATAAAATAAAAAATGATAAGATTCAGAAATAGCAAGAATTTTGGCGCAAGAAGAAGGGGTTGATCCGTATCATCTTGATTTGGTTCTAATTTCTCTATTTTTTTTTAAGAATATCGAGTCGGAGTCTTCTCTTACCTATATTGAAGAAACACATTATTATAGTGGAAGAGAAAGGTCTATAACCAAAACCCTAATTCTAAAAAAAGAAAATTCTATGCTTAATCATTGAGAAAAAAAAATGAAAGTGAAAAATTAAAACTCTATAATTTTTTATAAATTTATAGACAAAAAAGTAAGTAATATGTAAGAGACTTAGTGCACTAATCAATTAAATTAAAAAACCAATCAATTAAATAAAACCCCCCAAATTCTCTCATTTGTATAAGAGAAAATTAATGCACCACCAAAACCCTAGAATTCCATAGAGATTTTATATGCAAAACCTTCACTACTCCTCCTTAACTAGTGTATGAAAGAGAAGGAATTGTGTGAGAAATTGATTAAATTGTATTTAATTTGGTGATTTAGGTTCATAAAAAGAGAGAAATTGATTTGTGAAAAAGAAAAAAAAATCATCACTTGAAGACATAATATTAGATAGGTTGCATGATCAATTTTTCAATTTAAGACTTTCTTGTTTTATGGAAAGCAGTTTTTTAAAAATTATTTCCAAACTTTCTCATGTTTACTTACCGTTAGGAAAGTTGGTCAATGAAAAATATTTTTCAATTAAAGAAAAATTTGGTTTAGTTTCTAGAAATTTTTTTATATTTTAAATAAAAAATACTTTTCAGAAGTTGCAAAAATTATTATCGACTCTTAAATTAGCTTTTCACGTCCTTTCCTTTCCTTTCAGAATGAGCATATGCTGTAATGAGATCTATGTTTTAGCTATTAATTGCGTTACAACTTGATTTTCTTTGGTATTTATGTATACGATCTTTTGATTTTGAAATATTAATCCACTAACTACAACTCAAGTGCTTTGTATTTGAGCATGAGCTCATTCTAATCATTCTAATTTTTATTATTGTTATTATTATTTAATTATTTGTTGTTGTTTGGAGTACTCAGGTTATGTTTTTAAGCCATTTCTTGCCTAATAAAAGCTAAATTCTCTAACTCAATTAAACATTAACTATATAATCAGGAAAATTATATATTTTTTTGAAATCATGAGATTATCAATCATATTTTTGATAATAACAGTTGATAATTGAATTTAATTTTCCTATTATTTTTGTATTTGTAATATTATGAAAAGATAAAAGTAATTTAAAATATAATTTTTACCATAAAAAAAAATAAATAATAAAATAAAGAGTGGCCGGATAGTGTTGGCTTCCAAAGAAGAAAAGCCATGTGATTATGGGGTACTAGTCATAAAAAAAAAAAAAATATATATATATATACACGTTTCTGGGCTTGGGTTGCCTTATTTGGACCGCGCGTAAATCAACCACCTGCTGTTTGCGTACGCGTGTGATGCACGTGCCGAAATCAAAGCTTGTCCGTTGTGGGTGACTACTACTAGGCTGCGTCTGGTATGTGGATAAACCATTTCCACTTTGCGCTTCTCTCCTGTGCTGCCACGACTTCCCTTTCTTTTAACCACTTCACTTACACAACCCTTTTTTTCTTAATTGATCATCAACTTTTGATTAAAATCCAACTTAATTTATGACTATTATTTTTTTTTAATTTTTTTTATTATTCCATTTATCAGGTGTATCACATGCACGATTATTTTTTTAGTTTAATGTGGGTGTCTGGGCCAGCTTGCACGCACCTCGACTAATCCCACGGGCCCTGAAGTTAACGACCATATAAACCTCCAGTGGCCATTATATGAGCAACCACAGGGCTCGAATCTGAGACCACAGAGGGAGCAAACCTCTTAGTCCCAAGCTCTTACCACTGGGCCACCATCTAGATGGTTCACATGCACGATTATTACATTCATTGGAAATTGATTTAAAAATATGATTAATTAGCATATTTAAAATAAAATTCAATATAAGTTTTATTTATATTTAGGATTAAAACTGAGTTGAAAATTATTTTTTAATATAATTATTTTAACATGAAAGATTAAAAATATTTAAAATTAACTATGAATAAATGAGAAATTAATATTAAAAAATCATCCAGTGACAAAATTTTTTGATACTCAAAACCTCAATGACAACTTGATATATTATAAGATTATAAAATTTTCTTGTATTGTAAAGTAATAGATTAAGAAATTAAAATTAGCTTGCAGAGCACTAAAGCTTTTAGAATAGAAAGACTTTAAGGTATTTGGGCTTAAATTACATGTGCACTAAACTTGAGCTCAAGTTAATTATAAAATAAATTTTTTATATAATAACTGTTTAGATTATTTTTTGTCAGCTAATAATTGTTGAATCTGTCTAATTAGTTTTTTTATTCAATACCTGTTCTTAACATTTTTTTATATATTTAAAATGTATTAGTATTTAAAGGAAATAATAAAAGGTATTTACATATAAAATGATGGGTGACTAAAGGGCGATAATTATTTATGTTAATTAACATAATCAGAGGTGAGCAAAAAAACTGAAAAACTAATTAAATCAAGAAAACCGGAAAAAAAATAACTGAAAAAATTGAACCGCGAAAAAAAACCGATTAGAATTTTGAAAAAACCAATCGGTTCAGTTTCTGTTTTATAAATCTGAAACCAAAAAAAACCGAACCGAACCCAAATAGAAAAAAAACCGAGCCAAAACTGAAAAAACCGAGCCAAACCGGTTTGAACCGGTTTTTTCCTAAAAAACCGAACTGAAACCGATCGGTTTGAACCGGTTTCGGTTGTTTTTTTTTTAAAAAAATTTCAGTTTGATTGTTTTTTTGATAAAAACCGAACCTAAAGAAAAATTATCACCCCTAAACACAATTAATTCTTACATCAAAGCCTAGGTTCCTGTATAAATAAGGGGGCTGTACAAGATATTGAAAAGCAAAGTTTCTTACTTCTTAGTGTTTGTTTCCCTATTATCTCTATATTTTTTTCTTCCTTTTCTTTTTATAAGATTTTAGAGCTTTATGTTTCATTACGGCAGAGAGAATTTTAGTTTTTTATTTTTATTTATTTTTATCTATAGGGTAATATTTTAAAGGGTAATCTTAAAAGGTTGCAGGGACCGTTTGCACAAAGTAACATGCAATTTATGGTTAAAAATAAATTATTGAAACGTTCTATTGTCTTTCTTTTCTTTCAAAATCCATCGATAACAAGTAAAAACACTAAATACACAATGTTCTAAATTTCTTATACTTGCTTTATTTTAGCAATTCATTAGTATTAAAAATTTATTTAAAAACATGGTTAATAGACACATTTGAGACCAAATTAAAAGTAGATTCCACTCTCTTTTAAAGTTAAAACTTTATTAGAATTTAATCTTTAACATATTCTCTTTGACATAAAACATTAACATGATTTAAATAAAATTATGAGTGAATGAGAAATTAAATTGTAGGCCAAAAATAAGCATAGATTAGATTGTGTGTGTGTGTGTGTGTATTTTATGACAAACATCAACATAAACAAAAAAAAAAAAGCATAGATAAAGATTCTAGCATGTATACAACTTGTAATTTATATAAAAATTTTTTCCCAACATGCATACTAATTAAACAATATTTCTATGTTTAAATTAAAATAAAAAAAGATACTTGTTGAAGCACTTTAAATAGTAAAGCTTTTGTTGCTATTTTTTTATCCTTAAGATATGTTGTGATACAACTTAACAGTCATGTTTTTGTTCCTTGTATGCATGTTAAGAAGTAATCTGCTAACACTTTGCAAAAACTAATCAGTAACCAAATAAATATAAGTGTAGAAAAATTAAATGAACAAGTTATTTGGTTACGAAGAGAGAAATTTTTTTTAAAGAACTTTTTAAAAGATAAAAAACCCTTCGAGACAACCAAAATCAGGATAGACAACTTTTACTAGTTAGAAGATTACAAAAGGAGTTTTTTTTACTAAAAATCCTTTGTATCTACACTATCGTACTTGTTAAAACAAACACTCCACTTTGTTTTCTACCGCAATAGCTTACTAGAACACATGACGATCTTCAAGCTGTTTTTGTCTTAACTATATCATTCAGTTACTAACAATTAATACAAGAACTTCCTATAAGAGTCTATAGGCTCTCCAACTCTTCCACTAACAATTCTCTTTGAGAATCTTCTTCATACTCCACTCATGTGTTAAGATTATATGCTGTTAAACTCTATGTAACACCTTAACTGTTGGGCATTCTTGCTTCGTTGCCAGTGCTGCTCTCCAAATGCTTTTGATTGTCCTTTCTTAACACGTTCACATGACAAGAATAAAAACCATTGATAAAAACTATCTTCAAGCTTTCTAGTCTGTTATGTTCTTAACAGACTGTTAACGTGTTTCATAAAAATAATTGTCTAATATAAGCTTATTTGTTAAGGGACAGACATGAGCATTAGTATAGGCAATAATTAATAATCATTCTAAAAAATCTGCCTAAACATTTACTTAATATAATGCTCCGTATTTAAGTGTTTCAGCTGCATATTTAAGATTCTCACTTAAGAACTCGAGGAAACACAATTTCGAGTGGTTTCACAAAAACCAGCTGAGATAAAAATTAGTTATTGTTAGATCATTCCATCACAAAAATCATATAAAAAGGCACTTTCCAATTTTTTAATTTTTTTTTACTTGGAACAAATAAAAGGTAGAAATACTAATCTTTTTCATCCTTGCAATCTTCTCGTACGATCTTAACCCTCTTACTCCTAAGCTACAACCTTGTGGATAAGGTGCTCACAGTGGAATTGTAGCATCTAAGCTCGCAAATGGGTTTACATCTTTCGCTCGATATTCGGTGGACGATGGTCGGATTTCTCAAAGGACACACGAAAGTTTCGGACTTGATGCTGGTTGCTGGAATAAAAAGCTCAGTAACTGAAGTAGTTTCGTTTGGTGGTTGGTTCTGTCCTATTGTGGTCTTTAAGGTAAAGAACGGTTGAGGGCTCTGATTATCCAAAAACAAAAACGATTGAGGGCTCGACGTGGAATTTTCAGGAAGACCCCAACGCTCAAGGAAATGTGGTTGAATTGTGTGGACAATTCTTGCTACTAACATACATGTTTGTTCTCATCCAAGATTGAAAATTACAGTAAGAGATTTTTTTAATTGGAGAGTAGCTTCACACACCACTGGAAAATTGAAAAAAGCCAACGAAATGATCTATTGACATTAGCAAAAAAAAACTTATGTCGACAATTACTATAACAATAGAATCGTCAATGTAAACATGTCATTAAAGCGATGACAAAATATTCCATCATCAATTCCATAAAAAACAATTCATCACCCATTCTACTGGAAGTTGAGAGACCATTTCCGATAGAAACGCCAACGAAAAATGATGTTGTCATTTCCGTCGTAAATTTCAAAACCTTCTGTAACTTTTTAACGAAACGTGACCTAACATTGCCAACAAAATAATAAATTCAATTGGAGTTTCTGTTGGAATGTCACATTTTTTTTTTGGGGGTTGTTTGGTTGTTATAATCCCAAAATACATTTGGGATTATAATCCTAAAAAATCACAACAACAATAAAAACAACAACAACAATAAAAAAAAATAACAAAAATCTTGTTCGACAATAATTATATTAAAAAATTCTTAAAAAACATGGAGGGGAGGAAAAGATCCTGAACCAAAAACACTAAGAGGGAAAGGAAAACGAAAGCATTCGCTACAAGTATTTCCTCCTATTTTCTTGTTCGACTGCTACTTTTATTTCTTCTTTTATTTGTGCTCTCATTTCAGTCATTTGTTCTTGAACCTTATCTCAAACCATCTCATTAATGATAGGTGATGCTTGGCTCAGGCTGAAATGTTGTGTGCCTACCATTGAAACAATATGACCCGCCTTTATATTTCAGGCCAATGCCATAGACATACCAAAAACCCGGTTTCTATCAGGTCCATCAGTTGCTCCAGTTTTCAACCACAATTAAGGATCTTGAGGAGGATGAGTGAAAGGGTATTCTTCATGTTTGGCAACCATGTCGGCATTATATGAATCCTAAAAAACAAAAAAAAAGCCAAAATCTAAAATTCATATTAATGATGCAAATAAATATAAATTTTAATTAAAAGAATTACAAAAAAAACTTATAGTGAATGCTTTCGTTATACTACCAACAAAATTTTTAACCCCTTTCCCCTATCTCATTTTCTTATATGAGTTTCTTCATATAACTCCATTAGAGTTGGTTTCCATCTAAGCTGTTTTTCCAGCAAAATGAATAAAATGTAAAAAAGTCTTATAAATTAAGGCTAAAATAAAAATTAAAGAAAAAATCTTTATTTCGCATGTGAGTTTCTATAAAAAGCTCCACCGGTCATGATTCATGTCAAAGAACCGTATCATGCAAAAGAAAGCTATTGTTAGTTAATATTTTCATATAAAAAACAGCTTAAGAAAATGGATGTAATAAAAAATAATCTTATTATCTGCTTCGCATGCGAAACAAACGAAATGGATTCGCCGATATGTGTGGTAATTGATCCAGAAACCTCATTGTTCTAGTTCTCCACACCGAATTATGACCGCCACACAAAACACTCAGACATCACATGCTGGATATAAGCTTCCTAGATAGCCTCTGAGATATGCGGAGGTCTGAAATCCCTCAAAATAACGACGTCTTGTTAACCTGGTAAACATCTTTTTTTTTGTGCCTCAAACCAAAAATCACTCAACTTATATTGTAGAAATAAATTATCGGTTAAGATAATGAAAAATAAAATTTTAACATTTAAATAAAAAAATAACATTTTGAATTCAATCTTACCTAGTTGCATTGCGATTCTCCACTTCCATCCCAGTAAAAATTTTCCTTTTACGTCAAATTTGTAAAATAACTAGTTCATTAAAATTACTAACCTTGAACTTTTTGAATCATGCATCAATCATAGGTTTCCATTCAGGATTTTTAAAAACTTGAGTCCACTGAAACAATGGCACTTTCATCGATGATTTCATCGTCGTTGTTATCGTGCAATGGCACTTTCATCGATGATTTCATTGTCATTGTTATCGTGCGAGCAACCTACATATTTGTAAACTTGAAATTCTATTAGTTCATTGAAATTAATTATTCAAAAATTATCCATTATTGTTTATTTTTTTAATTGCGCAAAAAACAAACTCACATTGAGTGGTCGGGCTTCCATTGAGCAATGTACTTCCCAAAACATACATCCCATAAGAACAAACACCCTCTTTGTGAGGTGGCATCGCACACGAGGAGCCTGCATTGAGAGAGGGTGCTTGTGCCTCAGGTGTCTGGTCATGGTCGGTTCCTAGTTACTTATGATCATCAGAAACGTTACTAAAAGAACTAACAGCGCTCTCGTTCGTATTACTCACTAATGACCTATTTTTTTTTGGCATCTGAACAAATTAAAGCATTAAAAAAAGTAATAACATTTCTATTTTTTTAAAAAAAATCAGCAACTCCTTCCCTGTACGAGAGATTGCTCAAAATCTTATTACCTACAAATACGTATTAATAAATAAAACCACAAACCATATTTTATTTATAACTAATATGTTTTTATAAATTAATTATTTTATAAAATAAACAAGACAAGGATAAACAAATCAGTGAATTGAACAAGGAAATATAACATTCAAAATCAAGAATACAAGATATTCTTAAATGCATTAATTTCAGCTTCCTTATCAAATTCATGAGTCAAACAATAGTAGTTGTATTGAATTAGGAATTCTCTATTATATTCAATCAACGAAGCAAACTTTTTTTTTTTTTAATCTTGTTTTACAAGGAGAGTTGAACCCAATTAGTCTGGTAGAAGGCATGAATGTTGCTAAGAGTTCTGGCTCCAGGGGCAAGCAAATCTTTATTTATTTTATTTTTTTTTGTGAGATGTGTTGAATGATGCAGTGAAAAACCATGATTTGTCATCATGCATGTACAATAAACAGCGCAACTCAATATGTTACACCACTAGGAGTAACACAACCATAAAAAAAAAATGAAAATTATTTTTGTGAAGGTTGTGTTGATGGGTGCAGCACAACTTTTCAAGATGCTCTATTAAAAAAAATAAAAAACCCTCAAAATCAAGGGTCAAATTTGAACGTGCATTTTCGTTGTCTTCTAGGAAAATGGACATGCAAATTAAGAAAGTCTTTGCAAAAATGGACCCCTTGAGAAAAAGATGCCGCGTGGGTTGATATTATGTTTCCCTCTCTTGATCGTAAGTCATTAATTTGTCGTCGTCATGAATTCTGTAGTCAATATGCATGACCAACCCGTGAGTTGTGAGGTGTTGAATGTGAAACCAGAAATGAAATTCACGACTGGTAATTATGAACTTATGTCGGGCATGGAATTTCCTAGTAAGTATGCAAATCCTATGTAATTTACTATGTCCTCTGGGTTCTATATCACCATCAACAATATTTAGTTGTATGCATTCAAATAATATTTTTCATTAGCTATTTTTACTAGTGAATTGAACCCAATATAAGAAAGAACTCCAAATTAAATCATTTAAAAACATTAAAAAATAACACAAATCGATCGATCAAAACAAAACCTGTGGATAAATATGTAGTTAAACACACAATAAAATCATGCATTGATCAATCATCACAAACAAATAAATAAATAAAAAATGAAAACCCTTACCGTGGTTGTGGTTGTGGTTGTTTTTGTTTTTGTTTTGACTTGGATAATCTAACTTGGTAAGGCTTGCATAACTGTTTGTAGAGATCAAAAGAAAACAAACACAAGTGAGGAGCACATCATCATAAAACAAAACAATAAGCTTTGAAAACCTAAAAGTGACAAGATATTTACCTGATAAAGTCGTGGAGGTGTAGAGGCATGGAGGATGAAGAAGTTGAGGGGAAGAGAAGGAGAGAGAAAATAAATTTTTGCCAAAGAAAGAAGAAAGGAAGAGATATGTTATTTTCTTATGAAATTACAGATTTTGGTCTTTTTACCAACAGAATTATCGATGAACAATTAAATATTTATATTTTTTAAACATCTATCAGTAACTAAAACTTACAATTTTCAATTAAACCCAAAATTTATCGAAGACCCCCATAATTCTCAGATGAATTTTTAGTCCATCTGTAATGGTCAATGACAAATTCATGTAACTTTTTTCCCAATTCTTTGGAACTCTCTTATGGACTTAGCTCGTCGGTAATTCTGTCTATAATGGTTAGTGGCATTTTATGTAATATTTTTCAACTATTTGAAACTTTTCGATGGACTTAATCCGTTGATAATTCTGTTTGTAATGGTCAATGACATTTCATATTTTTTTTCCAACTCTCTAAAACTCTCTGATGGAGTTTGTCGGTAATTCTGTTTGTAATGGTCAATGACATTTCATATTTTTTTTCCAACTCTCTAAAACTCTCTGATGGAGTTTGTCGGTAATTCTGTTTGTAATGGTTAGTGACAAATTCATGTAACTTTTTTTCCCAATTCTTTGGAACTCTCTTATGGACTTAGCTCGTCGGTAATTCTGTCTATAATGGTTAGTGGCATTTTATGTAATATTTTTCAACTCTTTGAAACTTTTCGATGGACTTAATCCGTTGGTAATTCTGTTTGTAATGGTCAATGACATTTCATATTTTTTTCCAACTTTCTAAAACTCTCTGATGGAGTTTGTCGGTAATTCTGTTTGTAATGGTTAGTGACAAAGTCATGTAATTTTTTTCCACTCTCTAGAACTCTTTAAGGGACTTAGTCTATCGGTATAAAACAATTTTTTTTCTAGGTGTTATTGTTTTACCTATCTATCCAAACTATAAATAACACCATGTCTAATCATAATAATAAAATCACAACAATAATTGTTCTATCGGTGTTAACAACAGCTCATTGTAAAGAAATAACCAAAAAGATTACATTAAACTCAATTTCATTACACATTGACGTTTTATAATATAATTAGAATTGTCTTCTTCTTCTTCTTCTTCTTCTTCAATTTCATCATCGTTATATCCATCATAATTTTCTTCATTGAATTGATGTTCGTCGATATCATCATCTTCATCGATTTCTATATGTCTACTGGTTC
>Ga0307517_10008939_pt1 | contig 14296 bp, 9 predicted proteins | sample 23_EM_MG_FD_194515 | JGI IMG/M metagenome (GOLD analysis project Ga0307517, IMG submission 194515) | Populus trichocarpa ectomycorrhiza microbial communities from riparian zone in the Pacific Northwest, United States - 23_EM | ecosystem: Host-associated > Plants > Roots > Unclassified | place... | reverse complement strand
AATTAAAAAATAAATATTCAAAACAAAATATATATAGCAATCAAAAGTTTGAGGATCAAATTTGATATAATCAGCAAATAATGACATTTCTAAATTTTTAATTTTCCAGGAAAACACTTTTCTGAAAACCAAGCCAAATTTTCCTTTGACTGAAAAGTGTTTTCCGTTGACCAACTTTTCTAATGGCAAACAAACACATGAAAGTTTGGAAAGTGGTTTCCCGGAAACCACTTTCCGGAAAACAAACACAGCCAAAAGGGAAAACACTTTCCTGAAAACCAAGTCAAATTTTCCTTTTGACTGGAAAGTGTTTTCCGTTGACTGGAAAGTGTTTTTCTTTGACCGGAAAATGTTTTCCGTTGACCACCTTTCCTAATGGCAAATAAACACAGGAAAGTTTGGAAAGTCCGGGAAACAAACATGGCCCTAATCTCCTTATCAACAAAGATAGATCAATTTTTGTTTTTTTCCTTCTCTTCCTTTTCTTTTCCTTTCCACATAATTGAAACATGCTCTCTTTCCAACTTAATCGACGAGTGTTTGATTTTTTTAACACTAAACATGATTGATTTGTTTCTATATATTTTATTTGTTGATGTTGATAGATTTTTTTTCATTCCCCGTGCAAGTTCTATGCATATGTCATGTTATTGTTTGTCTTAGGGGTTGGTGCTGCTCTTGATGTTCTTTTTGTGGCCTAGGAATCTACATATAAAATGCATGTGTGAGAAAAAAAAAGATCACTTTCTCTCTATTATTTCTTTTTTGATTGGCTTTTATTTTAGTTTGATTGCTTTGTGATTGTTTTACGAGTTTTGATTACATGAGAATTGTTGGGATTTAGGTATAATGTTGTAAGTTCTTTTGCAGTTTTTTGTTGTTGTTGTTCTTATACTATGTTATTTTTTTTTTATTTGAGTTTTGTGCTTTGCAGGATTGTGTCCTTTATAGAATTCTGACACAGGTCTTAAGAAGAAATATTGGAAAGAAGAGAGGCTAAAGAGAAAATAAAAGTTTTATCTAGGGTTATTATTGTTGCAGGAGCATGAAAAATTAAAAAAAAAAACTTGGTTGTCATTCGGCTATGTTTCCAAGACAAAAAAAAAAAAGAGGAAAAAATGAAGCTAAAATCACTATGCAAATTATTATTATTTTTTTTATCTAATTATTTTTGGCAAATTTGATGTCGTGGGTTTTGTCATGGAGATTGATTGTTCTTTTTTATTATTATTATTATTATTATTATTATTATTATTAATGTTTTAGCCAACAAAAACAAAAAAAAAGCTCACCTTAATCTTTCCATCCCTTTTTTTCTCATGGAGGGTTTTTGTTTTTTTAGGTTTGACTTGCTTTTCAAACTTTTTTCATGAAAAAACATTAAATTGATTTTTCAAGTATTTTTCAATAATTTTGATTGTTGGTGTAACAAAAATTTATATGAAAAAACATAATCTTGATGCATTTTTAATTGAAAAGAATTTTTAAAAAACACCTTGCAATGCATTACCAAATACATATAAAATATTTAGATAAAAGACAAAATAAAAGGTTGTTAAAGAGTCATCATTTTTTTATTGATTATAAATGAAAATTCAATTAATCAAATTATTATGATTTCACTATATATGGTTGGTTAGCAGATAAAAATTAGCAGCTATTATAAGGTACCTTGCATTATAATATGAATGAACACCGTGAAGTGATTTTAGTTTAAATTAAAGGAAAGTCATGGTCAAAATGTTGGAATTGAAAGGAAATGAAAAATCAATACAAAAACTTTTCAGATATTTTTCTGTAAGAATTGATTTTACAAAATAATATTCAAGATTAACTAAGAATACAATCTAAGACCTAATTTATAAACTTTTTTTACCACTGTAAACACCTAACAACAATAGTAAAAAAACTATAACCATGACTTAAACATAGAAGCTAAAAGTTATGGCTCAAAACCCAGCTGTAAATTACTATTGAAATCAGAAACTAAATCTTCAATTTAGTCTACATTTCTAGCTACACACTATTCTAGATCTTGCTGGAAATCAACAAGGAAGTCAGCATTTCCAACTACACATTTTCAGTTACACACAATTCTTTTCCTCTTTGGATGACTTGTCCTCAAGTGTGTTGGAATAATATGGCATAAGGTGTTTCACATTGAATGCATTTGAGTTGTTAAAATGAGCTGATAGCTGTATAGTATAAGCAATATGATTAATTTTTGCCAAGATCTTGCATAAGCCTATCTTTCGATGAGCTAACTTTGAGTAAGACCACGAGGATGCATTTCTTTGGTTAACACCTCCTAAACCAAATTCTCTTCTTTTAAAAAATAGGTTGTCTTTTATGTTGGTCTGTAAAAGCTTTATATTTTGCATTAGACTACTAAATATTCTCTTTAACTTGAGTGTGGACAACTTGTATAAATTCTATAATATTTCTTTCCCTTGCATTTCTTTCCTGACAGTTGGTAATGGATTGAACAAGACCCACGAGGATGCTTTTTTTGGTCAACACCACCCAAATCAAATCCATTTCTTTAAAAACAACTTATCTTTTATATTGGTTAGTGGATACTTTATATTTTTGGACAACTTAATTTTCTCTTTACCTTGAGTGTGGAAAACTTGTATAAATTTTATAAAATTTCTTGCTCTTGCATTTTCTTTCTTGAAAATTGATAGTTGGGTCAAATTAAGAACAATTAGAGGTTTTTTACAGTAGACCACTTCAAAACAAAAAGAATTGGCGGTTCTATTTAGAGAAGAATTGTTGGCAAATTCAGTCAAAGGTAGGATGTTCTCCCAATTCCTAGGATTCTTACCAATTAAGCTTCTTAACAAGTTGTTAAGACTCCAATTAACAACTTCAGTTTAACCATCAATTTAAAGATGAAATAAAGTGTTAAAACTCAAGTTAGCGCCAATCATTTACTATATGGTGCATAAAAAATGAGCTAAAAATTTAGCATCCCAATTTAAAACTATAGAAAGTGGAACTCCATGTAGCTTATAGACTCTTTAAATATAAATAATAACCATATGTGACACATTTAAGGGCTTATTGCAAGGAATAAATGAACTAATTTTTAAAATCTATCAACCACCACCATAATAGAGTCATACTTCCTTTAAGTTAGTGAAATACAAAAAACAAAGGCCATGCTCACACACTCTTAAGAACTTTTAACATAGGTGAAGGTAGGTACAAATTTGCATTACTCGTTGTCCCTTTTAGTTTTTGACAAAAAACACACCTTTAGACATGCTTAATTACATTCCTTATCATACTAGACAAAAAATAATCATGTTAGAGTAATTCCAGGGTCTTCTTGAAACTAAACTGTGTTAAATTATATTGTTCACTAAGCAATAACAAGGTCTTCTTTAAACTAAAATGTCTTAAATTATGTTTTACTAAGCAATAACTCTCTTATAGAACATCGAGGCACATATAATCTTACCTTTTTAAAAATGAACCCATCATTCAAACAAAACTCATAATTGACAATAATTTATCTCCTTGATATATCATGATAAATAGAACTAGGATAAGGGTCATTTAAGTAATAATTCTTGAATTCTTAAAACCCAACCATGTTAGCTTGTATCTCCATCAATAGATTAGCCGAACGAATCATGCCATTGACTATTTTGTTATTTATCCTCACCACGTGCTTTAATAAAATGGTTAATTAGAGCATGCTTCTTGTTCAAGGTCTATTAGCTAGTTAGATACTTAAAGGTTTTATCATCATTGTGAATCATAAACTTTTTGTAGGCTAAATAGTAGTTCCAATACAGCATAAAAATCAAATCATAAGTGAGATATTTGAGTTTTATCTCATTCAATTTCTCACTAAAAAAGGCTATATGTTGCCTATATTAGCTAAGCACAACCTGAAAGATGACTCCCGAAGCATAATAATCATCTTCAAGCACTTTATCAAAACTGGGTAGAGCAAGAATAAGAGTTTTAATTAGCTTTTTCTTCAATAACTTAAAATTGGTTTGTACTTCTTATGTCTAAACAAAGAACCTTTGTTTGAAATAATTAGTAATAGGGGCTGCAATGATACTAAAATAATGAAAGAACCTTTTATAAAAGGTTGTAAGCCCATAAACTTATGAATACTTGAAGGAATTGGCCAATCAAGAATAGCTTGCACCTTACCTTCATCCATGAGTATTACATGTGATAAAACGACATAACACAAAAATACAACCTTATCCACACCAAAACTATAATTTTTAAGATTCCTATAAAACTTTTCTTACCTTAAAATCTAAAAAGATGTTATAAATTATGCATATAATCCTTCAAACAATGGCTATATACGTGTATATCATTAAAATACACCACTATATAAACCTTCAAAAGAGATTTTAACATTTGGACCATAACTCTCATGAAAGTGCTAGGTGCATTTGACAATCTAAAAGGCATCACAAGCCATTCAAACAACCCATGATGTGTTTTGTAAGTTATTTTCCATTCATCCTCTAGTCAAATTCCAATTTAATAATAACCATTTTGTAGATCAATTTTGAAGAAGGTTTTAAATTCCACCAAACAATCTAACATATTTTTAAACATTATAATTGGAAAACATTATTTGATAATAATCTTATCAATGACTCTACTATCAACACACATACACCATGAATAATTATTTTTTAGTGTTAAGAGAACGAGAATGACACAAGTACTAATGTTAGGTATTATATAGCATATATTAAAAAGTTCTTGCATTTTCTTCTCTAGCTCTTTCTTTTCTTTATAAGCCATTTTATAGGTTGCCTTGTTGGGGAAAACTTTATCGGGCACCAAATTAATGGCATGCTGACTATCTCTCACCATTTTCACCGAAAACAGCTGTTGATTTATCTTCATTACAAGTAATTCTAGTTACCATAACCTTAGGAATTATGGCCAGAATATAACCTCACTCTTACATTTTCTCTATAAAAATTTTGGAAACCAATAATGAAGTCATTGAATTAGGTCTCACCATTTCCTTCATAAGAAACAAGGTGAATCTTTGATTTCCCTTATTAAGAGTATAGGTGTTGTGCTTTTCATCATGAATTGTCTATCTATCATATTGTTAAGGTCGTATAAGAAGTATATAACATGCATCAATGGGTATAATTTCAAACCATACTTCATCCATATACCTCTTTCTAATACAAAAAGACACTAAACATCTCTTTGTAACCTTTACTTCATTTCTTTTCTTAAACCAAGTTAATTTATAAATGTGTGGGTTAGAAGTTGGTAAGTGTAACTTGTCAGCTACTTCTATTGAAACCATATTCTCACAACTTCACTCATCAATCAACATATTACAAACCTTACCACTAATAAAACATGTGGTGTATAACACATTAGATCTCAACTAGTCTTTATTATTGTCACTTCAAAGAGTAAGAATAATTTTTCTCAACATTATCATCATCCCTTCTTCCCCTTCTAAATCACTTCTAAGCTTTTTATTAATAGGTTTATCAATGATAGTAGTATTTTTAAACTCAATTTCTTCCACTTGTTCAACTACTAAAAACTTTTTTCTACAATTAAATAACTTGTAGCCTAGTTTCCTATATTTAAAGCAACTAAAATTATATTTTTAGAATTGCTTTACATACCCAAATTTAATGTATTAGGTTGCTTAGCTACTATATAAGGCATCCAGGTCTATTATTCACCTTTTGGATACAACTCCTTTCTAAAGTGAAAGGTATTTTCCACTTTGAATTTACTAAAACCTTATTGTCTAGATTTGGAAGAGCTTGCTTATTTTTGTACAAATCTTGAATAACTCTTAATCTGTTATTTTTCTATAAGCATCGTTTTATTTTATGCTTTTAATACACTCCACAAGCTTTACAAGGTAATAACATCTTGAATTGACGGCTTTAATCCACTAAAATAACAATAAACTTTTCACTGCTCATTTTCACTCAAATAAACTCTTGAGATGAGTTGATAGAATAAATTGGTATCCTCTACTAGACTTCCAACTTATTTAAGGTTGTGCCAGCTTTTGTAAAGGGTTTGAGTGTAGTTAAAAATAAAAAATTGCTCACCTAATTTTTTCTTCATCTTCACCTAATTATTAAGTTTACCCTTGCCACTCCATTGGCGAGAGACTTGCAAATTTTCCTTTTAAGTTGAAGCACTTCCCTTAAGGAGAATAACAATAAGCTTAACTTTTCTTTCATCAACTACATTATAGTAGTAAAAAACATTTTTTACTGTGTTTAATCAATCTAGAAAATCATTCAAACTCAAACTTTCTTGGAATTTTGGAAGTTAAACCTTTATGCTTTATTCAAGTTGTGGATCAAAACTACTAATATTAGGTCTGCTAGGTTGTGTTGTACCAAAATAATTCTCAAACTAGAAGTGAGAATCCTTTAATTCATAATCAATCTTATTATAAAAGATCATTTGTTGTGCAAGGGTTATAAAGAATTCAATTTTCCTTTGGAATTTAGAAATCTCATTAATTCTATTATTATTTTATTGTTGTCCACCATTCCTTCCCACTAGAGGGTTGACATTAACTCCTTTCCAAGCACCCTCTTGATCCTTTTTTCTCCCCCTTTCATCCTTTTCTTCTTTATGTTACTTTAAGCTTAAAATATTGAACAAAAAGAATGTAGTACAAGTGATTAAACCTATAATGATCATAATAGTACAATGATACCAAAAACTAATAGAATCTAGTGACTGAATCTGTCTACAACAGATCTAATTTATATGAGGAGTCTAGATGTGAGTTCTGGAATATTGAATGGAAAGAAATCAATGAATTCGAGGGATCAAATAATCGAAGGAGTAATGAGAAAAAAAAGGACTATAACTTGCTTTGATATCAAATTATGTGATTCTAGTTTAGATCAAATGCAAGTTAAAAGTAAAAATATTGGAATTGAAAAATAGTGAAGAACAAATACAGAAAATGTAGAGAGAAACTCTTCTCTAACAATTGATTTTACAAAATAATAAACTTTCATACATTTATAAACATTCAACAATAATAATAAAAATTACAACCATGACTTAGACATAAAAGTCAAATGTTATACCTAGTTGCAAATTCTTGCTGGGAATCATAAACTAAATCTTCAATTTAGTATGCATTTCTTGCTGGAAGTCAACATTTTCAATTGCATATTTCCAACTACACCACGTCTTCATCAAATATATTATATGGTTGGTTAGTAAAGTAAATTGAATGAACAAATAAATTTTGAAATCCTATTAATTTAAAAAACTAGCTCAGATTTTAATCAAATAAAAATTTGAATAAAGAGGTTTGTTTAAGTCCATTTAAATTTGTTGACAATGTTTTATTAGATAATATAACATATTATTAGATTATTCTGTATATTAATTAAAATTAATTTTTTTTTCTATAACAATATCAAATATTCACAATTTATATTAACTTGATATATTTAGAAAAAAATAACTTTTTTTAAATAGTAGCTTTAAGAGTTCACTTTAAACAATAAGAACATACCTTTTGAATTATTTAAAATTATAAATAAGACACACAATAAAAGGAAAATAATGTATATTTTAATGAATAATAACTTTCAATACTCTCCTTCCTATATTATTGTTGTGTGATAATGACCCGTTACTAGTTGTAATTAATTAAAGATTTGTATATATACGGAATCTATTTGGGTAAAATTGGTGTTTACATAATTTTTTTTTTCTTTTTTTCTTTCTTTTTCACAACACAAGTTTTTTTTATTATTATTATTATCAATTGCATTTTACCCATTTCAAGTTCTTGGAAAAATAGTTTTGTATAAAATAGAAAAATAACAGTAAAGCAGCAGGACATAATGTTGGAAATGACTAATCTATTTATAAAGGATACCAGGCTACTAATTTTTTCTTGATAACCTATGGCTCTTGTCTGAAGTGAGGGTAGGTTATTTGGTAATTAATCACGTTCCATATAGCACCCTGGCAGGTGGCATTTATTTAATATTACAATCACTTGCCATGCACCTCCCCAAGAAGGCCTAACACCAACGTTTGTCTTCTAGTACTGAAAAATCTTGGTAGCGTGTATATGATGCAAAATAATTAGGGGTCAACAGCTTAAATAATGAAAAACTGACAGCAAGTAGTATTTAATTCCAAGGCCAGACAACCAAGAGAGATGCAATGGCAATTTCTAGGGTTTCCCAAGTGGCCGTACCACACAACTCTCCATAGTTATTAGACCTGGCTAAGAGATTAGATCACATGTGAGGCCGGTTAATTTGTTCAACATTTTTTTAATTTTTTCTAAAAACAAGTAAAATTAAAATTTGCCTGATCTAGACTAGAGGTTGGATCTCGCCGGCCAAGCTAGATTTAGTAACTGTGCTCCTCTCCCCTTGATGGCTTAGACCACACCAAACAAATTTTGGTTTAAATCCAGTTTATATCAGTAGCAAGACTGTTTACTGCTTCAACTGCTTACAAACGTTTGCTAATAATGATGGGAAAAACTTAAAAGCACATGATCTCACAGGAACATGTGGAGTAGTAGTCTGAGATTCAATTATCATGGAGTTTGATAGTGGTTTTGGGAAAAGGGAAATCCCAAATCAAGTCAAGGCTTTTTTCAATGATGGAACAAACAAAACAATTATTTCAAAGAAGAACAATTTATTTGATGTATATATGTTGTTCTCAAAGAGAAGAAACAAGACGATTTATGCAGGACTTCTTATTATCTTGAGAAAAAAGATTTCCATTTTCTATTACAAAGGGTAGCATAATTAAGCTTATTATACCTATAACTTATTGCTGAGACGACAACCATTTGCACCTGTAAATAAAGCTGTTTACGTTTGGCCTCATAAGATTTATTGTGGCTGTGAGGTTCCGATGTTCTGCTGCATTGTGTTGTTTGTTGGTATCCGTGTTGAATCATCTGCTAATGCTACGACTGCAGCTGGGTTCATGGATTGGTACTGAGGAGAACCTTGAGTACTAGGGGTGTAGTAGAATTGGTCATGTGTAGAATTTGCATATTCAGAATAAGCATAATTAGTAGCAGCAGCATTAATGGATTGAGTTGGATGTTGCATTTGAGAATAACCCATGTATGATTGCTGGAACTGATTGGCCGGGACATGGACTAATGGAGGAGTTGATGGCATCACTGTTCTGTACACAGTTGCAGCCATTTCAGGCTTAGCTGAGGTAGATACTGTCTTTGCAGGGTAAATGGGTGGATGTGGGTCCCTGTAAGTTGCAGTGGAAGGTGTTGCAGGGCGGCTCGTGGTTGCAACAGTAGCAGTGTCAACCATGTTAGTTTGCATAGACATGTATGGTTGTGGTTGAGTAACCTGCATTAAGTATACAGGATATTGGTGATCCATTGGAAGATGAGGCTGTTGTGACGGAGGAGCGTAAATTGGGTAGTAAGATGTCATTGGCATTGGAGTTGTGGTGAAATGTGTGCTGCCTCCTACAAATTGCTGCTGCTGCTGATCAGGCAACGTGTATCCAGAACCTTGGACTTGTTGCATTTGGATTTGAGAGCTTGGGATTGGAATATCACCTTTTGTTTCAGGGCTAGAAGGACCTCTGTTGTCTCTGGGTGCTGCATGAGCTTGATCTTGATAATACATGGGCTTTGAAAGAGAGCTTGCAGACGCAATACTACTATCACTGCACAGTCAGATCATCAATCGAATGAAGCTGTTTTGGAAACTACCATTTCATTTTCAACACCAAAAGAAAGAAATAAAAAATGTAAGACATATTTAATATCAACTGTTTTCTGTTTCTATGAAAGCCTTTTGAGATTTGTTATGATAAATTAATCTTCTACAATGAACATTTTCTGTGAAACCACAATGAACAATGCCGGTGAAGCAAGTTGAGCATCCATCGTATTTATGCACTTATAATTTGTAAGGAACAAATTAAACTAGTTCTTAACTGAGGACCACTGTAAACAGTAAAAGCAAAGAGAAATATGGAAAGATACCTTGCAACTGAATCTGGTGAAGGCAAGTTGTAACAGGTACCGGTCTTGTGTGGCACGGGCTGCAGTACAGGAAGTGGTGGTTTGCGAAAACTTACCGGAACACCCTGATCCGACCTCTCATCATCTGATAAAAGCCGATTCAAGTGCTCACTAGACCCACCAGCAGGATTAGTGGATATTGCAGTTCCAACTGCAGATATTGATACAGGAATTGGAGGTGGCGGAGCAGATAAAAGGCCATAGCCATCATCATGCTTCTGCACAACTTGAGCATAAGTCATCTGTGCAAACTGCTCCTCAACTCCAACTCTTGGATCCTCCACACGAACCCGGATAGGTGGCAGGTTGGTCATTGAAGGGGAAGAAGAAGATGAACCAAATGATGAATTCTTCTCCACAACAGGTGAGTCAGATAGTGTGGTGTGCACTTCGTGCAATAGTTCATTCTTAGCTTTCTTGTTCTCCCCTTCAACACCTTCTGCCTGAGCCTCCAAGTCCTGATCATTGTCAAGAGTCACTAAGCATTCCAATGTAGCAGAATCTGATAGGTTTCGTGGAATTAATCCTGAACCATTAAGCGCATCAACAAACCATGTTTCTGACTTTGCATCATCAAGAAGTGATCCCATGGAGGCTGCAGTCTCAGGCTTGCTAAAGAAAATGAACAAGCGGATACGGGAAGGAGATAAAGCTGATGATGATGCATTTATGCGGTCATATTCTTCTATCATGTTGTCAAGATCTTCATCTGTGGTTACAGATACTAGAGAGTCAAGGTCTTCATGAGGCAGCTGGTACTTGAGAGTGAAGGGACGACCATTGAGGAGAGTTCGAGAAAGGCGGGAGGAGAGGATGGGGAGAGAGGAATGCCGGTCAATGGCTACCATACGTGTCTCACCGCCTACATAGCAGAGGGTTTTGTCATGTGGACGGGGGATTATGTGGCCTCCATAGCTGCACATTAGGCGGAGCTTAGCACCTGGGACAGGCGGGAGAGTCTCATTGAATGTACTGTCTGGTGGATGGGAGCGGGGCGAGGACTCAACAGAGTCAGGGTAGTTCAGATGGACAGTGGTGGGATTGGCAGAGGTGGTAGCATTGTGGAGAGGTGGCAGAGGTGGTGGATCCATGAATGGTGGGATGTATTCTATGTTGCTAGGGAGAGAGACTAATGAACAAGATTTAATGGGGAGTTAATTAAAGTTGATGCTTTTATACTTCATTGATTTTCTTAGTCACTATTAGAAAATTTACTAGTTCAGTGCTCTTGTAATTTTACGAGGTACAATTCTTTTATGTAGAATGTATTGATTAGTTCTTTGAATATTATATATTACTATTTCAGTGCTCTTGAATATTATATACGCAACATAGATTATAAAATAATTATTTAGAAGTTTTTAAATTTTGTTAGATAAATCTAAAATTATTTAGAGAATTTATTACTGATTTTTTTTATTTTGAATAATTCATTAAAAACTGGATTGTTACAAATCATGAGTCATCTAATTATTCGACTTCCAACGATAATCCACACGAACCACCTATAAAAAATCTTTTAAATCCCTATTTAGAAGAAAGAGATTGTTATGCCTAGAATGCTAGCTCTAATATTGTGTTTATGTAGTTTTTTTTGTTTAACAGACAACTACTTCTTTTTTTTTTGTTTCATTTACAAAATAATAGGCTTAACTTTATATTTATATGAAATCTTAAAAACTCTATAAAAAAAAAACTATTTGTTTCTTAAATAAAATCTGTATATTATTTAAGGATAATTTTAGAAATTTAATCAATCAAGTCCTTACTTGTTTTTTCTAGGTTTAAAAATATAATCCATGTATTAATTATATTATAGTCCTTAATTTTTAAAATATATTTTAATCAAGTCATACTTAATTAAATCATCCTAGTTTAATTTCTGACTAATGATTCTTTATATGTGTGACCCATTAGGTTCTTAATATGTTGGTCCAAATATAAAATATAATTCTATTTAAATAGAATTAAATAAATTAAATAATTTAATTTATTATCAATTCATCAATTGATTAATTTATATTTGAAGATCAGATGTATCGTCCAACAACGTGTCATGATCCTTCAAATATTAGAAAAATCATTAGTGGTTTGACTTAACTTTTTAGTGACTAATTTCTCAGTGTAATTAATATTCTTTCATTAATAATGTTTAGATTTAACATTAAAGCATGAAGTATGTCTGCCATGCTAAATCATGTTTATTCTCTATATAATGGTCATTGGTCGTTTGAATAAAATTTGAAACTCTTTTCAAATCTCTTTTACTTTGGCCAATGATTTCTCAGTTAATATTATTTAAGAATAGATGAAATATTTTTCCTTAATTCACCTAGGATGATGAATCCTCCCTTGATCACTCAAGTATCTTCATATAGTTGATGTTATACACAATATCTGCTCTTTTGTTACCCCGATTAAGATAACATGTATCAGGATCAAAGCATAACATTTTCTATATAAGATGACTAAGTGATTTTAAGTATAAAGATCACTTCCACAGCCGTCATGTGAGCCTTTCCATAGACATAAATGATTTCTCCATATGAAATTCTCATGCAGGTCAATTCAATATATATGTCTTATGACAGACACATACATATTAGTTATAGGTATTTTCTATACCTGAGCTTAGGAACAATTGCTTCATTTCATAAAGAAAAGAACATAATATGTACCAGTCTTTACAGCTCTAATAAACGTCCAATATTTAAATGAGTATCGACCATGGATATTTTAGAAACAATGTTTTGATGCAATAGAAATTCTATAATTATAACAATTTTATAATTTTCTTTGCAAAATATTTTTTTTTCATAAACTTTATCTTTACTCTAAATTCATTAATCTAATATTATATGAATATTAAAGATAAATTAAACCTTTATTAATAATAATTATGTATTTATATTAATATAATAACACTATAATATATAAGAATAACTACAATACATATTGAATTAACAATATAATAACTTAGAGAGGAGCCACCTAGATTTATAAACCCGCGGCAGTGTACGGGTATTTCATCTCGTAGCTTACTGTAACTGTAAATGATATCGAGAATTTCTTGATCTCCACTGTAAGATGTACTTCAGGGTAGACTCGCTCAGCTAGTTTACATGGTGAATTCTCTGTGAGAATACAACTGACATTCAATTCCTGAGGCATAGGCAATGAACCTGAAATTCAGAAGAATAGTGTGCAATCAAAAGCAATCTAGGGAAACTTTTGCGTGATTATAACGCTATGCTGATTAGAAAACAAATCACTTGAACAAGGAGGCTGTAAGTGAAAAGTAGAACCCAAGAGAGAGAATTCGGCGAGCAATGTGGTAAAGATAAGGCCATTTTTGCCTTTGCACATCACTTGAATTTCTGTTTATTTAATTCATCCGATGCATCAACTTTGATGTGTGATGGTTTTGAATACCAAGATGTTCTTGTTTCAAGCAAAATTAGTTTGCAGTCACATGTTGGGGCCGTGGAAGTCCTATTTTTTTTTTATATATATATATAAATAAAATACTTTCTTCAAGGTCTTGATATAATTAATGGCGTGCATAGATCTAGTGGAGGAATGTAAGATTTGTTTAGCAGCTGAGTCAATGTTCAAGACTGCAGAAACTCTCTTTCCCATCTTAAGCACTGAAGGTGAGAGGTTTTAAACATAGTAAAGAATGAAATTTAGTAAAATGGTTAAAACTTTTTAAAATCCTAAACATATTATTTGTTTAGTCCGGATTTTAAATTAAATCATGTGAAAGTTATTTCAATATGATTTTTTTTATTGGTTAAGTTTAAAGAAAAAATATCAATCTAATACTAAAAAATAAAATAAAATAAAACTCTCTTATTAAAAGATGAAATTGAAAAAAATAATAATAAAAAAAAGGGTCTAAAAACCAAACGGAAATAAAAACTCATATTAAAAGATGAAATTGAAGAAAAAATAAAAAGATAAAAAAAGGCCAAAAATATTTTATTATACAATAAAAAATACAAAAACCAATTTATCATCAATCAAATATTGAATGATAAAATTAAATAAAAACATCATATTAAATAATGAAATTGAAAAAAAATCATAAAAAAGAGGCAAATTGTTTTTAACTATACAGTAAAAAATACAAAAAATAATTTATTATTAACTAAATACTGATTGATAAAATTGAATAAAATCTTATATTAAAAAATAAAATTAAAAAAATAAGTAAATAAATAGTAAAGAAAACTCAGA
>Ga0307517_10008938_pt1 | contig 14296 bp, 8 predicted proteins | sample 23_EM_MG_FD_194515 | JGI IMG/M metagenome (GOLD analysis project Ga0307517, IMG submission 194515) | Populus trichocarpa ectomycorrhiza microbial communities from riparian zone in the Pacific Northwest, United States - 23_EM | ecosystem: Host-associated > Plants > Roots > Unclassified | place... | reverse complement strand
TCTTTATCTCATGTGCAGTGGAAGTGGTGGAATGCTTTGTTCGTGCCTGAAGAAATTATCAGGATCAACTTTGGTCTTCACATGCACCAACCTGTAGAAGTTATCCTTGAAGTACTTAGTACCAAAAACACTTGCTTCGACAAAACTTGTGTTAGAATTGTTGTTCATGCCCAAATCAAGATCCCTGTAATTCACATATGCTTCCCTTGGGTTCTTTGAGACATAAGGTGTCATGTACCTATAAACCTTCCTCGTCCAATCTATATGCTTTGCAACGTTTTCCTTTGCATCTTGCCAACCGGTATGGTACCGAATCATGAACTTGGTACCTTTTCTATGAGGGAAAGGAGTCTGAGATTCTGAAATTTGGCTCATCATTCCACCATAAGGAGTAAACACTACTGCAGGACTCTCTACTTCAAATAACTTCTCCCATAACCCTTCAAGTGCCTTTTCAGGAATGGGTTCTTTGGCATAGTCAGATTTGCCTTTGAAGTAGGTCCTGAGCAGGTTCGTTCTTTGAAGGAAAACTTCAGGAGGAGTATTATTTGAGAAGCCAGCTAAATATACGGTGGAATTGATCCAGTTGTTAGGAAATTGCCATTATTGTGGCAAATGCCCCACCCACCACTATGCTTAGTGGAATACTTAGTGGAAGCTTCATTCATGCCATAATTAGTGGCAGGATTTCAGGAACCATTGTCCCCTTGATGTGCTGGAGAAGGCTACTAAGAAATGCATATAAAGGAGGCTTATATTTGAGAGCAAGAGTGTGAGAGAAGAGAGAATTGTGAGAGTGAAGTGACGAGAAGAAGAGAAAAAGAGGAGCTGCTGCCATGGGCAGCAGCCCTGCTGCCATATGCAGCAGAGTGTGTGAACTGGGAGTTGAGTGATCCTCCTCCATGTATTGTTTTGTAAACCTTTCTCTACCTCTAATACAATGACTCTCTCCCGTGGATGTAGGCGGTTTTGCCGAACCACGTTAAATATTGTGTCAGTGTGCTTACCCTCCGATGAGCAACTATCAGTACACCCCCGGTCCGCGCATGGGGGTGACGGAATTCCCCAACACCAGTTTGTTTCGATACAATCTTGTCGTGTCAAACCCAATTCAGGGAAGCTGTGCTGCAATATCTGAAGAAGCCTGCTGGCATCACCAAGAAACAAGGAATTGTAAGAAGTAGCAATAGTTCTTTTACCTTGGGAGGTGACGTTGGCTGTCTGAATGCGTACTCTGATGAAAAGATCCTCGTCTAATTTATCAGCAATTTCTTGCCATCTATAAAGGATCTTAGTTGCACCTTGTTCTAACGTCTTGGTAACGGTAAATACTGTCACGGTTGATGGTACGGGAACCAATTTTAACTTCCAGGCGGTGACAATTCCGAAGCTCCCCCCTGCACCTCTTCTGATGGCCCAAAAAAGATCTTCGCCCATGAGTTTTCGGTTGAGAAGTCTACCATGAACATCAATTAGATGTGCATCAACGACGTTGTCCGCTCCAAGGCCATATTTTCGCAACATGGCACCATATGTACCTCCTGAAATGTGCCCGCCCATACCTAAACTTGAGCAAGTACCAGCTGGGAAGCCATGAATTTTGCTTTTCTCAGAAATTCTGTAGTAAAGCTCACCATTCGTGGCTCCCACCTGAACCCACGCGCTGTTGTGCTCAATATCAACGCTGATGGACCGTAGTTTTGCAAGGTCTACAACAATGAAAGATGTCTCAATTTCTGAAACATAAGAGAGTCCCTCATAATCATGGCCTCCGCTACGGACTCTAAGGTGAATTCCAAGCTGCTTAGAGCAAATAACAACAGCTTGGATGTGAGATTCTTGTAAAGGAGTGAAGATAAACTCAGGTTTCGGTACTGAAGGCAAGGTGAACCGGAGGTTTTGAGCAGAAGATTGTAAGAGAGTAGTGAAAGAAGAGTTTTGTGGAGTATACAAGACAGTGGAAAAAGGAAATGATGTTACTGAATATTTTGAGAGACAATTTATAAACCTATCCTGAATTGGAAGTGAAACTATACATGGAGATAGGAGTAGGACCACAAGTATTGAAAGTATGGAAGATCTTGAAGGCACCATTTTTCCTGCTTTCTTGCCTCTCTAGCTTGCCTTCAAGAATTGACGTCTCAAGGTGTTCTCTTATAGAGAGGAGCTGTGATGAGTTGACCGGAAATTGTTTTAATCCTTACATTATCTTAGGAATATAATATTACTCTAGCTGACATTAGAATTGAATTGTTAATCTGAACAATTGATATGTCGGCAATCTCAAATCATTAAGATCAGACTTTTTGGCCATTAAATGTCTAATTAATTAAAAATAACTCTAGCTGGTCCTGTCATGTTTATACAGGTAATTATAAACGTGATAATATTCTTTAACAGTTTACGAACAAATCATGGTCGTTGTTTGAAAAGGCATGAATTGTGACTTAAATAGTTTAAAAAGTGGCTAATGAATCATGACTATGAAAGTTATTAAATAATTATTTTAATTTAAAAACTTAAATAGATGAATTGTGTTTTAAAAATAGTTTTATATTATTTTTTAATATTTTTTATGGTGAAAGTCTTTTAAATTTAAAACTTACATAGACTTATTATTAACTCTTAATTAAAAAAAATCTGAAATTTAAACTCTTAATTACTTGATTATAAAAGCTCTAAACCATGTTAAAGGCAACACTTATACGTACAATTTACTGATGGTGATGCTGCTGGTGATTTTGGAGGTGATGATGCACATTGTTTCCTAGCATATCCAGTATGGCAAAGTGCAATCAATGATTGAGAGAGTGATTAAGAAATTTGAACCGAGTTCATCAAGCAATCATTTTAATTTAAAAATTAATTTATTAGATGAAAATCCAAAAAAAAAAATTATATTATTCATTAACAACACGAATATTATTCTAAGCATTTTTTTCCTGCTAAAAGTTTGGTTGGTTGCTTTTTTATGATCCCAAGACATGCTCATGATTATTGTAAAAACATTAACTATTTACTTTTCGAAAATTAAATACATTAATTCATTTCAAATAATTTCAATTTGAAATAATCAAATGATATAAAAACAAAGGATAGATGAGTTGGTCTAATATTTAATTATTAGCTTTGTTGAATAATATGCAAACTCCAACAAATCTCTTGCAATTTTTTAAAAAGGAATAGTGCAAGAGATACTAAGATTTTTTCAATCACTTGAATAATAAGCTAGTGTTTGGATTGTAATACTGGTTTTTTTAAAAAGTGATTTTTATTTAAAAATGAATGTTTTAAAATAATATTTTTTTTTATTTTTAAAATTTTTGTAGCCCATCCAAACAATTTGAAATCATATACAAAACTAAACCTCTTTTTTGAGACTGCCTTCATAAATTTGAATTTTGCTTTCATTTACAATTATTCTGCATGCTAATTTTGAGAGTTGGTGGAGTTATGCCAGTGGCAGACGGGTGAGTGACGCATTATAACACCTTGTATTTTTTTGGCCACTACCTTGATGGCCTCTTTTTTTAATTAATTTTTCAGTTTTGAGTTTACCCAAAGTAACTCCAAAGAAGAAATTTATTTGAGCCAAAACAACATTATTGAAAATTAACAATTGTGATGCACAAAGAATATTTGGACTCGCTCTCTATAATATCTTAGAAAGAAAATACTCCTTTTTTTATTACAAAAAATAATATTAATCCAATATAAGGTGAGGATGATACTGCTAGCATTGCATAACTGAACTGTAATATTAATCCAATATATCTCATAATTAATCTTTCATACAGGATGACAATCAGAAAAAGGCTAATGTCCAGGTGATACTTGATAGTCTTCATGCATTTTCTCACCAAAAATGATGTTACAGCTCATAGCAACCAAAATAATACTATGTCTAGCTTAATCTTTTTGAGTTAAACTGGATTTTTGACATTATAGTGACGAAAAGTTTAAAGACTTTCACTTAAAATGATATGTTAAAAAATAATATAAAATTATTTTTGAACTCATGTAACCATTACCAGAATATCGATAAATACAAATGGAAATACCGAATGAATATTTCCGTCGGTAAATTTCCAAGGGATTTTACCGACGGAAATATTTCCGAGAGATTTTACCGACGGAAATACTCCCTCGGTATAAACCGAGGGAAAAAAAATTAAAACAAACCAAAAAAAATAATGACGTGTCATTTTTACCAACGGAATTACCGACGGAATAAAAAGTATCGGTAAATTCGTTGGTAAACTGTGAACACTGTTCATCATGTCAATTACAAAGGGAATCACAGACGGAATTTTCCGTCGGTATTTTTCAGAGAGCTCCAGAACTGTTCACTTTCCAATTGCACTGTTAATTGTTGTTCTTTACGGACAAAATCACTGACGGATTGAAAATTCGTCGGTGTTATTTGGTGGTTTTCTGAAAAAATTCAATTAATTTAAATTTTTCATTTAAATATTACAAACAGAATCACTGACGGATTGAAAAATTGTCGGTAATTGTTGGCGGTTTCTGAAAACTTTTTACGAAATTGAAAATTTAAATTAAATATTACCGATGGAATTACCGACGGAATAATTAAAAAAAATTAATATTCAATTATCCGTCGGTAAATTCATCGCTAACGCGCCCCAATAAAAAGCCTGAATCCCCTTATTTCACAAAAGATAGACTCATTTCTTATTATTATTATTATTATTCTTCACTATATATAAAAAACATCAATATCTATTTCTTTCTCTTCTTTTCTCTCCTCATCACCTTCTTTTTTTCTCCATGCTCGGGTATGTCTTCTTCTTCTTTCTTCTTTTATCTTCTTATTTTTTTTTTTTAATTAATATGCTTTACGAAATTGTTTTTCTCTCCTTAGCTTCACTTGCAACTACATTAAGGTAAGATTTTTCTTTTTTCTTCTTTTTTCATGATTTTTTTCACTATATTTGTTTTTTATTTTATTTTTAATTGTTTTTGTTCTTAATAATTGTATAAATGTTGTTGTGAGATTTTTTTTTTTTTCATATGAGATCAATTTTTAGTTGATTTATTTATAGGATTTTTAAATTTTTAGCAATTGCAACTTCATTTTTTTCTTATGAATTTTTTTAGTTGAATTTATTTTTTTGTTTTATTTATTTGTTGCAAATTTGTTTGAGTTGATTTTCTTATTCTCTTTTCCAAGCATTTTGAGTATATATTATACAATGTTGATTTATGTTAATTTAATTATTGTATAATTTTATAAAATGATTTTTTTAAAATGTTTTTAAATAATTACCGATGGAATTTCCGTCGGTATATCCCCCGTAAATCCATTGGTAATAAAAAAATATTATTACCAAGGGATATACCGATGAAATGAAGCGTGTAATTTATTTTTTACCAACGGATTTATCGACAGAAAAAAATTACCGATGAAAGATTCACCGATGGATCATTTTCGTCGATGATTTTGTTGGGAAATTAATTACTGATGGAATATGTGTATTACGCCGACGGAAAAATTCCATCGGTAAAACTGTTAAATCTTGTAGTGAACTACTTAAGCTTTCAAACTAAAGGTAAAGAATATCTGGCATTGGAAATTCACCGAACTCTTATGGAACTCAAGATACTCCTGGTAATCCAGCTGATTTTTTTTTTTCAAATAACTAATTTTACCAAGTGATTGTAATGCTTTTGTTGGTTAATATATTATGTTAATTAATCACCTATGCATGCCCACATGAAAAAAAAAATTGAAACTATAATCAGTAAGGTATAATATATGGCAGCAAGAATTGCAGAACAGCAGCAATTACAAAAAGGAAAATAAAGTTGGAGATGCTTTCTTTTTTTCTTTTTCTCCTTTTTCAGTTACAAGGAAAGAGATAGCTAGCCTTTAGGGAAGGGGTAGTGGGGATTTGATGTTTCCCCCTTTTCAGCTGCTATCAGACTATGATGAAAATGATGTATCCTCAAATAAGTGTGAAAATGATGCTCCCTCTTAGAGCATACATCTCCTTCGATCTTGTGCCAAATATGAAATGATCTAAATATGTATTATGGGATGTGTTGTAAAATAGGAAAATATTATGTTTCTCCTTGTATACATTTATCTTGTGTAACAGGTTACACCATAACATATGTACAATGCCTTAATCATATAAATAGTAGAGGAGCCTCCCTAATTTAAGGTGCTCACCAAATTATTTCAAAAGTTTGTTTTAACTTGGTATTAGAGCCTCTCTATCTTAAACAGGTTTAGGCTTTCTTCTCCTTCACCTGGTCGGCTCAGCCACAAACGTGTTTTCATTTTTTTTGTCAGGTTCTTCTACTCTCTGTTGCATATTCTTCTTTCTGCCACCTGTTCTTCTTCTTTGCCGCAAATAATTTTGTTTGCAGACCTTGATCGGCTGACCTCTCCTCTCTGTCAAAGACGTTCTCAATCCAGGCGTGCTCATCTTTTTCCTCTGTTATTTGTGTGACAGCTCTTCGCAGGTTTTTCAATCGGTTATTGCTACTACAATCTTCCCTGTCACAGTTCAGTTTTTTAGTCATCTTGCTACTCTTCTCTGTCACGGTTATTGCTATGCATCAATTAGTTAGTGTTGCTACTAGCATTAATGTCAACCCTTCTTCTCCAAATTCATTTTCCCCGGTTCCTGGACTCACAACAGCAACCAACACAGCCATGGCTCATTTTGTTGCGACCACAGCGCTTATTCCCCTCTCTAACACCCAGCATGTTATTAATCTCAAACTCACCAACAACAATTATTTGTTTTGGCGTATGCAGATGAAGCCGTATCTGATTGGTCAAGGAGTCTTCTTATTTGTTGACGGCTCGACTCCATACCCCTCTCTACACGATCTGTCCAATACGGTTTTTGTTGCCTCTGCTACCTTTAATTATGGCCCTTCCCAAACGTTTCTGACTTGGAAACAGCAAGACCAGCTTTGTTGTCCTCTCTTTCAGATGATGTTCTTCATCTCGAGGTTGATTGTCCGACTTCTGCTAATGTTTGGAGCACACTTGAACATGCTCTCGCCTCCCCATCCAAATCTCGAATCATGCAATTGCATGGCTCTCTTCAGGATCTTCGACAAGATGATGATACTGTCACCCTCTACTTGCAACGCATTAAAGGTTTGTTTGATGAATTAGTTATGATTGGCAGACCTATTTCTCTCACTGATTTCAACTTATATGTGTTTTGGGGACTTTGTGGTGAATTTTGTGATTTGGTTACGAGTCTGTCACCAAAGTTGACTGTAAATCCCAAGATAATCAAGGCTAGATTAAATTAAAGAAAATAAACTAAACTAATAAGAAGTGGGGGCAAAATGAATACACTTAAAGAAAATGGGGCTTAAATGCAAATAAGAATAATTATAGAGCATAAATACTACTCTTCTTACCAAAAACAAATCTAAAACTATCGTGAAGAAAGAATAGAGGGAGTTTTGATATCTATTTTTACAGATCAAGAGAGAAACGCCAAATTTCAAGAACCCATCCAAGATTAAGGGTTATAGGTAAAAATAAACACTGGTGGGCAAGGGATTAATAAGAAAAATTGAACAAGAAAAGAAGAGGGGAGGGTCGGCTGCCATTAGAAAGAAAAGGAAGGATCGAGACCTTGATTCGTACCGGGTAAGATATTCTAAACATGGTCTTATGAGTTGTTTTAAAGTCCGTTATGAATTGATGCATGGATGTTAAATTATATATTTGAGTTCTAAAACTCCAGATATAGTTAAAAAAAAATCTAAGGAGAGGTCAGACAGTACAGTTCAAAAACAAGACAGTAACAGTCCAAGTGTTTATTTATGAGCAATTTTGACTATCTTAGAGGCAGAACTGGGTTCTCCTTAAAACTAGAACTTGTAGCCTCATGTCATAGCTTTCCAACGAAACTAATCTCGCTTGAATCGGAGTCCTATAACTCCAGATATTGTTAAAAATCTTAGGAGAGGTCAGACAGTAACAGTTCAAAAACGAGACAGTAACAGTTGGATAGTAACAGTCCAAGTGTTTGTTGATGAGCCATTTTGACTATCTTAGAGGCAGAACTGGGTTTTCCTTAAATAATAGAACTTGTAGCCTCATGTCTTAGCTTTCCAACGAGACTAATCTCGCTTGAATCGGAGTCCTATAACTCCAGATATGGTTAAACATCTGAGGAGATGTCAGACAGTAACAGTTCAAAAACGAGACAGTAACAGTTGGACAGTAACAGTCCAAGTGTTTGTTGATGAGCCATTTTGACTGTCTTAGAGGCAGAACTGGGTTCTCTTTAAAATCATAGAACTTCTAGCCTCATGTCTTAACTTTCCAACGAGACTAATCTCGCTTGAATCGGAGTCCTATAACTCCAGATATGGTTAAACATCTGAGGAGAGGTCAGACAGTAACAGTTTAAAAACGAGACAGTACCAGTTGGACAATAACAGTCCAAGTGTTTGTTGATGAGCCATTTTGACTATCTTAGAGGTAGAACTGGGTTCTCCTTAAATCATAAAACTTGTAGCCTCATGTCTTAGCTTTCCAACGAGACTAATCTTGCTTGAATCGGAGTCCTATAACTCCAGATATGGTTAAAAATCTGAGTAGAGGTCAAACAGTAACAATTCAAAAACAAGACAGTAACGATTGGAGAGTAACAGTCCAAGTGTTTGTTGATGAGCCATTTTGACTATCTTAGAGGCAGAACTGGGTTCTCCTTAAATTATAGAACTTCTAGCCTCATGTCTTCCTTTCCAACGAGACTAATCTCGCTTGAATCGGAGTCCTATAACTCCAGATATGGTTAAAAATCTGAGGAGAGGTCAGACAGAAACAATTCAAAAACGAGACAGTAACGGTTGGACAGTAACAGTCTAAGTGTTTGTTGATGAGCAATTTTGGCTATCTTAGAGGCAGAACTGGGTTCTCCTCAAATCATAGAACTTGTATCCTCATGTCTTAGCTTTCCAACGAGACTAATCTCGCTTGAATTGGAGTCCTATAACTCCAGATATGGTTAAAAATCTGAGTAGAGGTCAGACAGTAACATTTCAAAAATGAGAGTAACAGTCCAAGTGTTTGTTGATGAGCCATTTTGACTGTCTTAGAGGCAAAACTGGGTTCTCCTTAAATTATAGAACTTCTAGCCTCATGTCTTCCTTTCCAACGAGACTAATCTCGCTTGAATCGGAGTCCTATAACTCCATATATGGTTAAAAATCTGAGGAGAGGTCAGATAGTAACAGTTCAAAAACGAGACAGTAACAGTTGGACAGTAACAGTCCAAGTGTTTGTTGATGAGCAATTTTGACTCTCTTAGAGGCAGAAATGGGTTCCCTTTAAATTATAGAACTTGTAGCCTCATGTCTTAGCTTTCCAACGAGACTAATCTTGCTTGAATCGGAGTCTTATAACTCCAGATATGGTTAAACATCTGAGGAGAGGTCAGACAGTAACAGTTCAAAAACGAGACAGTAACAGTTGGACAGTAACAGTCCAAGTATTTGTTGATGAGCTATTTTGACTCTCTTAGAGGCAGAACTGGGTTCTCCTTAAAAATAGAACTTGTAGCCTCATGTCTTAGCTTTCCAACGAGTCTAATCTCGCTTGAATCGGAGTTCTATAACTCCAGATATGGTTAAAAATCCGAGGAGATGTCAGACAGTCATATTTCAAAAACGAGACAGTAACAGTTGGACCGTGACAGTCCAATTATAAAGAAAGGAATGATAACTGGGGTTGGAAAAAGAACAACAATAATAATGAGTGAAATGAAAAGAACATAAAATATTAAGAAATGTCTGAAAGAAAGACTTATTGGTTGTTGATATGGTTATTATAAAACATATCCTTGAGTGAGGAAAATTTATGAGATAAACCTGTGATTTGCAGGAGGAACCACAGGCGTGGTGCAACAGCAGCAGCAGGGGAGCACGAGTAGAGCTTCTATTGCTAGTAGGTGAATCGCACCTTTACCTTCTAGTTAAATTCCATGATTTAATATATATTACCGATGTGAAATGTGAATTACTGAATGTATGTGTACTCAAGGGGAAAAGTTGTTGTGTGAATTGCTAAGTGATGAAATTATCACTGACAAATGAAATATGAGAAGTGTGATTTAAGGTGTAAACTAACATATATTTAGTGTATGTTAGGATCCCGGGTAAAGGGATCGCCATGTTTGGACTAGCATACATTTAGTGTATGTTAGGATCCCAGGTAAGGGGATCACCTTGCATCGACTCCTACGGGATAATGATGATACCAGTAAAAGGGGTATCGGTAATGTGTTAAACAAAAATAATCATGTTTGATCTTATAAAGTCTAGAATGGAGGTTAATAGTTAAAGAGGGAACGGTTATTAATTGTTGAATAAGGAAGAGATTCTAATGAAAACCAGAAATGAGAAGTGAACAAAATATGAATGCATGTTACCCTGTTGAAATTGTTAGATATTCGTATTGTTATATTTATGTGATATTCATCTTTCAATAATATGTATTTTGTTTCAAGATCATCACATGCACGACAGGAGTAGATCCTAGCATATGTTCCCTTCTTGTAATTTAGGTTCTAGAGGGTATACCCTTGTATTTTGTAAACATGAAAATGTTCGTATAACTTAATTTGTATAATTAATGTTTAAACTTGATTGAATGAACTTAATCTCTGTAGTTCATATAACCATTTTTCGTGTCTATGTATTTATTTTTTATCCATCCATAATGATATTTTGTTATATAATGTATATTATGAATATTGTGGGTAATAGGTGTGAGAATATTTATGGAATTTGAAACCCAAGATGATTGGGTCAGGATTAAGTTATGAGATGCAAGTTATTAAAAGTGTAGATAGGTTACATGTAGATAACTTGGGACCTTTCGGTATAGGGGGGACTCCGTCGAAATTTAGGTAGATTTTAATATGAAAACCATGAATATATATATATATATATATATAAGAGAAAAAAAATTATTACTCTGCTTTCGGTTGACATGAGAGTGTTGTTTTTATCCCGGAATGGGGGATGTTACAGTTGGTATCAGAGCCCAGGTTGCTATTCCGGGGACAGGAATGATTATATGATTTTGAATGTGTTTCAGGATGGTGAGAACAAGGCAATGAGCCAGGATTGATCCATCCCCAGTTCAGGGAAGTGACCAGAGTTTTCGAAAAGAAAGTGATCCAGACGAGGATCCCTTGGCAAACACCTCCTCTCATATACCTGCAACATCAGTGTACTCTGAAGCTGGCAAGTCAGTGAGACTTCGGAATGATTCGTTGTCCCGTTAGGAAAATATGTCCATGCCCGAGGTATCAGACAGACAGGGGGTGATAATATACCCCCACTAGTGGAACCGGTAGCTGGATCAAACCCATTTTCAGATCCTGCTTTTATGGAACATATAGTGAGAGCTGTAGCAGCAGGAATGGTAATGGGAGCCTCCGGTATAACTCCTAGATCAGGGGGAGTAGTCACCATAGTGCAATGGGTGAAGGGTATGAGAGAGATGGGTTGTATCACTTACGGTGGTGAAGAGGATGCTGAGGTTGCTAGGCATTGGCTGAGGAAGGTGGAAAGAGTTATAAATCAGATGCAGGTGCCAGAGGAGCTACAGGTGGATTGCGTGACTCAGCTATTGGTTGATAGTGCCCACTCTTGGTGGGAGACCATTAGAGAGAGGAGATCAGGGGAGGCATTGAGATGGAGGGACTTTCATGAAGAGTTTGAGGAGAGGTACTATTCCTGGGAACATAGAAGGGAGAAAGAACAGGAGTTCTTGGAATTGAGGCAGGGAGATTTGACAGTTCTTGAGTATGAGAGGAGATTTCAGGACTTAGCAGCTTTTGCCTCCACTTACCTTCCCACAGAGCGCCACAAGGTGGAGAGGTTCTGTGATGGACTGAGGCGGGAACTGAGGATGATATTGATAGCCATGCAGTTTCAGTCTGTGCGGGAATTGCTACGGGCAACTCAGGGTATGGAGAGGGTAATAAGGGATACCCCAAAACCAGTGGTCGAGCCAAGTCAGGTAATTGGAGCTAAGAGGAGAGATTTTGAGTTTTTGACTGGGAGACCTCCTCTCCCAAAGAAAGAGAAGAGCGGGCAATCATCAAGTCAATTCCAGAGAAGGGGCGGGAGTTTCATCCTAATAGGGAGCTCAAGAGGATCTAGACTGCTCAGTGGAAGAGGAGCTTGGGGAGGACAGTCTCGACAAGGAGTCAAAACTGCTGGAGGGTCTACAGAGCAAAAGGGTGAATCTTCTAAACCTAGTTTAATCCCCGAAACTCGCAACTTGTAAAATCCTAGACCCGGACTCAACCAAAAAGCTCAATTCTTAACCAATTTAATTTTACAGGATGAAATAAAAAAATATCAATTTTTTAAAAAAAATAAAGTATAAAAAATAGCAATCAAAAGAATAAGGATGAAAATTGATAGGAGAAAAAAATAGAGATGAAATCATAAAAAAAAAAATCAATTTCAAAAATTTTCTCAAATAGAAATCAAAAGAATAAGGACAAAATTTGACAGATGAAAAATCAGTGGATGAAATTGAAGAAAAATTAAATTTTATAAATTATATCAAATAAAAAGAAATAGTAATTAAAATAACATGATCAAATCTAAAAAAAAAACAAATTGAAGAGATGCTTTGAAATTTAGAAGAGTCGGGCATGAAAATTGAGGAAAAAGTAAAAAAAGAGAAAAGAGTCATGTGCCACCTAGGGATGAAGGAGACATCAAGACAATTCAAACAATATCCTAGAAGCCATTGCTAGGCCACCAGACTCCCACTAATACCCTGTTAGAAGATCATGAGAGCTTCTCACTCGGTGTCGAATGTGCCAACCAGTTTTTTAAAATAAACTTTTATATTTTATAAAGATAACTAGTTGCCCCTGAGTAAACTTGGTTAGAAAACAAATAGGATAAAAATATGAAAAATCCCCTAGTCATCATTTTAATAATTTTTGCTTTTAAATGTAATTAATCATTTTATTATGCTAAAAATAAAAAAAAATACAAAAAAGCCCCTAAACGACAGCTAAATATTTTTTTTTCTTTTAAGCGTAATTCAATATTTTAATATGCTTAAAATGTATGAGAAGAATGATTTTTTCCCGGTCAATCTAATAATAAACAATTGATCTCGTGAAAAAGACAGTAATGCCTCCAATAGAAAGTTTATTGAGCTTTTTTATAAGGGTAAAATTGTCGTTATATTGTTCAAATCTATAGTATTTTGTATCTATGTGAACAGTAAAGCCTTGATCCATTTTAGTTTTTTTTTAATAATTTATTTGATTATTATGTAAAAGGGCAAAGTGCATCCTATTATACAATCCAAGATTTAATGGATCCTTTGAGAAAAAAAACTTATTATACTACTAGACCAACATCCAGGGGAGGGTATGTTTTACAAGGGAAATTAGAAACAAATATTAAATTATCTTGATATATCTTTATCAGATTAGAACCTCCAAGACAAAATTGACAATCTAATCTATTTTAAATTAATCCATATAGTTCAACTCTCTCTCTTTCTTTTATTTTTTTTTAACTTTTGGTTTGACTAAGGTTGCTGACATAAACAATGAATGTGCAAGCAAGATTTTAAGTTTAGTCTCACAAGAAACTTTGGATTGATTCGTACCCAAACGTTCAATTGATATGTGAACAAACTAAATCATATGTCATAAGGTTTAATGGCTATTATTGGAATTAATTTAATACTAGTAGTTCCTATACATGTGCTTAAAATAATATATAAAAGAGATTCAAGAAGTTAGCACAAATGTGAAAATAATAAAGAAAGATTAAAAAAAAATTTAACTCAAGAAAAAAAGTTTTTATTTATAATAAATTGACAAGCTAAGGGATACTTAGAAAAACAAAAAAAAAAAAAAAAAAAGTTTGATCAGCGCAGTGGCAAAAACACCTCAAGTGTGTTTTCTAGCTAGACGACCATTTTAACTCGAAACATTTTTCCATTATTCTTTATCAACAAATTGGACTGTACAATGCAAAGTTTTTATTTATAATAAATAAACCCCAGACAGCATGATTGCATAACATGGCATTTCTTTATTTAGCTAAAGTATTAAAAAAAAAAAGATCGATCAAGACTTGTGAAAATAGTGATCCAACTAAGCTTTGCTGGAGATGATTTCCACTTCAATTTCTTTATCTCATGTGCAGTGGAAGTGGTGGAATGCTTTGTTCGTGCCTGAAGAAATTATCAGGATCAACTTTGGTCTTCACATGCACCAACCTGTAGAAGTTA
>Ga0307517_10008936_pt1 | contig 14299 bp, 10 predicted proteins | sample 23_EM_MG_FD_194515 | JGI IMG/M metagenome (GOLD analysis project Ga0307517, IMG submission 194515) | Populus trichocarpa ectomycorrhiza microbial communities from riparian zone in the Pacific Northwest, United States - 23_EM | ecosystem: Host-associated > Plants > Roots > Unclassified | place... | reverse complement strand
CGCGAGGCCGTTCTGGCTCAGGGCGGAGGCATAGGCGAGGCGGGTGGTCGAGGAGGGCCAGGCCGATGCGCCGATCAGCGTCTTGTTGATCAGTGCGCCGGTGGCGGTGCCGCCGGACTGGTAGCGGTAGAGCGAACCCGCCGTCGTACGGGCCATGATCCCGTACTTGCCGTACTGCGGGTTGTTGCCCGCCCCCGCGAACTGGGTGACCGTCTGCCAGCCGGTGCTGCGGGCCACCCGGCCGGCGAAGGTGCCGTTGCCCTTGCCGGCGTAGAACCACAGGGCGCCGGCGAAGTCCCGGACCAGCAGGTCCGTCTTGCCGTTGCCGTCCCAGTCCCCGCCGCCGACTATCTGGTTGAACTGCTGCCAGCCGCTCGCGCCGACCAGCACCCGCGCGGCCAGCTTGCCGCCGCTCACGCCCGCGAACCGGTACAGGGCGCCGGCGGGCGTACGGGCCAGCACATCGCCGACGCCGTCGCCGTTCAGGTCGCCCGCGCCGATCACCTCGTCGTAGGCCTGCCAGCCGGTGCCGACCAGGACCTTGGTACCGAAGGAGCCGTCGCCCGAGCCCGGGTAGAAGTACAGGCTCCCGGCGGGGGTGCGGGCCAGCAGGTCGGGCTTGCTGTCGCCGTTCATGTCGCCGGGGGCTATGACCTTGTTGTAGATCTGCCAGCCGGTCTCGACCGTGCTGTACGAGCCCATGCCGCCCGGCACGCTCGCGTAGATCCCGGTGTGGAAGCGCAGCGCCCCGGTGGGGGTGAGGGTGAGCACGTCCTGCTTGCCGTCCCCGTTGAGGTCGCCGGGGGTCAGGACGTCCTTCACCTTGGAGACGTCCGTGTCGACGACCATGGTCTCGGCGGCGCCGGTGTGGATGTAGAGCTGCCCGGCGGCGTTGCGGTACACCAGGTCCGAGGTGCCGTCGGCGTCGAAGTCGCCCCGGGCGGGCCCGGACGACGTGTCCGCGTCGGCGGGCATCATCAGGAACACGCCCGCCACGAGCGCCGCGGCCGCGCCGAGCGCCACAACGGCCTGGCGACGGCGCGGCTTGCGGCGCCTGTTGCTGGACACGGTTTCCCTCCGGGGGATGCGGGTGGGTGAGGTGGTCAGGAGGACGCGGAGTCGGTGGTGTCGGTGGGTTCTGCGGATTCCGTGGAATTCGCCGACTCTGACGCTGATGCCGATTCCGACGCCGACTCTGACGGCGACTCTGACGGCGATGCCGATGCCGTCTCGATGTCGGTCCGGACGACGCCGGGCACCCCGTCCGTCACCCGGAACGTGGCGCCCGTGCTCGTCGTACCGTCCCGCTTGACCACCGTCGAGATGGTCCGGAGCTGCGCGTCGACCGTGCCGTTCGTGATGTCGAGGAGCAGATAGCCGCGACGGGCGTCGATGATCTTCCAGTGCGGGTTGTCCGCCAGCTTGGGCGCCCACTCGGCGGCGAACGCCACCAGGTCCTCGTCGCCCGAGCTGGAGATGGACGTGCCGACGAACTCCGCGCCGACCACCGCCGAGTCCACGTCGTCGAAGTCCAGCTTGAGGTCGCTGACGATGGTGCGGTGCCGGTCCCCGGAGAGCACCACGGGGTTGCGGAAGTCCTGGAACTCGGCGAGCAGCTTGGCGCGTTCGACCTGGTAGCCGTCCCAGGCGTCGTACGCCCACTCCTTGCCCTCGCCCGCGAGGGAGTCGGTCTCGGCCATCATCACCTGCGAGGCGACGAGGTTCCACCGGGCCCCGGAGCCGGCCATGCCGTCGACCAGCCACTTGTGCTGGGCGTCCCCCATGATGACCCGGCCCGCCTGGAGCGCCGTGGCGTTGTCGGTCGGCTGGACGTCGCGGTACTGGCGGGTGTCCAGGACGTGCAGCCGGGCCAGATCGCCGAAGTCGAAGGAGCGGTAGATCAGGATGTCGTCGCCGCTGGGCTTCTGCGCGAGCCTGATCGGCATGTGCTCGTAGTACGCCTGGAAGGCCGCGGCCCGGCGCTTCAGGAAGGTCGCGGTGGGCTCGGCGACCGGGTCCTTGGCGTAGTCGCCGGCCCAGTTGTCCTCCACCTCGTGATCGTCGAAGGTGACGACGAAGGGCACGGCCGCGCGCATCGCCTGGAGGTCGGCATCGGTGCCGTACGTCTCGTAGCGCGCCCGGTACTGCGTCAGCGTCTTCGGCTCGCCGGAGCCCTCGTGGCGGCGTACGCGGTAGGAGTAGGCGGTGCTCTCGTAGATGTAGTCGCCGACGAACAGCACCAGGTCGGGCTGCTGCGCCAGCATGTCCTGGTAGACGGTGAAGTATCCGTGCTGCCAGTTCTGGCAGGACGCGAGCGCGATGCGCAGCTTCTCCGGAGAGCTGCCGGCGGCGGGGGCGGTACGGGTCCTGCCGGTGCGGGAGGTGTTGCCCTGCGCCTTGAAGCGGTACCAGTAGGACGTGGCGGGGCTCAGGCCGGTCACGTCCACGTGGACGCTGTAGCCCAGGCTCGCGGTGGCCGAGGCCGTACCGCTCCTCACGATCGTGGCGAAGCCGCTGTCGGAGGCGACCTCCCAGGTCACCGGCACACTGGGCGGGAAGACACCCGCGCCGCCCTGAACGGAGGGCACCAGCCGGGTCCACAGCACGACGGCGTTCGGCAGCGGGTCACCGGAGGCCACGCCGAGCTTGAACACCGTGCCGCTCACCTTGACGCCCGCCCCGGCGGTGGCCGTCGCCCCCGCGACCGAGGCCGAGGCGCTGCCGGGCAGCATCTGGGTTGCCGCCACGCCTGCCGCGCCGAGGGCCATGGCGCCCGCTCCGGCCCCAAGAAAGCGTCTGCGACGCAAGCGCTTGCCGCTCGGTTGGTCGTTAGGACGCACCCCGCACCTCTCCCCCTGCCCCCGATTACGCACAACGCTGTGCACTATCTTTACTCTAACGACAGCAGACACTTCAATTCACCGTACACTTACCATCATTGCGTTCAATTTCGGACAAAGTAAATTCGATCGGCAGGAGCCATGCGCCAGCCCGCCCGCCCGGCCGCCTTCGCGGCCCTGGCCATCGCCCTCAGCCTCGTCGGCGCGGCCGGATGCAGTGACGATTCGTCCGCACCCGGGACGACATCAGCGGCCGCGAGCGCAAGCGCGGACTCCAAGGGATCGACGGACGCCAAGGGCAGCGCTCCCACGAGCGCCGGCACCTCGTCGTCTTCGTCCTCGTCCTCGTCCAAGCGCTCCGCCGGCGATGTCCTGCTCGGCGCCGACGCCCTGCCCACCCCGGCCGCCGACCACTGCCGCACCGCCGACCTCACCGCCACGGCCAGAAGCACCGGCCAGGGCAAGGCCACCGTCACCATCACCAACAAGTCCGCCCACGACTGCTCCGTACGCGGCTACCCCTCCCTGCTCTTCGTCGGCAAGGACGGCCACACCGAACTCCCCGTCGACTGGGCCGGCTCCGCCACCGCCGCCCAGCAGTACACCCTCTCCCCCGGCGACTCCGCCGCCGCCCGCCTCACCTTCTACTCCGAGACCGAGTGCGCCGCCTTCACCGCCCTCGACCTCGTCCCCCCGGGCGAGGCCCGCCGCCTCGCCCCCGCCTTCGCCGAACCCGTCCGCATCTGCGACACCGGCGTCCGCGTCACGGCCTTCCAGCCGGCCGGCTGAGCTCCGGCAAGGCGTAACAACCCCACCCCTCGGATCAACACCCGTCTGTGGTCACGCATGTTCCGGGACGGTACGCCGCCCGCGCGGCTGGTGCAGCTTGAGCTGGAAGCCGTTTGCGCCGCCCTGGTCATCAAGGACCTCCACAATCCGGCAATCCGCGAGGCCCTGCTGACCGGTCTGGACGAGGAACGCGTCTGCTGGCACCGCGAGAACCTGCGCAGCCGTCTGCACGGCCCGGCCACCGGCATACAGGCAGGTGGTGACGGAAGCATCTTCTTCTCGGGCCTCACGGACGACGGCAGCCCGGCCCGTCCGCATCTGCGACACCGGCGTCCGCGTCACGGCCTTCCAGGCGGTCGGCTGAGCCAGGGCCTGTCTACGACGGCGGCAGGTAGCCGAGCTGTACGCGCTGTCCGGCGGGGCGTTGGCGGGTGACGAGGGTGCCTCGGCCGGGGGGCTGGGGGGACGGTCTGACGCGGCCGATGAGGTGGCCTTCGGAGGGGTCGCCGGAGAGCACGACGCCGTGGGCGCCGAGTTCGCCCATCCTGTGGAGGAAGGGCTCGTACAGGGCCCGGCTGGCGCCTTGCGTGCTCCGGGAGACGATCACTCGCAGCCCGATGTCCCGGGCGACCGGCAGTAGGTCCACCAGCGGGGAGAGCGGATTGCCGCTCGATGTCGCGACAAGGTCGTAGTCGTCGACGAGGACCAGCATTTCCGGACCCTTCCACCAGCTCCGGTCCCGTAGCTGCTCGGGGGTCGCGTCGGGCGGCGGCCTGCGTCTGGCCAGCTCGGCCGCGACCTCGGCGACCAGATCTGCGAGTTGCACGGCCGAAGACCCGTACCTCGTGCGCGCCTCGGGCAACTGCGCGAGGAGCGTACGGCGGTAGTCACCGGCCAGGATGCTCAGCCGGCCCGGCGGGTGCTGCCGGACGAGCCGGTCGGCGATCAGCCGTAGCAGGGAGGTCTTGCCCGAACCGGGCTCGCCGAGGACGACGAAGAGCCGTTGCCCGTCCAGATCGATGTGAACGGGCGTAAGGCTCGCCTCGTCCACTCCGATGGCGATTCCGGTCTCCAGGAGCGGCAGTTCGTCGGCCGGCAGCAGCCGCGGCACCGAGCGCACTGCCGGGGCCGGGGCGCCCGGCCAGGCTTCCCTGACCGCCGAGACGAGCTCGGCGGTGGACTCGTGCCGGCCCTCGGAGAACGAGGAGCCGTCGATCCTGGGCAGCGCGGTCAGGAAGTCGTGCTTGTCCGGGGTGAGGCCCCGGCCGATCACATCGGTGGGGACGGTCCGGGCGGCCCTGGGGTCGATCCTGGAGTCGGCCGGATCCGAGAGCCGCAGCTCCAGCGGGTCGGTGAACAGGTCGAGATGCGACGGGCGCAACTCGGAGTAACGGCTCGCGGAGATGACGACGTGCACGCCATGGCCGGGACCACGCGCGGCGATCTCCATGACCTCCTGATCGAGCTCCTCGTACTCCCGCCGGAAGGCGCCCCAGCCGTTGACGACCAGGAAGACGTCCGGCCTGGGTTCGGCGTCTCCCGACATCCGCGCCGCGAGGAGGCGGGTGACCTCGGCGACCGTGCGGCCCACCATCTCCGGGTCGGTGCGCCGCACCACCGCCGCGACGTGGGGAAGTCTCGCCAGCGGTTCCAGCGGACCGGCCGAGCGGTCCACGCAGTAGAACCGGACCTCGTCAGGGGTGTGGGTGAGCGCGAAGGAGGTGATGAGGGTGCGCAGCAGCCGGGTCTTGCCCGAGCCGTTGGCCCCGACGACCAGCAGGTGGCTGCCCCGGGAGGGCATGGAGAAGTCCAGGAGGAGCGGGACGCGGCGGGCTTCGAAGGGCCTGTCGACAATGCCCACCGGGACCACCATCCGGCCGAAGGACGGCGCGTCCGCGCCGGACACCGTCAGTCCGCGCTCAGGGTGGACGGACAGCGGGCCCATCAGCTGGTCCAGTGACGGCGGCGCGCCGAGCGGCGGCAGCACGACCTGCCGGGCGCGCGGGCCCTGCCCTTCGAGGGTGGCGGCCAGGGCGCTGATCCCGGGCTCGTCCGAACCGGCGGCCGTGGCCGAGGAGTACGCGGCACGGAAGCGAATCAGCGTGTCGCTGCCGGTCCGCAGGTAGCCGGAGCCGGGTACGGAGGGCAGTTGGTAGGCGTCCGGCACTCCGAGCACAACCCGGGACTCGCTCGCGGTGAAGGTCCGCAGGCCGATCCGGTAGGACAGGAAGCTGTCGAGACCCCGCAGCGTGGCCTCTTCCAGACGCTGCGCCGCCAGCAGCAGATGCACTCCCAGCGAACGGCCGACCCGGCCGATGTGGGCGAGCACGTTGACCAACTCGGGTACAGCGGTGAGCAGTTCGTTGAACTCGTCGATGACGAGCACCAGTGAGGGGAGGGGCTCCAGGGCGGCACCCTCGGCGCGTGCCTGCTCGTACGCGTGCACGCTCGCGAATTTGCCGGCGCCCCGCAGCACTTCCTGCCGCCGCTTCAGCTCCCCGGTGAGGGAGGTCATCAGGCGCGCGGCCAGTACCGGGTCCGACTCGATGGAGTTCATGACGGCGGAGACGTGGGGCAGCCGTTGCAGGTCCTCTCCGAAGATGGCGGTGCCCTTGAAGTCCACGAGGAGGAAGTTGACGTCCTCGGACGAGTGGGTGAGAGCCAGCCCCAGCACCAGCGTCCGCAGCAGTTCGGACTTGCCCGAGCCGGTGGCCCCGACAAGCAGCCCGTGCGGGCCCGTTCCGCCGAGCGCGGCCTCCTTGAGGTCCAGGAACACCGGCTCGCCGTCGCCGCCGACGCCGATCGGGACCCGTAGGCGGTCCTGCAGCGACCGGGCGCTCCAGTCCATGCCGGGCAGCAGCTGACCGATGCCCACCGGGGAGAGCAGCGGTGTGGTCGTCCGTCCGCCGCCCTGTCCGGACCCCGTCCACAGCTCCCGCATCCGGGTGGCCAGCGTGGCCAGCGACTGCTTGGCCGCGACCGGGTCGGACGCCTCCTCGATCCGGGGCACGGCCGCGCGGAACCGCTTGCGCCGCGACAGGCCCCAGCCGGGGCTGACCGTGGCGGCCAGGGTGGGATCGATCTGGGACTCGGCGGGGTCGTCGAGGGCCAGCTCGATACGGGTGCCGAGCAGGCCGGGCAGCCCGGGGCCGAGGTCGGTCCAGCGCCGGGCGGAGACGATGAGGTGGACGCCGTAGTTGAGGCCGGTGTTGGCCAGGCGGTGGATCTCGTCGGCGAACCCGGCCCGCTCCCACTGGAAGTCCAGCCAGCCGTCGATCACCAGGAAGACGTCGCTGGCGCCCTCGCCCCGCAGGCCGCCGCTCGCGCGCAGCTGGCGGAATTCGTCGATCGAGTCGATGTGGTGCTTGCGGAAGAGGTCACGGCGGTCCGAGACGGCCCGCCATACGGCCGCGAGGGTGCCTTCCACGGCATCCTGTTCGTGCGGGGCGGCGACCGACCGGACGTGCGGCATGTCGCGCAGCACCCCGAGCCGGTTGACGGCCCCCTCCAGGAGGTGGAACTCGGCTTCGTACGGGGTGTGGGTCAGGGCCAGCGCGGTGACGAGCGTGCGCACGACGGTCGTCTTGCCGCTGCCCAGGCGTCCGATGACCGCCGCGTTGCCGTCCCGGCCGGAGAGGTCCGCGTGCAGGAGGTCGCCGCCGGAGCCGGCTTCGGCCCGGCCGACCGGGATGACGAACCGGGAGGTGCCTTCCCAGGCGTCGCAGATGAAGCCGCGCTCGGGAGTGTGCACGGGCGGCGGGAGCAGCGAGCCGAGGGTGAGGTCGTCGGCCTCGGTCTGGCGGCCGAAGCGCCCGAAGGGGCCCAGCGGTCCGCCGCCCGCGTCGGGGCGGGGCGCGTAGGCCAGCGGCGTACTGCCCTCGCACTGGCCGGACTTGACGGGGGTCTGGTCCGGGCCGCCCTGGCCGGTGACGACGCCGTGGACGTATTCGTAGAGGTTGTCGGGGGTGATGACGCCGTCGCGGTCGACGTCGGCGAGGCCGGTGCTGAGTCCTTCGATGACGGCGGCGGTGAAGCGGGAGCCGGACTCGGAACGGCCGTTGTCGATGGTGAGACGGTCACCGTCGTACGCGTACTCCAGGGCTGTGGAGGCGGTGATGATGAACGTGCCCCGGCCGACCAGCGCCTCGTCCAGGTCGACGGGGGCGGCGGCCATGGGGGCGGCGCCACGGTGGAACAGGCCGCTGTAGCAGCAGTCGAGGAGCACGATCTTGGTCCGGGCCTCGCACTCGTCGAGCAGGGTGTGGAGGAAGGAGGCGTGGATCGCGGTGGTGTGCGGGCGGGCGAGCTGGGTGCCGACCGCCGCGAAGAAGAGCCGGTCGGACTCGTTGCGGATGCCGTGGCAGGAGAGATAGAGGAGCACGAGGTCGTCGGGCGAGCGGTCGGCGAGGGCGTCCTCGGCCGCCTCCTCGATCTCCGGCTTGGGACGGTTGGTCAGCTCGGTGACCTCGTCGAAGCGGCCGACGGCCGGGTCCTTGAGCAGTCGCGCGAGCTGGGCCGCGCCGCGTGCCGGGGTGCGGAGCTGGTGCAGGCCGGGGTCGGCGTAACCGTCAGTCGCGACCAGCAGCGCGATCCGGCGTCCCGCCATCGCCACCCTCCCGGTTCTCGTCCCGGCTCCCGTTGGCGACCCGTGCGGCGAAGGCCTCGACGAGCAGCCGCTGTTCGTCCTGCGAAAGGGCGGTGAACTTCCCCTCGATCTCGCCGAACTTCCACTCCACCGAGCGGGCCTTGACCCGGTCGATGTACGCCGCCAGCACCTTGGCGACCGCTCCGAGCCCGGCCGCCGAGAAGGCCCCGGTGAGCACCAGCTGCCCCACCTCGTAGGCCGCCCCGGCCATCGCCCCCTCCGGCGGCACGGCCGGCGCGCGGCGTACGGTGAACAGGCCGAGCGCCCGCATGTCCTTGTAGAGACTGCTCACCAGGCGGTCCAGCTTCTCCGGGCCGATGTCGGCCCCGGCGTCCACATACAGCCGCAGCTCGTCCGGCTCCGCTTCCGCGTCCACAGGGTTCCCCATGGGCTCAATCCTGTCAGCGCGGACGGGCGGCCCGAGTGACCATCACAGGATTCACTCGTTTCCCTGAACGTGGACTCCAAGCAGGCGACAGCCACCCGCCCGCCGCACGGCGCGCCCGTTGTGGTCGAGGTCGAAGAGGCCGAGGCCGCCCTCGTCGAGAACTACCGCCGCCTGGTGCGGCTGGCTTATCTTGCGCTGCCCGTGTCGCTGGGCCGGCACCGACGGGTGCTCACGGCGCACTCCCTCGTGCAGGCCGCGCTGCCGCGCTCGCGGCGGGCGGCGGAGGGGGCGTACGAGCTGGTACGGGAGGAAGTGCTGCGCGGGGTCCTGGAGTTCGGCGGGGACCGGGCGAAGAAGTGGCGGGCGGCGGTGCTGCCCCCGTATGTGTGGGGGCTGCGGCTGCACCCGAAGGCGGGCGGGGCGGACGAGGCCGGGGTGGACCGGGCGCTGGCGGAGCTGGGGGCGGCGGCGCGGGCCGCCTGTGTGCTGCGGGAGCTGGAGGGTCTGGACGGCCGGGAGGTGCGGGGGCTGCTCGTGGCGCTGGCGGTGGAGGACCCGCGCGGGGCGGTGCAGGCGGCGGAAGCGGTGCCGCAAGGGCTCATCCATGCGGGCGAGTTCGATCCGTGCACCGTTCAGGCGCGGCCGGACGATCTGCTGCGCAGGCGCCAGCACGTCAAGGCGGGGCTGATCGCGGCCGGGGCGCTGGCGATCACGGCGGCGCTGATCGGGACCCTGGGCGGCGGCTCGCCGCAGCCTTACGCGGCGGGCGGCTCGCCGGGGTCGTCGTACGCGGGGTCGGGGAGCTTCCTGGACCCGGCGAAGCTCGTACGCGTCAGGGCCTCCGCCTGGACGGACGCTTCGCGGCTGGACTTCACGGCCTGGCCGGCGCGCGGCAGCCGTACGAAGGACACCGCCCTGCTGCGGCGGGCACTGGCCGTGTGGGCGGATCCGGGCGCGCGGGTGACGGTGTCGGCGACGAAGGGCACGTCGAAGAGCCTGCCGGCGCAGCAGCCGCAACTGCTCTACGCGGGCGAGGTGGACCAGGCGGCCGTGGTGCTGATGTACGACGGGATGCGGGTCGTCCGGTACGCGGAGCCGCGCGGCGGCGAGGGCGCGGCCGCCCTGGACTTCGCGCGGGTGGACGGCGCGGGCCTGACGACGGCGGCCGTGGTGATCGGCCGCACCGACGGCAACACGCGTTTCCTGACCGCCCCTTGGGTGAGCGAGGCGCGGTCCCGCAATCTGCTGGGCCCGGCCGCTGGCACACAGCCGCTGACGCGGGCGGCGGACGGGGTGACCGGGCCGATGCGGATGCCGGGCGCCGACAGCACCGACGGGGTGTGCGGCGGTTCGTGGCCGGCGCTGCAGCTCCAGGCCTCGGCGCGGCTCGGGAAACGGCAGCCGTTCCTCTTCACCGACCTCGGCGATCTGCTGCCGGTCCACCTCACCTACCAGCCGTCCGGATCGGACGCTCCCGGCGAGGCCACCGGCCCCAGGGGGCTGGCGAGCTGGGCGCGTACGGCCTGCCACCTGGGCACGATGGGCGGGCAGGGCGTACGGCAGGTCAACAACTGGGAGTACGCGCGCCAGCGGCTGCCCGAGTCCAACGGCACCGCCGACTGGGTGTGCACGCGGTCCGAGACCTGGCGGGGCGAGGGCCGGGCCCTGGCCCTGTTCATGCCGCCGGCCGCGTCGCCGACCAGCCCGGCGACGGCGGTGGGGAGCAGCGGCTCCAGCACCGGGGCGTGCGGGGTGTACGTGCCCAGGGTGCTGGCCGGCGTGCTGTGGAAGTCGTCGGCCGGGCACTGGTATCTGCTCGCCGCCGGGAGTCCCGACGTGGCGCAGATCCAGGCCACGGGCGGCGTACGGGCGACAACCGACGGCAGCACACTGGCGGCCCCGGCCGAGCAGGGCGCCCGGGCGGAGCTGGCGGGCGTACTGGAGTCGGGCGGGACGGTCAGGACCTTCGGATAGTCCCCTCGATGGCCGAGTCGAAATCGGGACCGGGGGGCTTGCCGCCACGGCGGAAGAGCTTGCGCCGGGGCTCCTGCTCGGGCATCCAGCCGACGGTGAGGGCACTGCCGACGATGCCGAGCAGCATCCCGATGACGAAGCCGCCGAGGTTGGACGTGATCCAGGTGCCGAGGGTGAGCAGGCAGCTCACGACGCCGTAGAACAGCCGCTGGGTGGGGTTGTAGATGATCAGCACACCGCAGACGAAGATGAGCGCGGGCAGCAGGTAGCCGGCCAGGCCCATCAGGCCCAGGTGCAGGACGATGCCGAGCGGGGCCCACTCGGTCAGGATGATCTCACCGCCGCCGAGGGTGACCAGGAGGCCGCCCCAGAAGGGACGGCCTCCGCGCCATGCGGCGAAGCGGTTGGGATGATCAGCAGCCATTGTCGCTGAAGCTGAGGGTGAGGCCCGGCAGCGTGAAGGTCGCGGCCGTGGTGGCGTAGTTGGTCTGCCGCAGGTTGTTGATGGTGACCGTGTCCGCCTGCTGACCGAAGACGCCCGGCGCGCCCGGGACGCCGCCCTTGGTGAGGGTGCTGGCGTCGTTGCCGATCTCGATGTTCCCGAACGACGCGTCGCCCTGGACGATGGTGGAGTCGGTGGCGAGCGTGGTGGCTTCCACCTTGGTGCTCCCGCGGCCCGCCCTGATCAGCAGGTTGGTGCCGCCGAGGTCGACGCTCTGGCACAGGTTGGTGAGCTTGGCCTTCTTGATCGCGGAGACCACGACCAGCACCTGACCGCCGGTGTCGCCCGCGTTCGGGCTGCCGTCGATCATGCTGTCCAGCTTGCCGTACTGCTGGAAGCCCTCGCCTTCCAGCTTGTCCGCGGTGACCGTGAACGGCATGCCGGAGATGGAGAGCTGGGCGGCGAGCACGCCCTGCGCGGTGAGGACCATCATGGTCGCGCCGAGCAGGCCGGCGGGTACGGCCAGTACGGCGGCCCGGCGCAGGCGTACCCGCCCGCGTCTGGATGGCGTGGTGATTTCTTCGGGCATGCTTTCGGGCGTGCTCATGACAGCTCCAAGGAAACGTGACGAACGCGGAACAAAGATTTCGCATGGTTCTCTGGCACGTTGTCCTGGCGCGGACAGCGGTCGAGCGGCGCGCGCTTGACCCATGACTTCCCGGCGGAGACAAGGGCTTTCCCGTGGCACGTCGCTGTAGCCGGTGGCGAAGCTACTCCGGGGTAGTGGTCGGGTCAAGTGGCTTGTGAGAACCCGGTGTTGACGGCGCATCGGTTTCGTGACGATCAAGGGCCGGACCTGCGAATCCGGTCAGGCACGGCGGCGCGGAGGCGATCACCGCCCGCACCGGCTCCGACGCCCGGGCGGCTGCTCCACCCGGTCCGTCCGGGCCGAGGAAGGGCGCCATGACGAAATAGCTGAGCGTGGGCAGCAGTTCGGGCAGCTCGGCGACCCGGCCTGCGTCGATCCGCCGGTAGATGCTCGCGTAGACCCCGCCCACTACCACATCCACCAGCTCGGTGTGCGGCACCAGCGAAGGGACCTCCGGCGTGAAGAATGGCCGGAACCTGGCCAACAGCGCCTCCCGCTCGGCCCGCCCGGCCGCGCCCACCGCGTCGATCTCGACCACCGCCATCGTGGCGAACGCGGGTGCCTCGGCCAGGATCCCCAGCAGGGTGCCGAGCGCGCTCCTGATGCCCGACGGCCAGTCCGGGGCCGCCGCGAAGGCCGCCTCCATCGAGGCCACGACCAGCGAGGTGCCATGCCGGTGAGCTGCGAGAAAGGCGTCTTCCTTGCCCTCGAACTGCTCGTAGAAGACCGGCCGGGTGACCCCGGCCGCCTGGCAGATATCGCTGATCCGGGCCCTGGCGTACCCGTTGTGCGCGACCGTACGGACGATCCCGTCGAGCAGCCGATCGCGTTGCGTCGCGGCCACCACCTCGGCCGGCAGGCGACGCGGTCCGCGCCTGATGGAGCGCTCCGGTTCGCGGCCGGTCCGGGTACCGGGAAGCAAGATACTCATGTCGAACTTCCTTCCGAGTCCTTGACGCTGAATACCTAACAGGTTTACAACCTTCACAGGTTTTCTACGAGAGTCCGTGGCGCCGGACCTGAAAACCGCTCAGCACCATCCGCACTCTCTGCACCCTCTGCACTCTGCACGCCATCCTCCCGGCACCTTCGCGTTCTGAGGAGCACGTGCAATGAAGTTTTTCCGGGCTGGGCCACCCCCCGCAACACCCCCACCCGCGCCCCATTCCCCCCTCGTGCCGCTCAGCACGTAGGTGCGCGGCGCCCTGCCCGGAATCGCCCGCCGCCGGTCCGTCGCGTACGGAGAAGGCGCCACAGGCCGGCGGCGTACACACCCCCAAGCTCACCCTCGCCTCCGGAAGAGGTACACCCGCATGCGCAACCGCACCGCTCTCGCCCTTGCCACCACCGTGGCCGCGCTGTCCCTCCTGCCCGTCCTGCCCGCCTCCGCCGCCGCCCAGGACACCAACGTCCTGACCACCGGCAGCGCCGCGGGTACCGCCGTCGCCGTGGGCGACGTGCTCACCGCACCCCTGTCCAGTGGCACCACCGCGACGCTCTACTCCAGCGCCACCGGCACCAGCGGCGTCAGCTGCACCACCTCGCAGTTCACCGCCGCCGTCACCGACAACCCGGCCTCCTCCGGGACCGCCACGGAGTCCGTGACCGCCCACACCTTCTCCGGCTGCACCAGCAACGTGCTCGGCACGCTCAGCGTCAACAGCGTCACCGTCAACAACCTGCCCTACGTCACGACCGTGACCTCCGACGGCGTCGTCACCGTGACCCCCGCCAGCTCCTCCACGCCCATCCAGACCACCGTCGTCCTGAGCACCCTGCTGGGCACCATCACCTGCGTCTACCAGGCCAGCAGCATCACCGGCACCGCCAGCAACACCGACAACAGCATCGCCTTCACCAGCCAGCCGTTCACCAAGTTCTCCGGCTCCTCGCTCTGCTTCAGCGCCGGCTACTTCACCGCCAAGTACGCCCCGGTCACCGACACCACCCAGTCCGGCAGCCCCTCGGTCTTCGTGAACTGAGGCAGGGTCCGCCGCTGAGGCGGGGCCGCCCGGGAGATCAGTCCCGGGCGGCCCGTTCGTCGTACGCCACCCGGGCCGTGTCGATCGTGCCGCGGTGACGGCGGGCCCAGACGGCCATCGCCTCCAGCGGTTCGTACAGCTCGCGTGCGATGTCGGTGGCCGTGTACTCGACCTTGGGAGGGACGGTCGGGAAGACGGTACGGACCAGCAGGCCGTCGCGCTCCAGATTGCGCAGCGTGAGGGTCAGCATGCGGCGGCTGATGCCGGGTATTCCGCGTTCCAACTCCGTGAAGCGGACGGGCCGTTGGATGACGGCCAGGATGATCTGCACGCTCCACTTGTTCCCGACGCGGTCGAGGATGTCGCGGATCGGGCAGGCGACCTCGTGGATGAACGGGTCCGGTATGTCAGGTACAGCGGTGTTCCCCTGGGACATGAAAGTGCCTCCTTACGCCGGTCGTCATGTTCTCGGAGGATGGACCCCGTAACAAGACGTGCCCCAAGGGCACTTGTCGATACTTACGGGAGTTCACGCATGTCCTCAACCATGTCCACACCCATGTCCAAAATGGTGCTCTTCGACGAGATCG
>Ga0307517_10008934_pt1 | contig 14304 bp, 3 predicted proteins | sample 23_EM_MG_FD_194515 | JGI IMG/M metagenome (GOLD analysis project Ga0307517, IMG submission 194515) | Populus trichocarpa ectomycorrhiza microbial communities from riparian zone in the Pacific Northwest, United States - 23_EM | ecosystem: Host-associated > Plants > Roots > Unclassified | place... | reverse complement strand
AAATTCACAAATTTTCGCTTTTTTTTTTTTTTTTTTTTTGCAATGAATCCTTAATTTTCAAGGATACCAAGTTTGTAGCTTGTGAATTGGACAATTAAAGGTAATTTTAGGCATATTTTTTCTAATTCATAGTTTTACACTAACAAGCATATTTTTTTATCCCATCATTAGATTGGACTGAAATTTTCCTAGAATATTCTTGAGGTCTTGTTTTATATATTGTTAAAATTACATAGCCATTGAACATTTAAAAGGCCCTACAATAAGGTCTAGAATCTATTGTATTTGAATTGCATTATTTTTCTAATTGGTTTAGGATTTTTTTTCTACTTTATTTAAAACTTTTTTATTATTTTTTCAGCCTTGTTTTAGGATTTTTTTACCTATTACAAATACGGTTATTTTATTTGAGTTTAGGGTTTTTTTAACAAATTTTGATTTTAGAATAATATTTTATATACTTGTGTGAGGATTGCTCATACATATTAGTTCTTAATTGAACTATTTGAACTTATCAAAGATCAATTGTCTTTATGGTATTCTTCTTTATACTTCCAGTTCGCGATTCAATATAATCATCGGGTTAGGGTCTTTATTTCAATAACTTTGATATCATAGTTCAGGTAATTATTGTGTCAAGTTTTCACTATCATTAAATTTGATTTTAGCTTTCTAGGATTTGTTCTTTATTATATATGAGTTCAAGGGTTTTTACTTTTCAGGCTCACATCATGTTATTTACAGAAGCTATAATTTATAGCCTTTCAAAAGCCATAGCCACAACTTTCCTAAATGAATTCTTAATAAGTTTGTTTAGGTGTTGGGTTCAAGATTTGAGCATAGGAATGTCAATAGGAATCCACAAATCAATATTTTACTATATCAATATTCTATGTATCACTAAATGTGTAATAAATTTAGATATTATATCCATTGAGTTTTGAGTATCCATATGAATATCTATTATTTGAGTAATATTTAATATTCAACATAAAATAAAATATTAATATATATATATATATATATATATATATATATATATGAATGTGTAATTTAACATAAATATGTGTGTATGTTACGTCAATATTGTGATATGTATATATTATATTGTATTAAAAAAATATATAAATATTCTACATATATATCTATATGATACAAATGTATATATCTTGGGTTGGGTATGGTTTGTGTTTAACAATATTTATATATTATCTATTATTTTCTTTTTAAGTGCTTTTTAAAAAACCAACTTTTTTCAAACCATGACCATAAACAAACACACTTTAAAAGAATTTCAGGCTTGTTAGAGAAACAAGCCTAGTTTAACCTTTATTAAAATTAAGTAAATTGAGTTTGAGAATATCAAAGCTTGGTTCGACTAAACTCATTTACAATCCTATTATTGATGAAGCATTATTTTATATGTAAAGATGAAATTACATAAATTCAAATTTCACGAATTAAAGTAAATATAATTATAACAATCATTTAAAATTTTTGGAAAAAATAGGTCAATTTGGCTAGTTTTTTTTATTATTAAAAGGAAGTGGGATTCCATTGTAGAGTGAATCATCATTTAGTTCGATTTTAACTAGTGATGTAAAAAACAATTTCGGCATTAAAGATGCATTTTATAGTATCATGATTTTTTTTAATTAAGAAACTGAAATATGATGTTTACATTTAAAAAAATAAAATAAATAAAATATGAATCAATAAATAGTTATTCATGCTAATTAAATATTAAAGTAAAACGTTAGTTTTCATAGTAAAAGCAAAAGATAGATGCATATGCAAATATTTAACCCTACTATCCTTTTAATTTTATATGTTTTTATTTATTTTATCTTAGAGGTTAATTTTGTTTGCTAAGAACAAATAAATTTTAATTTTCATAAATGTGTCACATGAATATGATTTATTTATATAAAATATATAAAAAAGAAAATAAAGATAAATTATAATAATATCTTTAAAGCATTATAAAACTAAGAAAATAATTAAAAAGATTTATTCTGAAAAAGTGAGCCAAATAATTGTTTTTAAGTGAGAGGGTATTAATTAAAATTAAAAATAATAATTAAAAGTTAAAAAAGAGGTCAGGCTGCGCTTTTGACCAGTATAAAAATAACACGTGTGCCTGGTTGATTTTTTTTTTTTGTTTCTCGAAGGCGCATCATCCACTCTATTTAAATAAAAAAAAAATTGACGATTTATTGAAGCAAATGACCTATCATTTTCTACACTAGTTTCTGATCACCTCCTGTGATTGAAAAATCAGGATCCAAGTTTTTCAACCCTAAAACAGCCTTTAATCTCTCTAAAACCTTAAAAATAAATGAATAAAAAAATTAAGGACCATGACATGATTAAAGAAAAACATCATCTCTATTGAACTTCTCTAAAAAAAGAAACAAACTTTTTGACAAAAAAAAACAACTTGTTTAGTAGCTCGAATGTTATCATCCGATAACTTTCTCTCTCTTCAACATTTCCAATCACTTTCTCTCTCTTTTCTTAACATCCAAGGACCAAGACTGTTGTTATCCATTTTTTATTCTATATAAAAATCAAGAAAAGAAAAAAAAAATCCAAAAATACAAGAGAATTCATACGAAGAATACTAAAAGATTGTTTAAGTTGGTGGTAAGGAACCAAAATGACAAGTGGAAAAGTTAGAGGACCATAATGTATAAGATTGACAAAATTAATGACCTAATTCTGATTGACAAAAGACCCATTCAGTGAAAATATTTTTGTTTAGGGTAAGGAATACAAATTTGGATGAGTAGGGCATCAATGAGGATTTTAGAAGGCTTAATTAATTTTATGGAGGACTTGATTATGAGGAAAATCAATTTTTTGGACTCAATTTGGGTGTTAATTGGAAAACATTGAAGTTTAGGGATTGAAATTGAACTTTGGAAAGTTTAATTGGTCAAATCAAGGGCTTAATTTAAAAAAATAAAGATTAATAGCCAATTAGGGTTTTGATTGAAGAAATTTAAAATCAATGATCAAATTGTAAAAGGCGCGGGAATTAAAGAGATGAAATTGACCAATCATGGCCAAATTAAAGAAAATTAAAAGTTTGATGGTCAATTAAGGGTCCAAATACACAAATCAGAAACTAGTGATCAAGATAAAAATGGCATTAAACTTTGCGGCGGATGATTGAGTTTGACAGGGGTTAAATTGCATGAAATTAAGAGTTTGAAATGCAATTACAGGTGTCATTAAAAACAATTGGAAGAACAGTGACTAAAATAAAATATGTCACATCCCAAATTAAAAACTCTAATTTTTAAGGGCTTAACCTAGATGACGTGTCGTTCACCCACTTTTGATCTTATTGCTTGACAATTTTGGATGATCGGGTTTGTACTTTCTAAAAGCTCGTTATGAAGTTTTAGACCTTCAAATGACTTGAGGTTTTTGCAAATAGAAGAATAACATCCCTTCTACAACTTTATTTCCATGAAATTAGATGTTTACATCTCAATTCTTCCATAAAAATCTCTAACATCTTGTCCTTAATCAACCATCACTGTATTTTCAAATTCTGGGCTGATCGAGTTAACATCTTCAAATGAATAAATGTGGAGCTACAAATCTTCAAATAGAGTAAGGATAGATCTAAATAAAAGGTTTACATCTCCACTACCAAGTTCAGGTGGTCTCCGATGATTTTTCATTGGAGTTTTTTCGGCGAAGCCTTAAAAGTGGTCAACTCACTTAACCTTGATTGAGATACCTATTTATACAAACCATTTAAAAAATCCTAGAGGGTTCTTATCAAGGGCCATAAAATCTTTCATCTAAGATCAGAAGGTGGAAAATGCATGTCTTTGTCTTCAAGGAAGAGAAAACCACCTAGGCAAAACCACCATCCCCAACAACCATTGAAGGAAAAAAGTTCCAGCTATTAACATTTTTCTAGAGCTCTCTCATATTGATCAAATGACTGGGTTTTGATCAATATTTGAGAAAATCCACTAAAAAACCTAGAAAAGCCTTACAAATACCCCTAGAAATAAAATAAAATAAAAAGAGGAGAAAGAGAGAAGAACATGAGGATATACTCTGTAAAAAGACCTTAGTGTGAAGGTTCAAAGACCTAACATATAAAGTCCAGCAATCTTTAGAAAGAATAGAAAGATAAAGGGAAAGAAGGAAGGAAAAGAGAAAGGAAGTAGTAGCCTATAGCTAGCAAGCTTAGAGAAGGTATGACCATGTGAAAACTCAATGGTGGAGTCCATGTGACTGCTCATTCATGCTTTCTTAATGTTTAAACCTCTTTTGATGTTGTTTGAGCTCATTTTGCATTTTGGATTGATTTTGGTGCTGGAATAATCTGATATTTTTTTGGTGAAGTCTGTTTTGTTTTTGTTCTTGTTTTAAGCATATTTTAGATTGCTTAAGCTTTTTTTATGATAGTTTGTTCTAGTTCCGGTCAATAACATGTTAGTAAAGCTTGCACTAAAGGCATGATTCTTGGTTTAAATGCTTGTTTGATTCTGTGTTTTTAGCCCAATAACATGTTAATGATGTATTTGAGGTATTGTGATTGGTGTTTGAATCTATTTTTTGTAATAAAATAGTAAGTTGTTTTTGTTTGTGGATTAAAGATTTTAAAAATATATTGATCAATTTGATGTTTTTAGTGCAAGTTAATGGTTCATATAAGTATGTTTTGCCATATAGATGTTAAAAATATCAAGTTTTGAATTCAAATAGCATGAATATGTTTGCTATTTAGCTTTAGTAGTTTTGAACTTTGGAACTTCATGCATGTTATTGATTATTTATGTTATTTGTTTGTTTTTTGGATTAAACTATGCTTGATATTGATAATGTGGTTTGTGAGGACCAAAAATAGTGTGTTTAAAAGCCTAAAAGGCCAAATCTAGGTTTTGACCTTAGTTTTTCAATTTCTGGAAAATTTTCCAATTTTGGGTTCATGTTTTTCACATGAATTTTGTCTTAGCCTTTTGTTTTTTTAGCTATTTTGGGTTAATTATTGGCACAAATATGTTAGTTTGTCATCTTTAGCAAACAATCTAGGGTTAAAACGCACCAATAACACATATTCATGTATTTTGATTCTAGGATTCTTTCAATTTTTTAAATATATTTTGATCAAATCGTGGCTTTTAAATGTCAATTGAAGAACATGGATGCTTGATTCTTGATCTACACCTGATTACGAACAAACTCTTGCCTTTTATTGCTTGAAATCTAGTCTAGTTTGATGTTTATATTGTTAGGTTTGAGTTTGAATGTTCTTCATTGTTCTTCGTGTTCTTCATTTTCATTGGTGTTTGATCCATTTTCATTAAAAAAAATTATGTTTTTCGTATTTTTTTAGTTTTGATTTGTTTGAGTTTAAATCCCTGTTCTGGTTTAGTTTTGTGTGAAACCTTGGTTTTTTATTCACTTCATGGTTGAACTAGTGTTTTCGGGTCGACCTAGAGGGTCAAAATTGGGTCAAATACTATAAGGTATTTTTTGGTTTGCCACTATTTTGATAAAATAAATTTTGGCTTAAAAGCGTATTTGGCAAACATGTTCTTAGACCTATTGTTTTGACAGTTTTGTTTTGAACAAAAATATGATTTTGCCAACATGGCCTTAAAAAAATTAAAAATGAAAAAAAAAATTATTTGTTGCATACAGCCTAATCTTTATAAAAATTGCACTTTTATTTATAAGAAAAAAAGAGAAATTTTTTAGCATGGTTTTAGAAAAATACTTGTGTTGATTTTCTTTTGTATCTTTTGGAATTTACACCAAGTTTGTAAAATTCTTTAAGAATTTGGTCAATATTTCAATAACTCTAAAATTGTAATTCATGAAAATTAATAGTTAACATCCTAGTATAAATGTTGGACCTATAAGCAGGGTAATATTTAAATACTAGGAGTTGACTAGAAAATTTTTAGGATTATTTTAGATATTTACCAATTTTAATTGGGAGTATTTTCACCACAATATACGAGTTATGAAGAAACCTTTTGCCTTCAAGGATATTTGAATCCTGTTAGAGTGCCTACATGGACCCTTCCCATAAAAATTTATCTTGTCATACGAGCCTATAATAAATTTGAAATGCTACATTTATTCATGAAAGTAAATCTTTATCTGAGCTATAGACAGACAACGGTTAGGAACCCATCAAAACCTTTAAACCATATCTAGACCACATAATGCACCAGGGGTATTAATATCTTCCCTAGCCACAACTAATCTCTTGCCCTTGGAATTTCTAATAAGACCAGTACACACGGGTCTTCTAGTGACCCTGAGCTAAACAACTAGGTGGTGACTCTTTGACTCTGATGTCCAGCTACAACGTGCGCTCACATGCGACAAAAACATAAAGGAAAGTTTTTTTTTTTCAAAATGTGATGCGGTAAAAACCCACACGCTAGAAAGAGCAACCCAATAAAACTAAAATCATACTACAATAAAAAATAAAAAAACACCTAGTATAATGATTACCTGAATCAAGACACCAATGTTATTAGATGAAAAATACTCCATCACTATGATTATAACAAGTCACGAAATGTAAGTATAAAGGAAGAACACCACAAAGATAGTTATCTGTGATAAGTTCAAAAACTAAAAGTATGAGCGACATCGCCACACACAAAATATTATTCTGAAAATAATTCAAGTCTCTTAAAAAATAAACCAAATGTTTGTTAGTGTAAATTGTTTATTGAAAAAAAATAAGCCCAAAACTACTTCTAATATCCTTGAATAATAAGGATTATTGTTGCACATGAGATCCTCACTATATAAGGGTTGTTGCCTAATTGATCTTTTTAAAAAGTAAGGAATCCTTGCAAAATAAAAATTTCACATGTAATTAAATCTTTCCTTTTTAAGAATCTACAAATCATATAAAAAATAGTCATTCTCCATTTATTTTTTTGTCTGTTTATAGATTTTAATTCTTATTTTAAGCATGTTGTTCTCTCTCATGTGGATGGGTTATTGAACGTACCATATATGAATAAAAAGCTTGAGATGTCTAGTTTTTATACTAATTGAAATCGCAACAAGATTCCACATGCAACTTCATGTATGGCTCAAACAATACATAAAGGACCAACTTGATAAATTTACAAATTTTCAACCCAAACATCTAGAATCAGTCCTGTCAATTTTTCTTGGATCTTCTTTGTTTTAGACCTTATAATTGACTCAATTGACATTTCTAATGAATTATTTCTTGATGCTCATTAATTATTTTCAGAATATGAAATGCTAAAACAACAAAAACCAAATTAAAAGAAATATCAATATATAAAAAATTAAAAAAGGTAACTTGGAATGATAAAACTTAAAAAAAAAAAATCAAAACTGCATCGCTCATGTAGTGAATAGTGAAACCGAGTGTTTTTGGTGATTATTGTTAGCGAGGGAAACAATGAACAATTGATTTTTTTATCACGACAAACATTTGTTTTTATCAAAATAGAGTTGTTTCGTACAATAGAGATTTACGATTCATTAATAAACTAGTCAATTACCCACACGTTGCTGTGGTTCAAGACTAAAGATAGATATATCAATTGCTTCCTCCATTTATACCAATCGTGCTTTGATCTTGTAATCAGTTTTCTCGAATTCAAGAGTTTGTAGATTGTTCAATAATTTAAACGTGAGATGCAGTATTTCTTTGATTAATTAATCAAAGGAAGCATGCAAGAAAAGCAATGTGAGTTTTAAAAATTTTGCTTCTCCAGATCATTTAATTCCATTGATGCATCTTAAAATCTGAACCTATCATCTTCAATTTCGAAGTCAGAGGGAGCACTTTTCCCTTGAACAGAGCAAGGATGTCAATGATCTTATGCGAGGGCTGCACGGCTTACAACTGAAAACAGAACTCAACCTCCGGAGGTAAATTAGCCAGCTCTCTTCTATTTTATGCAGCCATCGACCAAAAATGGACATCGTTGCCGAGATGTCTATTTTGCTCATTGTAAGCTCTCCAGGACACTAACACAATGCACCTGCATTGTATTGGTGCCTAGAATAACAAGAGCAATGCAGCCACAACACAACATGAGCAAACAAACTTGACCACAGGAAAAATAATAATAATAATCAGCATCCTAACCAATTTAAACTCAAGAATCTTAAATCAACAGAAAGATCTGTCGATGTTAAACAATTTTTTGTCACATATTGCAACACCAGAGTCCATTTTGCAGGACAAATGACACCCGGGTTCCCTCTCATGGCTAGGATATCAAACAGGCCAATGGAAATACCCATGATAAGTTCTGCTATCTACTTGAACAAGAACGCGCTTAGAAACTCAAATTTACAAAATCTTCCCTAGGGGTCTCAATTCCCTTGGCAAACCATCAAAATTCCCTGCATTTACATCAGATTGCAGCATAGGCCGCTTCCCAATTTTCCAAATAATGCCCTCCGCCAGATGCTCCTTGCTTGGAGTCAGCATTACAAAATTTGGATCAGCTCTTTGATAACTGCATATGTGCACTATCAGCAAGGATAGAAAATCGTTGCTTGCAAAGATTTCAAATTTAGAACACTTCAATTACCACATAGAGCTCAAGCTCATGCAAGCTCGTCAACATGTCAGGATCCAGTTGTCATAAAAACATGAAAACTTGATGACTTCTGCAACAAGTTTGATCATGTTTCTCGAGCTTGCGGAGTATCACTGCTCAGCAGCTTTTTTTAGATATTTACACTAGGTTACAAAAGGACAAACAAATTAATGAACCTGGCTTCTCTGAGATTTTCAATACGGATTCCAAAACCATATGATGTCTTTCCAATAATACGATCTCTAGTAGCTACAAAACAATCAGATTATTTGCTTGGTTACAAAACTGAAAGCCTCATAACAGTTTACACGCTTATAACAAAAGCAACAAAAACAATATTTGTGATGAAATAAAAAAAATGGAGCTTCATACAAGTAGAGTTGGAGGAACAATGTATTCATACACAAGCAACTGACTTTCTCATTCCTCTCTACAAACACCTGTTCTTACCTTAGAGCAACGGGTAGTATGTATCAAGAGTGCAGAAGTGACTTCAAGTTTTTGGGTACGAGCTTCAAACAAAGGGTTTCTATTTCTCCAAAATTTCAAAACTCGTGATCGAGATTTCTCCAACTAGCGGAGTATGATGCAGTGCAGGAACAAGAAAGTTTACTTGTTTGTCTATAATTTAGTACATTGAGACTTTTATTATTATTTAGGTAGCTTACTACGATTTTGTTGTTGTTGTTAAAAGGTAATACTTTATTAGGATTCTTATTTCCTACTTATTTTGGTGTCTATATAAACACCATATTCTTTATAGAAGGCATAGAACATTAATGATTATGAATTAAGGATCAGAATTAAGCATTGTTTCTTCTGTTTATTTGAATCCTCTCCCATAGGCTTTTCTTTCAATTCCTCAGCCCTCTTCAATAGCAGTTTACCCTCTTCTATAGGGTTTCTTTATTCGACTTCAATTTTTTTCTCTCCTGTAGGGAATTCAGTTTCTTTCTACCTTTTTCTACCAACTTATCCTAGATCAGTATGTTTCTTGCCAAAACTTTTCTGATTGATTTATCATATCTGGATCAAAATGCCTAAGCATCAACAAAACAAGTCAACTCAGCATGTTATGCATCAACTAAAGCAGCAATCCCAATAGAAAACATCGATGCAGAACATCAGCCCAACTTCAAACCATCTAATTGTCTTGAAGTGATTTTGAACCACACCCTCTAGTTTTGTTCCATGATATGGGTGCACTTTCACATTTCAAAGTTTACAGCATCTATTTCACTTTTATCATGATTACAATAATCCACTATTTGCCTGAGATAGATGCCACAAAACATTTGAGTGTTTCATTTTACATTGCATGCCCAAATACAAGTTAGTATATGCAGAGCACCATCCCTTAAATGTAATGTACCAGACTATAAATCGATATGTAAACCAAAAGGGTTTGAAATAAATATTCTAACCATATAATATAGCTAATAATTGTGATGTAATTTAGACTTATAATGGTCTAAGCTTAAAAAAGAAAAGCAATCAAAACCTATCCACAGACAGCACAGCAGGGCGAATACTTGAAACTATTTATAACCACTAGCACCTGAAATATTGAAGGTGAAGGAAGGTTTCCACCATGACTTGAACGCAAATGCTAATGTTGAGCTGAGAGGTCCAACCTTTCCCTGCAAAAGTTTGGAGTACAGACATGTCTCTAGCACAATACTATCTGTAACTATAATAATAATATTGCTCCAGAATTACAGCTACCTTCAATAAGAAATTTTTATTTGCTTGCCAGGAAGCAGCAGCTTGAAAGGTGGAATCTGGGATATTGTTTGATGTTTTGGGATCGTCAACCCTTCAAAACTCAACTGCATTAAAATCTGATAATAACATTGATTACATTCCAAGAATGTCACTTGTAATACCTTGTCTGTAACTCAAATCCAAAGTCAATGTAATTCGTAATTCCAACTATTTCATTTTCTTCAAGCGGATTCTTTACCTGTGTAGTTGAAGCAGTAAAGCTTGTCAGAATTCAGGAAAACATATTTATCTCCTAGGCACTCAGAATCCAATATCAATGTTTCCTAACCAAGCTGCTGTATAAAATAATGGTTCATTCTAGTTTTGCTGTTCCTTGATCTTCTAAACAGCAGATGGGTAAGAAAACCAACCTATATTTAGATTCAAATTTCATTATCAATTCTAGAAGATCAAGATATATTAACCTTCTAATGGTTTCATTTAACATCTTCGCATATGAAAAATTCTTGGAACTGATTAAACCAACTGCAACTAAAATACAAGAATGGATGATAAACCACCACAAGCAAAACTTAAACATGTTTTAGCTAACATCTTACAATATAAGAAAGAAATCATATAGAAATATAATACAAATTGTTTGACCAATGATCCAGTTACAACATATACTCTAATAATCTAGAAGTTAGATTCTTTTTGTAATTAAAAATCCCCTGAACACAGGAGAAAGGAAATAAAGTTTTCATCTGGTTAATATAATTGACTGCACCTTATGTTTACAGAAATGCCAATAGAGATTATCTATCAGACTATTTGCATGTCTTTTGATGAAAACCCACAAAAGTCCACTCAATACCCGATAACTAATGTATTCCATCCCATGAAATGTTCACTTTGATCTACCTAAACAGAAAGAACAAAATAAAACCTAGTACATGTAAAAACAAGGAATCGATTAATAATATGATAGCTTGTGAGAAATCAGCCTAATGGTCAACAAGTTTATGACAAGCTGTATATATAATTAGTGGAAACAAAAAACCATTTGTAGGACAAAACAGATAGAGAAGAGAAGAATACCCGTCTCTGGACGACCACATGTTGATAGAATGAGGCAATGAACTACAGTTGAAAATAAGCATATCAGCACTCAATAAAGTGCATATTATAGGATGAATAACAAATAAAAAATTTAGCATCAGAAAATGATCATTATCTTCTAAATTGCAATAGATGCTTTCACATTTTGATTGTTAGTCAAAATCCGGAACCTAGTGCTAGTATTCAAGCCATGTTAGAAATATTTTGGATTTTTGTCCTATGGAGGATTCGTTGTGAGCAAGGGTTTGTTATTTGTGGAATTATGGTTGAATAGAGCTTGTGTAGCAAGAATTAAGGAGAAATCAGGTTGCGAACAGAAACCTGCAGCACTCTATCAACAGAAAATTATGGCAAGGGAGAATAAAAATTATAGGAAATAGGAGAACAAGAGAAAGGAGAAGAAACCTTAGGCACCAAGACTTCAAAATAACATAACTCTCAATTTATTTCATAACTCAACTGTGGTGAAAATTAAAACACACCATCTCTATCTATTTATAGAGATTAGGAAACCATAAAAGACTAGGATCACTGATCCTTAGAAACTAAACAGGAATAAACTATGAAAGAATAAGACACAGATTCCTAAATAAGAGTAGACCTTCAAGGTGATTCTAGAAATTACCACGAAAGGGAATCGCAGGGACATGCATACAATTCTGCCCCTTCTTACAAAATAGTCCAAAACTGAAATTCAAATCCTTAAACTGAGAAACCTAACTTTATAACTTATTCTTAGGCTAGAAAACCTCTTTGTTGATGAAGAATTGCATAACTTAGTTTTGATTTTCCGTACTAGATAGGTCTTCTTTAACCATAACTTAAGTGTATCATCATCAAGGGGTCGGCAATATAGCAAAATCATGTAAAACCTGAAGCTAGCATTAAGATACCATTTTCCACATCAAAAAATGCTATGACACCATGCAGTTTAATAAAGCTTTAAAGAATAAAATAAAAAAGCATAAGAAACTAACCTGGGAAGTTTTAGCAAGTTCAAGACTGAAATTGAAAGAAGGGCTCAAGGGGCTCCCGGATCCTACTCCATATCCAACTGCGGCGCTCCAATTCATTAAATTCTTGTATTTAGCGTCATCTTTGCTTCCATCTAATAGAGCAACATCAACAAGTTGAACATTACACACCACTTTTTAAGAGTTGTCTCCTTGTATATCAAAAGAATTTTTTAAAAATAAAACAATGAAATATCATTTTTAACAAACTAATATATTGACTAGCAAATTGAAAAATACTAATAACTGGAAACCAATCTTCTATAATGTTTTACAAAATTGGATATGATCTCTCCAGTTTTCCATGTCAAAAGGCCTATTAAACATGCTTAAGGCATGTTCGGTACAAGATTGGATTAGACATGACAAGCCAATTTCACTTGTAATGGTCTTTGTTATGCAAGTGGGACAAGACGAAAGCAATTTCTCTCCCATCTCAGCCAAATTTTGGTCCCTGAATTTTTTCATGGGACAATCTTGTCCCATCCAGTCCAGTGCAGTCCTATCTAGTCCCATCTGCTCACCAAATGTACCCTAAGTCAGCATTCTTAGTAGTATAGCTAGTATTTTAGAAATTTTGCAAAAATATGAATTAGATCCCTCGAAAGATGTATGTTATTTCCCTTAAAAGACAGTTGCTGCAATCCACATGATCATCAATTTCATTCATTTAATTGACAAAGAAAAATATCCGACCTGCCTAATCCTTGCAACCCTTCCCCTTTGCTCTTTCTCTTCTATCTCAGAATGCATGCATTTACTAGACTACTCTATACAAACTCTTAATGTGCAAACAATTTAACAGAAACATGCAAATACGTTCACACACTCACACTCCAAAGATTATGAAAACCTTAATCAAAATAAGTATAGGATGCAGTCAGAAAAACTGACATCAGCTCCTTAAAGCAACTGAACTCAAGAAGTATATCAAGAAAAACAAGAAAAAATAAGAGAAAAAAAAGACAACATCAAGAGAAGACAGCCAACTTACATCTAGGCAAAGGAAGCAATATTCAGATTCATGAGGCTACTTTAAGAAACTTGTAAAATAAATTTAACATGGGAAAACTTACATTGAGGCTCATATTGCACACCAACAGTTAACCTTCCCATTTTGCTCACTAGCCATGCATGCTTTGGTGACTCATATTTAGCTGGAAATCACAACAATAATATCCAAAATACATGTGAATAACTAGTATCTCCAAAAGCTGGAATCACTCATATTTGGTGACTCATAATTTCTAGGATACAAAGCGTCGATCAAGTAAACACATGCAAAGAAGGATAGTTTCTCCAAGTAACATGGCCAGAAGATGATGATCCCAGTAAGTGGAGTCAGAATTTTCCTTTTTCAGTTTAGTCACTCGATTAATTAATTATACATTACTAACAAACTTAGAAAAGTGGAAAGAAGAAGAATATACGAGCTAAAGACTATGAATTATGGTAACAAAAAGTCATTAGTTCCCTATGTCACCCCACTCTCTTTTCTGTATTCTTTTATTTTGTTTTGTAGTTTATATCATTAAAGACCCATCACTATAGAGGATAGAGATTATTCTAAATGTAAAGTAAACGACAGAAGGGGTGAGAAATAATGGAAAGAATTATTAAATAAAATGACTAAACAGATGAAACCTTGATTTATTTATTGGATCAGTTGTTATTTCTCAGATACAAAACATTCAAGGCATATGAGCAAAATTTTTAATCTTAAATGTTCAAATGAATATATGTAAATATATTTGTGTGTTCATGTAAGTGAAGGTTTCTTTTTTATAATGAATGACAAGTTTCTTGTTAATAGAGCATAAAAAGAAATACATGGGTAAGGAACAGCAGCCCTCCTTTATTGCAATATGCAT
>Ga0307517_10008933_pt1 | contig 14304 bp, 10 predicted proteins | sample 23_EM_MG_FD_194515 | JGI IMG/M metagenome (GOLD analysis project Ga0307517, IMG submission 194515) | Populus trichocarpa ectomycorrhiza microbial communities from riparian zone in the Pacific Northwest, United States - 23_EM | ecosystem: Host-associated > Plants > Roots > Unclassified | place... | reverse complement strand
CGTTGGCTGTACGAAAAAATTTTTTTTTTTTTTTTTTTTTTTTTTATAAACTTTATTCATTTCGCCTATTTATGCTACTCTAAAGCGTTTAGGACTTTCACTACATCAAAACCTAAAACCCTTCTCCAACTTCGCAGCCCTACCAAAATCCGTACCCCCATCCCCCTTCCTCTCCCTCTTCGTCTCATAGAAAAATGCCTTCGCCTCCTTCTCAAACTCCTCCTCTATCACCTCCTCCTTTCTCACAGCCTTCCCCTTATCCCATCTCTCCACTTCCCTGCCCTTCATCTTCGTCAACTCTCTCCCCAATCCCTTCACCAACCCCTCCAACCTGTCCATCTTCTCGCCCAGGCCTTTCATTCCCTCCGCCCTCATCAACTCTTCCTTCCCAAAGACAATACCCTTCGCCCTCCTCTCCTCCACCCTCTCCGACTCCTTCACCACCAACTTGTCCGTGACCAATTCCACCTGTGACTTGATCCCGTCCATCACCTTCATCCACCCAGCCTCCCTCCTCTTCGGTTGCACCGCCACAAAACCCTTAACCGAGCACCAATAACCACCCACCCAAATTCCAGCTCTTTTTAATTGGCGCTCCACCTCTTCCCCCTTTACCCTGACCACCACCGTAGAAGACAAACCTCCACGTTCCCTCCTCTTTTTCAACTCCTCCTCTCCAACCAACCACCTCATTCCATCACAAAATCCCACCCCCGCCTCGCGTAATGCAACCTCAACTCCACCAATCCCCTCTTCCCACCTCACACCACCAATTTTCACCATCCTCGGTATGTCCTTACCCACCTCTTTCTCAGGGTCAAACAGCTCGCCCACCCTTCTTCTCTTACCCCCGTCCACCACCTGGGCCACCATCTCTCCTAAACTCCTCTTGGAGGCTCCCCTTGGAAACCTCCCTTCCTCCGGTGAGGGCGTCCTCCACGGATTCCTTCGGGCCTCCACCTCTTCCTCTTCACTCTTCCAAACCCTATTCTCACCCAACCTTATCCTCGCCTCTCTCAACTCTGCCTCCACCTCCCTCAACCTTCCTCTCAAAAACGTATTCTCTCTCGCGAGAGCATCTTTCGTACGTAAACTCTGATGTAAACTCGAAGTACTGCGACTCGAAGCCATCGTAGTCTGCCGGGGATCGGTTTTTACTGGCCGAAAACTCAAAGCGGGGTTTGTGCGACAAGGTGAAATTTCAATCACTGGGATTGTAACGGCGACGGTGCTTGCTGTACGAAAAGATTCTTTTTTTTTTTTTTTTTTGTAAACTTTTTCCGATTCTCCTATATAAGCTACTCTAAAGCGTTCAGGGAATACCACCGGTCGTGGACTCTACATCTGCCATACAAAGGATAACTTTCCAAGCCGCACACCTGTACTCTCGTCCGCCACAAATTCAAACTCCACTACTATCAACCCCACCCCACCAACAACCTACTCGCAAGCCCCGAACCTGTTCATGTGAGTCTTTAGCGCCCACGGTCTCTGCCCACTGCAAATCCCAAGTCCCTCTTGACCCCGGTCAACGCCATCGTCGGTAAGGTACAAAACCCTCATGCCTCACCCCTATATTCCCACCCACTCGCGCGTGGGCACTAGACCCTCTGGTACGGAAGGAATCCCCTCCCATCCCATTGCGCACCCCCGCCACTCTACCTCTACCCCTCCCCTCCGCCAAAATATCCTCCCTCAACCTCACCAACTCATTCCTCCTCTCCGGCCCAACCAACCGCCACTGGTTAGGCATTGTTCCTCTACCCCTCTCCTCCCTCGGCCCCACCGGAACCATCGCCGCCGGTCCCAACGGAACAAAAGGCACCACGGTTTCCACTACCACTTCCTCCGCCGGAGTATACCCCGACATTGGAATTATCCTCCCATCAACCACCACGTCTTCATCAGACAACCGGTCCCTAAGGTCCGACATCCGATCATCAAATACCACCTCCTTCCTCCCCCCCACTTGTACCACCTCAACCGACGCCTCACTCGACGCCACACTATCCACCCCTTCCGACGCCATACTAGACGCCACCTCTTCCGACGCCACACCAGGCGCCTCCGCCACATCGTTCACCTCAACCGGCTTGGGGGGCTCAACCACTACCTGTGGCTCAGACTCCTTCTGCGAAGTCACCCCCTCACCATCCTTCCGTAGCCCATCCAACTCTTTCTGCAACCCATGATTCCTCCTCGAAGGAACGGAAACATGATGCCTTAATCTTGACACCTCCCCCTCCATTATTAAAATCTTCTCCAACGCGGCCGAAGCCGCCAACCCCGCTTTAGCAACCCTAGTTGCCGAAAAACTAGTCGGACCTCGCTTAACCATCTTTACCGATATCGGGAAGGTGACGGACGATGGAGGTGATAAAATAATAGATGGAAGAGATAAATCTATCTTCCAGTGATGAAATTAGAATAAGGTTGGATTCCTTAAACTAAAGACTTGAAGCCGTCGTGAAGAGGGGTCCAAGGAACTCGATTGGCCAAAACCAGAAATATGACAAGTCAACTAAGTTGAAATTTCAATCGCTGTTGTTGTAACTGACGTGGTGTTTTTGTTGTACGAAAACATCTCCCCTGTGCCTTGTACAGACATTTGGAACACCGCCCGGAGATGTTTGCCGCCGATCTGGCGAAGAGAACTACCTGTAGTCAATTGGGGTTTCCGCGATTGGGCGATACTAACGTGGCTTCTGCCTAGGAGTCTTGTATTATAGTCTGTGAATACCTGTGCACAGCACATCTTCCTGGTGGATCCTTCACCGGTACAATTCATGCTATCAAATTGATCCCCAGGCGAGTAAGTTAAATGGGTGAGATGAAAAGCTTGTGTCCTAGACCCCCTCCATCCCTATACCAATATCTATAGCGGGGGTGACTAGCATATATCTGCCAAGTATGTCATCATACTATTCATTAAGCCATGTAATTTATGGTATGATAGCCAGCCTCATATCCGAGATACAGTCTTCATATGGTTGTTAACCTCCTCAAAAACCCTTGCGCTATCTTACACCACTTATCCCCTATCTAATTACCATTCTATACAGAGCCTATAATCTAGGAGAAATGGAGGAAAGGAAAAAGAAGACTACAAGAAAAACAAAAACTCGGCAAAAACTTATAGCTGAAGAAAAATTAAATGACGGGGTGAAAACTGAAAGCCATAAACTACAAATTCTCACAACAGTGGAACTTGTTCCCCCCACGAACCAAAGCGTGAGGAACCTTGCAAATAGAAACTCATGAACCTACAGATTCTGCGCCCGGCCATGGAAGCAAAGTACCAAAAAAGGGGGCAAAATTATAACATATATGTGCATTCCGATCCCATGGGATATCCTTCATCCACAAAGAGTGATGCCCAAGGACAAATGGCGGAGTAACGGACTCCGAAAGAGAGGGGCTGCTGTTCCTTCGAGACGGTACCTCCGGGGCCTTAAATGGTGGCAGTGGTCACCACTTTGCGGGACTGAAGCAGGGCTACCACTAGATTATGGCCATAACTAGTAGCAAAGGAAAGCGGTGTTGTGCCGTGATTATCCGGAAGGCCGGTATTGACCTCCCCCCCGCTCGAGCAGTGGTCTCACCACCCCCTAGGATCCACCCTTCGCGGCATACGAGAGTGGTGTTTGGCCGTAATTATCTGTCACGGCGGGATTGACCTCTTTCCGTTCGAGTAGTAGTTTCACCACACCTTCGTGTCCACCCTTAGCGGCATACGAGAGCGGTGTTTGGCGGTAATTATCTGCCACGCCGGGATTGACCTCTTCCCGTGAGAGTAGAAGTTTCACCACCCCCTCGCATCCACCCCCAGTGGCATAAGTGAGCGGTGTTCGGCCCTCACTATCTGTCAGGTCAGGGTTTGCCTCTCCCCGTTTGAGTAGTAATTCCACCACCCTCCCAGATCCACCCCCCGCGGCATGCGAGAGTGGTGTTCGGCCGTAACTATCTGACACGCCGGGATTGACCTCTTTCCGTTTGAGTAGTAGTTTCACTACTCCCTCACGCCCACCCTGAGCGGCATACGAGAGCGGCGTTCGGACGTAGTTATCAGTCACGTTGGGGTTGACCTCTCCCTGCCTGAGTAATATTTCTACCACTCCCGCAAGCCCACGGTCAGCGGCATGCTAGAGCGGTGTTCGGCCGTCGTTATTTGCCACGTCGGAATTGACCTCTTCCCGCCCGACTAATAATTTCACCACCACCTCATATCCATTACGAGCAGCCCATGCAAGTGGTGTATAACCCATAAAATCTCCTCCGTTGATATCATAGCATTCTATTCTATCAAAGTAACCACAACTTCAACAATTCCGAAGAACGATGCGCAGTGTAGTCCATTGAACGGAGAGCGGGGATAAAATCCCCAAATATCCAAATTTGGCGCCCGCCCCAAAAGCAACTCGGTCGACACCTCGCCATAATCCTCCTTGAATAGCTCCACCGCAGGTGATATCGCATAGTTCGAGAGTTCCCTTTTCGCATGGACTCCCCAGTATACTGAACAGTATGATAGAAACTGGGCGCCCCGGGTACCAGGAGCAGAAGCGGCCGAAAGGGCTCTATCCTGTCGGGAATTTAGATAGGCCAAACAGATTTCCGCCATTGCTGAGTGAGGTCGGCTGAATGCATCGGGGTGAGTGGAAAGATACTCCTGAAGGATAAAGTGGATCAATCGCACAGTTGACGCCTCCTTATCCACAGTAATAAGCCCTTGACAGCTGCTAACCAATGTCGATATCAAAGGAACGTTTTCATTATTGAAATCCGTGGAGCCCGGCTTGACTGCTAGGGCGTGGCAGAGCTCATCCGCTTTCAACAGTCGTTTCGCATGGCTGATCCACATCAACGCTGCCATCCCGAGTCTTGATTTATCTCCAGCTTGCGCCTTTATCCGTTCGATCGTCGCACCATAAACATCCCCTAACTCCAATCCATCCGTCATGCGGATAAGTTTTTCCCGTCTCCCATAGATGGTCGATTCATGTAAGATCGCATCGACACTCAAGGACACTAGTAGAAAACTAGATGTATATCTATTAGTAGATGGTGTGGTGCAGGGTTCCCTGTATCATGCCCTACGTACATTCCCGAAATTCTGTCGGGAATCCTCTCCGGAATTTCTGCCTTTAGAGTCTTGTCCATTGCCTCCGGGGTTTCGTCCTCATCTAGCTTGACACAAATGTATTCGTTGATATCATCTTTTTTGGAGCCTATGGATACACTCATCACTCGTCCAGATAGGTGCCTTTCGACCTCAGCCCGAATATGAAGCTTTCCGATAATGAATATTCGCATGGACTGGGACTTCTCGAGTATTTGTTTTAGTGAATCAAGGACCTTGACTTGATGCACCGCTTCACATTCGTCCAGGGCGTCTATGCATAGAAATGTGCTCATCGAGGATGTGATAACCTGTAGCATCTTCACGATATCTGAAAGCAGCAGTCCTCGTCCGCCAACAGTCATCTTCTGCTCCTGAAAGGCCTTCGATATTTCCTCTGGAACCTTTTCCAGTTCGCTAACGATCTGCTTCAGCAAGGAACTTAGTACACTGGACACAGACTGCTCCTTTCGGGCTGCGAAGTCAGAGTAAAAATAGGAAACTGCCGTGTTTTGTCTACTATCTCATCGCACAACCTATCCACTACCAGTGAACTAACATCACGGCTTGTTAGCACTTATTCTCTTTTTCTCTCCCAAGAGTAGCTCTCGTTACCTGATAAATGCCTTACCGACTCCCGGAGCTTCATAACAAAACAAGACCCCCTTATCACCTTCAACTCCACCACGATAGCCTGTGGAACCTGCTCAACCTAGGCCCTCTGCTCTTCAGGAAGAGCCTCAAGCGCCACCAGCAGAGCCCCGACTACTCGAGTATGTTACAGAAGATCTACCGGCATCCATAAATTACCTCAGCCTAAATACCCGTATTCTGGCAAGATTGGATTGGCACTAGTGAGGACTTTCTTGAACCTGTCCAACCAGTGCGGCCTATATGTTTAAACTGCGGCGAATTGGTCTTCTTCACCCCCCCCTTTTAGCTCGGTTAGCTTAGTTTCGCGCTGGCTCCAATCCGACTTTTTTGCCCGATTATCCCATACTGTAGTCCGTCGGGTGCTGCGCACAAGAGATCTGGTTAAGAAAATGACAAGATCTGGGAAGTCCATTTTCCTTAATTGAAAATGGATTAATGGCATTCGGATGATGGAGGTGCTGTCAATCGTGTGCTCGTGTGTTGACGGGTGGATTCAATAATATTTTATTACTAGGTAAAAGGACCGTGCCAATCGGGTGAAGGGGTTCTGGTGTGTATTTTCTATGGAGGTTGCTAGCTACGGTTCGCCTTAAGTATGTTACCACAGTCAAAATTCTGCTCGTACATGTGATAGCCCTATGTCTCCGCATATACCCTAGAATGTCCACACTTCAGTGTTCCTTCATACATGTGAGCGCTCCCTTTTCCTCCACTATCTCTGCTCCCATACAGTGCTCCACTACTGGGATTATTATGCCATCATCGGAGAGTATTCTTCCTTAGCTAGAAATAAATTCCTTCACATTTCAAACTGAGACATATTCCACCGATCTCTTTTCCGCATCGACGGACTAAGGGAAACCGTAAGAGTAGCAAACGTCTCTCTCCTGTGTAACATGCAAAACTTAGGCGCCGGACGTCCATAAGAGGGGTCAACAAACGGGCAGGCTCAGCGAACACAACACTAAAAGTGAGTTAGTAAGAGTTAATTCAAGCGGCGATTTTGTTTGGTCTGTTCGTTGACTCCCGTGTTCGTTGACCACCTTCCTCCTAGTCTACAGGTATTCCAACTTTCCAATTTGACTCACAGTAGGGTACAGTTAGATTGTACCTGGTGACCCAACATAATATTATCATAACGGCGGATATGCCCTTAAGTTTTTGGCAATTGCCCTACCCCCTACCTGTCAAACCATTAACTCTTGACAGTCCTGTATTTCTATATAAACCTTCAGTCATAGATAGGGAATACATCAAGCCATTCGTCCACCACCCCACCACCATCGGGTTCCACCAAAAACAAGGATTATAAAACGACTCAGTGAGCATTTTCAACCCCACATCATGCAGCTAACTATAGGTAGAGCGCAGGAGGCTGACTTCCAGAGTTCGCAGGTTGCCTTGGTGACTGTTACCTGAACCCGCCGACTGGTTCATAACATCAGTTGGAGTTAAAATGAAAAACAGCAGGTCCTCCCCAACACCTTTGGTACCCGCTCTAATTGAATTAGTATTTGGTACCGTCAGGGCCCTGGTCCGCCCCCATACAGGACAATTTATCTCATGCGGTTTCACAATGGCTGCAGCCTGCTACGTCATCAGTGACAGTCGCAGGGGCCGCCGCGACAACACTTCCGAAGGCAAGGCAGAATTCACTGGCCTCAAGGCAGAAATCAGTGGCTTCGGGGCGGAAATCAAGAGTGAAATCAGTGGCATCAAGGCCGATCTTGCAGTCATACGTGACAAGGTAGAATACTGCCAGTCGATGGTTGTGGAAGGTGGTCACCATATCATGAAGGCTCTCGATGGGAATAAACAACCGATACGGCAGTGGCTTCAGGAGCTGGAGGATCGCAAGGAGGGTAGTAAGATGGACTGTAATCCCACCCGGAGGGCTTAATGCTAGTAAGCTACAGATTTCTAATCTAATCTAACCGATATCTAATTTGTGAAAATTGTCTCTATTTAGCATCTTTGCCCGTTCCAACTTGCTACAAGGTTGAGAAGGGTTGGGGGAGGGAGGTTGGGGACTATTTTATTTTCTTGTCCTCCCACTTCAAGTTGTCCTTTCACCCGGCTCCTTTTTTTTATTCGGTTCGGAAATAGACATATTCCAAATTCAAAACTAGTTTAATCTGTGGTTTTGTGAACCCCTTCCTCATAAACATTATTGTTGCGTGTGGTCTTGGATAGTGCATTGTTACCGTAGTCCAAAGTTGTAGTGCTGTTTTGCAGCGTTCATAGAGTTTAACTTTAACCCACTGGCTCTCCCTGGTTACCCTTTCTCCCAAATCTTAAGTTCCCATTCTTTTCTTTATTGTTAGCAAAATCATCGATTCTGTACGTTTAGTCGGCTGATTGATTTACCTGGCTGAGGAATTCTTTAACTCGAGCTGGGGCTGGGAAATCCCCAAGCTCAAACCATGTTGCAATTCATTAAATATCCTGGCACCGAATTTTCCGAGAGGCTGTCAGGCACAACCAAGAGAGCCAATGTGTTCAGGAACCAGGGGAAATACAAATACAAATGCTACAGTATTCACCGCACACTTGTTGGAAGAAATATCTATATATATATATATAGCAATTTACGGAGAGAAGAATCAAATATGACCGAGTGAAATCTGCAAGTCATGAAACCACAACCAGGACCACCAGGACCACCACCCCTCCACAAACCAAAATTTACAGAGCTTTGCAAACAGAAACTCATAAATCCTCACCCAATCGTGCAAGCAAATATCCAAAAATTAGCAGGAGAGTACGGTAGATATCCGCATTCCCACCTCATCGGATTCCCCTGGTAGTGATCAAGAGCGGTGTTCAGTCGTCATTACCTGGCTGGTCGGGATTGACCTCTTCCTGTTCACATAGAATTTTCACCACTTCTTCTTGCCCAAATAAAGCAACCCCCGAGAGCCGACATTGACCTCTGCGCGTCCGAGTAATATTTCCACCACTGCCTCACGATCCTTCTTGCAGGGATTGACCCACTGTCTGGGCAGCGCCGGGAGCGGGATCCCCGATCCACCCTCAGCTACATACGAGAGTGGTGTGCCGCCATTATCTCCATGCTAGGATTGACTTCTTCCCGTTCGAGCAGTAGTTTCACCACGCTCTCGTATGCACCCCAAGTGGCATACCAGAGCGGTGTTCGGCCACCGTTATCTGCCACGTCGGGGTTGACCTCTTCCCGTTCGAGTGGTAGTTTCACCGCTCCCTCGTATCCATGCCAGGGGCATACGAGAGCGGTGTTCGGCCCCCATTATCTGCCACATCGGGGTTGACCTCTTCCCGTCCGAGTAGTAGTTTCACCCCCCTCGTATCCACCCTTAGTGGCATACGTGAACGGTGTTCGGCCCTCACTATCTGTCAGGTCGGGGTTTTCCTCTCCCCGTTCGAGTAGTAATTCCACCACCACCTAGATCCACCCCCCGCGGCATGCGGGAGTGGTGTTCGGCCATAACTATCTGCCACGCCGGGATTGACCTCTTCCCGTTTGAGTAGTCGTTTCACCACTCCCTAACGCCCACCCTGAGCGGCATACGAGAACGGCGTTCAGTCATAATTATCAGTCACGCTGGGGTTGACCTCTCCCCACCCGAGTAACATTTCCGCCACTCCCACATGTCCACTGTCAGCGGCATGCAAGAGCGGTGTTCTGCCGGCCGTATTTGCCACGTCAGAATTGACCTCTTCCCGCCCGACTAATAATTTCACCACCACCTCATATCCATTACGAGTAGCCCTTGCAAGTGGTGTATAACCCATAAAATCTCCTCCGTTGATATCATAGCATTCTATCTCTATCAAAGTAACCACAACCTCAACAATTCCGACGAACGATGCGCAATGTAGTCCATTGAACGGAGAGCGCGGATAAAATCCCCAAATATCCAAATTTGGCACCCACCCCAAAAGCAACTCTGTCGACACCTCGCCATAATCCTCCTTGAATAGCTCCACCGCAAGTGATATCGCATAGTTCGAGAGTTCCCTTTTCGCATGGACTCCCCAGTATACTGAACAGTATGATAGAAACTGGGCACCCCGGGCACCAGGAGTAGAAGCGGCCGAAAGGGCTCTATCCTGTCGCGAATTTAGATAAGCCAAACAGATTTCCGCTATTACCGAGTGAGGTCTGCTGAATACATCGGGGTGAGTGGAAAGATACTCCTGAAGAGTAAAGTGGATCAATCGCACAGTTGACGCCTCCTTATCCACTGTAATAAGCCGTTGACAGCAGCTAACCAATGTCGATATCAAAGAAACGTTTTTATTATTGAAATCCGTGAAGCCCAGATTGACTGCTATGGCGTGGCAGAGCTCATCCGCTTCCAACGGACGTTCGGCATGACTTATCCACATCAACGCTGCCATCCCGAGTCTTGATTTATCTCCAGCTTGTGCCTTTATCCGCTCGATGGTCGCGCCATAAACATCCCCTAACTCCAATCCATCCGCCATTCGGATAAGTTTTTCCCGTCTCAAATAGATTGTGGATTCATGTAAGATCGCATCGACACTCAAGGCCACTCGTAGAAACCTAGATGCATATCTATTAGCAGATGGTGTGGTGCAGGGTTCCCCGCATCATGCTCTAGGTACATTTCCGACATTCTTTCGGGGATCCTCTCCAGAATTTCTCCCTCCAAAGTCTTGTCCATTGCCTCCGGGGTTTCGTCCTCATCTAGCTTGATACGAATGTATTCTCTGATATCATCTTTTTGGAGCATATGGATACACTCATCACTCGTCCAGATAGGTGCCTTTCGACCTCAGCCCGAATATGAGGCCTTCTGATAATGAATATTCGCATGGACTGGGACTTCTCGAGGATTTGTTTTAGCGAATCAAGGACCTTGACTTGATGCACCGCTTCACATTCGTCCAGGGCGTCTATGCATACAAGTGTGCTCATCGAGGACGTGATAACCTGTAGCATCCTCACGATATCTAAAAGGGGCAGTTCTCGTCCGCCAACGGCCATCCTCTGCTCCTGAAAGGCCTCAGTCTTCGCAAGCGGCCAGGTCGGCCTGCAGATAACCGGCCGGCTTTCAGTCCGGCCAGGTCAGGCCAGTGTGAGACAGACCCAGGCTTCGTAGGCCAGGATTTGGGGACGCCTGCAGGCTTCATGGGTGCCTGGCGGCGGCGGCAGGCTTTCGGTATATTCCATGTGACAAGTCAATATTTCGTTGATGTGTGGGTGATATCTGCAGATATCTGCAGGTGCCGCCAGATATCTGAAGATACCCCCAGCTCTCTGAAAATGCCCGCAGATATCTGTTGGTTTTTCAGGCTTGAGCCACACAATTTAAATTTAATAATAATATTCTGATATGTTTTAGATATCCTGGTAGACAGAGAGGAGGTAGTTGCTTGTTTTCTCTTATCACCTGATTTATTGCTATAGCAAGTTGACAAAATTAGGGCCTGTTTGGACGTAACGGTTCTGTTCCGTTCCCCCATACAAATCGCCCTTTCCCTTCCCATTCAAAGCGGAGAGAAGGCCATTTTCACAGTAGAAACGGTCACTAAACAGGCCCTTAACCATTCACGCATGATGGACTGCAACGGAACTCTCCTGATAACCTTGCCCTTTCAACACCACAGAGAAATTTCCCCAGGTCGGATATTAATTTCTACTAGGTATTCTACTATGTATTTACATTTTTAATTTATTTTTTGGTTTTCATACGAGTGGGGCTGGTGGGGGAGCGCTGTTCTCACGTTAGTTAGCCATGAGCACAATCATGAGAGCAAGGGTGAATGGAAAGAAAGTTTCCTCCTGGGTTGCGCGTTGACCCACTCTTTTCCGGCCGTAACTCTTGGCTTTTCATCTGCTTATCTTATCTCAATCACATCTTATCACTCGAAAGCCTGCAGATATCTGCTGTTGTAAAATGTGCTTGATTCTCGGTGAAAAAGGGAAGCCCACCACTACCTTCCTTTTTCCATCTCGGGCAGGAAAGAGCTACTAATATACACAATGGACTTAGCAGTCACACCAGACACTGTGTCCTATACCATATCGACCATTCTCCTAACATGACGTACTAGTGACACTTCCATCTCCACATTCATCTACTAGTTGCATCAGATGCAGTCAACCTCAAGTAATTCGATCCCGAGAAGCCACATTTTCCAACACCTCCAGTCTGCTGAGGCCCGGTCAGGTAGGACCTGAAAGCCGGCCGCAAAAAATGCCTAGGCTAGCCGCCCTAAACCCAAGCCTGACCGGACTGGCCGCTTTCGAACGCTGAAAGCCTTCGATATTTCCTCTAGAACCTTTTCTAGTTCGCTAACGATTTGCTTCAGCAAGGAACCCAACACACTGGTCACAGACTGCTCCTTTCGGGCTGCGAAGTCAGAGTAAAAATAGGAAACCGCCGTGTTTTGTCTACTATCTCATTGCACAACCTATCCACTACCAGTGAACTAAAATCACGGCTTGTTAGCACTTATTCTCTTTTTATCTCCCAAGAGTAGCTCTCGTTACCTGATAAATGTCTTACCGACTCCCGGAGCTTCATAACAAAACAAGACCCCCTTATCACCTTCACCTCCACTACGATAGTCCTTCTAGCTTCTGAATTCTTCAGTTTGCATGAGCCACTCCCCCACATTGCCGACGCGGCGCTCCCGGATGTCCTGATGTTGTAGCTTAGGCTCTAGGGGTAATAGCCAGGCTAGGAGTTGAGACTGATCGTCGGCGACACTGTCGTTATTTTGCACATTCAATGAGTTGTTATTATTGAATTTGGTGGTGTTATTGATGGTACTTGTATGTTGAGACATCTTCCACTCTTTGTCGTTTGCGCCGTTGTAAGTTAGTTGTTGAGTACGGTCGGTTTATGGCGCTCTTGGAAGCTGAAGAGAAGGAGGGACTTTCTCAAGAAGAGCGGGGGTCTCCTGGCGCTAAAGCACCCTTGCAGTTCTCACTTCATAGAACGGGAGAAAAGCCTCGCACCCTACGGAGTATGGTAAAAAATAGAAAACCTTTTCTATCATGCATTCTCGCGCATACCTTTCCCATACCATCCTTGGCTGAGACATACCATCCAAAAGGGTTCACATAGCAACAAAAAGCAAACTCTCAATCGAGTATCAGCAGTTTCTTTATTACTAGCAAAAGCCCCCTCCAGACCTGGAGGTTTGTCTAATTGAAGTATTTAATTACCATTATTTGCAAATCATTACTTCACTCAAGACATCATGATTCAGGATCCAATTTAACCTCTCACAGCCACTTATCACTTATCAATGGCATATATACTTTAGATGAAGAACAGAGATTTTTCAAAATGTACATTTTAGAAATACAATTACATTAGAAAAGTTCAAAGATAAACTAAAAGTGCAGCATAATCCACCCCTCCTCGTTGTCCCAATTGTCCCAATTGCCCCAATTTACTTCTCTTTTAACTACAACTGCATGTTCAATCCACTATATTGTTATTTCATAGTATCTTAATTCACTATTTCCTGGACTTCTAAAGCAAATCTCGTCGAGTTTTTGATTTGTGACCTTAGTTCAAAGTATTTTAACTACCTTATTTACTAAAGGAACATCATAGCAGCATGCAAAGGGTTCTATTCCTGAGGTAAAACTTGAATCGTAAACACTAAGAATATCATCTGGGTAATAAACAGCATACATAGGCTAACTAAGAGAGATAAGGGTTATGAGGTACAACCTAGCAGTGGTTAATAGTGAATGTTGCCAGAACAATATTATCTAGAATCGGAATCTCAAAGAATTGACCATTAATTTGTTATTAAGAGAAAGGTGTTCATTTTCTTGAAGAATTGTTTATTCTACAACTGTATTTAAAAAATGTTTGGAAGATTAATTTGGTATATGATTGCTCAAACTAAAATAGGCAGCAGCATGTGAAAACTTTGGATTATAAGGGCTATAAATCATACATGATTGGATAATTCCAGCAAGTTAGCAAGATGTTCCTGATATGGGTACATCAGGAAAAAGTATTATATGCGTCCCGAGCGTCCCGTGCATCAGACGCTCAGGGAGCTCAGAACGTTAACCGTTACTCTGGATGAGACGTCGGCCGGACATCACCTCCTGACGCCATTCCCTATGTACCCCTGCGTCCTCGACGTCCCGACGACGTCCACCACCAAGCGCATGCGTCCAGACGCCGTCTCGATCGCTCCACTATTCATTTGTATTACTGAGTGCCATTCACAAAAGCTTCGAGGCGCTGGTGTCCCTTGTATCGTGACTTTGAACCTCATCCGCATCTTGATATTCTATTATTACTAGTCTACTGCCGTGACCAGGGCGTCCAGGACACCCTAGCCACGGCGATTCTACGTTTCTGAGCTCTCGCTCAGATCTCGCTCAGAAATACACCCCAAATTGTCCTCACGGCTCCACAGCTCGGCCAACCGAAATCTAATAGTTTACATTTCCTGCAAATCAAATTCCATAAACTCAACGGTTCACACATCGCCAAGTCTACAAAAAACCATTCTCTCCCACGCCTGCGTCACTTTCCTGCGAGTCG
>Ga0307517_10008932_pt1 | contig 14305 bp, 10 predicted proteins | sample 23_EM_MG_FD_194515 | JGI IMG/M metagenome (GOLD analysis project Ga0307517, IMG submission 194515) | Populus trichocarpa ectomycorrhiza microbial communities from riparian zone in the Pacific Northwest, United States - 23_EM | ecosystem: Host-associated > Plants > Roots > Unclassified | place... | reverse complement strand
TTCTTTTAATTTTAGATTTTTTTTATTTCATTTATGTTAATTTTTGGGTTTAGCAAGGAGTTGTAAATCTTTTAAAGAGATAGACTTCTTGAAGATAAATATTCAATAATAAAATCATGATTTAAATTTTTGTGTGATAATCCTATTTGGCTTTAATTTTGTTATTTTAGCTTGTTGTCTTCTTGTTTTTTGTTTTCATCTATAATCATAGCTGGATGAGGTAGGAAAACATTATATGCTTATGTACAAGAAAATGAAAAGGTTCATCTTGAAAAAAAAAAAGGAAAAACATACAAAATTAGAAAAATAGCTGATGCAAGAGGATTTTTAGAAAAATTTATTTGCATTCTTGGTAATCTTTTATTTTGTTTCTGTTTAGCTTAAGAAACTAAATACCTTGCTTAATAATTTTATTTTTTTTAAGACTTTTTTATTTTTTTTATTTTTAGATTATAAATCTCTCAAAGAAACAAACTATTTGAACATAAATATTTAATAATAAAATAATAAATTAAATTTTACGTGACAATGCTATCCAACTTCAATTCCTATAACTTATGTTTAAAGGCAAACGACAGATATCATTAACCTTTACTTGGATCTTTTTCTATTTTATTTATTACGGGCCTAATGGGCCTGGATACAAAATGGGTTTTACAATATCTATGAGTGAAATGGAGCTACAAGACGAGGCCTATTGGTTACATGGCCCATTAACCTTGATTACAAAATGATGCCAGCACTCCTTCCTTGATTTTCTAAGAAATTATTATTCAATACTTTTATAGTTTATATTCTCTCATGTTTTTCGTACAAAATTGAGGTTTATAAGTAATTATTAGGGTGGATTCCACTTTTATATACAAGAAAGAGAGAGTTTATTTCCGAAGGATTTAACAATTTTTCCCTAATTCTGTACATTTTAGGTCATTGTAAAGCAAACTAATTAAATTGGGAAAATTATTATGTTTTTCCATTATTTTTTACACAATTAAAGCAAACATATTAGATTTCGACTCTCATGTTTTTTAAACTACAATCAAAATCCTGCCAGATAAAAACAACCAACCCTAAAAGAATTCTAGATCGTTTCAAAACTCAAATCTGTGTGGGATTTTAACGTTGATGTTTTTTCTCAATTCGGACACTAAGTTTGATTCAGGTTCCATAAAAGGTAAGTGGCAGTGGATTTTTTGGTCATGAATTTATGATGCTTCCTCGCTTTGTGCAACAAATTTTGACCGCCCAGACCACGATTAAACTGCCAGCTTTGTATCCCTGTAATTCCCAACTGCGTCAAGAAGAAGACCGATCGGCATAAATACATAAAATCGGGTTAAAAAATTAACAAATACAATACATAAATTAGTTCTTGAAACCCCAGAAAAATAGATAAGGAAAGAGTAGGACACTCAAATCAAAGAGGGGCAGCATAAAAGAGAGAAACTTGGAGTGTAACATGTGAGAAAGCTCACAGCACAGGGCTACACAGTCGTGCCACGAGGCACAAAGAGGAAGAAACTTGACTTTTTTTTGAGTGGTAAGTATTTTTCCTTCTGTTTTTTTCTTTTTAAATTTTATTTATGATAGATTAAGTATCCTTGTCAAGAGTATTAGTGAGCTATAAACTCATTAATCTCTCCTATTTTGCAAGAGTTTCAATGAACTATGGTGGGGTTTGAAATTGAGTTTTCAGGTTTTTACCTCTTTAAACCTCTTTTCTTGCAACAAACCTATTATTTAATTTACAGTAGGTTAGGGTTTTTTGTCATGTTTTTTCCTTCAAGGAAAACTCGACCCCACCAGGGTCTTTTTCAAGAGCCTTCCTACAATAAGATTAATCAAAAGAGAAAAGAAACCGACTTTTTTCTTAGAATATTGATGATATAAATCTTTAATTATATTCTTATTTCTTTTTTGAGTGATAAAGTTCAAACCTTTGCAATTGATGATTTCTTTGTGTCTTTGTAAAGATTTAGGGTTTAAGATTTAATGTTTAACGTTTTTTTTTTCTAGCGTCACTCAATTGAAATAGTTCAGCTGACAATTTTTCTTCTTTTAACTTCATGTCAGATTTGAAGAGTCCAAATTGGTTTTACACCAAGGGACTTAAAAATCAGAGTAGGAGATGCCTCCACTTTAAAAGTTTTAACAATATTTTTTGTCAGAAGTGGACAAGAATTCTCACTTTGAAGCCTATTGTTGAAGGTGAAGGGCCAGAGGAAGTTAGTTCCAGATTAAATTGCATTGAATTTTCGGTTAGATATGGCACGAAATACTGGTGGTCACAGTACAAAAATAGCAGAGGCATCCATGGCAGTGGCGCATTTTGGCTTCGCCGAAGAAAAGGTTAAGGAAACGCTAAAAAGACTGGTAAAATTGTATAAGGATGACTGGAAGCTCATTGAAGAAGATAATTATAAAGAACTGATTGATATTCTAACAAAGGAGAGTAATGAGGAATCAAACTTGAATTACAATTTCGAACATCGGCATGGCCAGGCTTCATTTTCTGCTGTTAACTTTGCTAACAAAAAAGCTAAAATTTTGGGTTCTAGTCCACCAGCTCAGGATAAAGGAAAGAGTCTAGAATCTCCTCAAGCTGCTGCTAGAGGAACAAGATCAAATTTTGTGAAGGATAAAGTTATGGAGGATAGAGTACATGAAGGTGTTTCCAATTCATCACAGTTTGATATTGCATCTTCAGTCAATTCAGAAGTGAAGGTCTCCTTAATTTGTAACTCTTCTGGAAATTCTTATTTCAGACAACGGAGTTTGGATGCGGTTCTAGAAGAGGTGGAAGATGAATGCCGCAAAACATATGGAATCCAGAATCCTGATTTCTCTTTGGTGAAGTTGATGGAAAAGGTGTGCCGGTTCTTCTTGGAGATGGACAACGGTTCTAGCAGTGAAACTGGGAGAAACATTTGTGAGAAATCAAAGCAGCCTGAAGGAAAAGAAGTTGTAACAGATGATAACGAGGACAACTCTACATTGGAGCCGAGTAAGGTTCTACAAGACTCACAATCTTCAGAACCACAGATGATGGAGGCTGTCCTTCAAAAGAAATACCCCATTTATCTCAAAGATATATCTCGTGGTGAAGATAATATACCAGTTCCCCTGGTGAATGAAAGCAGCACACTAGAGTTGCCAGATTTTATCTACATAAAAAATAACATGGTATACCAAGGTGGCCATGTTGATTTTTCTCTTGCTCGAATATCAGAAGATAACTGTTGTGCACAATGTCTTGGAGATTGTCTATCCTCAGACTTGCCTTGTGCATGTGCTGCGGAAACAGGTGGCGAGTTTGTTTACACGCAGAAGGGAATGCTGAAGGAAGAATTTTTGGATGAAGCCATTGCCGTGTCTCTGGATCCTCAAAGAAAACACTTCTACTACTGTGAAATCTGCCCCCTGCAGAATGAACCGCAACAGAGATATGGGAAAATAAAACGATGCAAGGGCCATTTAACTAGGAAATTTATAAAAGAGTGCTGGAGTAAATGTGGATGCAACAAGAAATGTGGAAATCGTGTTGTCCAGCGAGGGATACAAGTTGCTTTGCAGGTCTGAGTAAATTCCTGTTAGATACCTCAGCATGTTCATTTAGAAGCCATTTAGTATTTGTGTCCTTTTTTCTTCATGGCATCTTTTTGTGTATTAACTACCAAGTTATGTATATATTATCTAGGTTTTTGCAGCACCTGAAGGGAAAGGGTGGGGTGTTCAATCTGTGAATGCCCTGAAGAAAGGCACTTTCATTTGTGAGTATGTAGGCGAAATTGTGACGAATCAGGAACTATACGAGCGAAACAATGAAAGGGCTGCTAAAAAGGAGAGGCATACTTATCCAGTGCTGCTGGATGCAGACTGGGGCTCTGAAAGGATACTGGAGGATGAGGAGGCCCTTTGCTTGGACGCAACAGAATTTGGAAACATTGGCAGGTTTATCAATCACAGGTACTTCCATAGCCCTCCTGACACTTTCCTACCTTGCCTCTACTTGATTAAGAAATTTTTTAGGTGCTATGTTTTTATCATGCATGAGTGTGGATATCTTAATTATACTTTTTTTTTGTCAGGTGTTATGATTCTAACTTGATTGAGATTCCAGTGGAAGTGGAGACTCCGGATCATCACTATTATAGAGTATGAAGCTTAGATTCTCAAGCTTGAGTTGCGTTTAGCTGGTGTCTTATGACAGAAGAGATAAATATAAAATAAACAAAAAAAAATGTTTGATTGAAAGAACGAAAACAAAGACATGAAATAAGACATTTCTGTGATAATTTTCAATTGAATTTCTGTTTTTTTAAAACAGGAAATATAGGAGACAAGTCCCTTTTGTCTCCACTATCTCATCTCTACTATCTAGTAACAGTAACCAAATGCTAGCTAGTGTTTTTCTTTTTCTCAGTGAAATAGAATCATATCTTGAATTCCGTGGATGTAAGGGTTCAATTGTTTATTTTTTCTACTTATCATGCAGCATGCTTTTTTCACAACTAGAGGTATTGAGCCGATGGAAGAGTTGACATGGGTAAAATTTCGCTCCATCTTATATCACGTGCTTTGTTCAGTAAACAGAACAAATTTATTTGGCATCTGTTGACTTTAAGACTATATATTGCAGGGTTAATGAATGTTTATTATTGCAGGATTATGGTATTCAGTTTGATGACAAGCATCATCCGATCAAAGCATTCAAATGCAAGTGTGGAAGCACGGGCTGCCGAGACAAGAAAAGACGGCATTAATCTATTGATCAAAGTTAATTTTTAGTTGCTGCATAATGAGATGGTAGTCAGTTCTGAATCAGGAAGGGAAATATCATACCATTGTGTGGTTCAAAATAAGAAGAAAAACCTCATGGATTAGCCGCAATTGAGGAAAATCATTAAACTCTTTTGATATCCTATCTTCATTTTATCTGAGGATACATTACCTTTTAATCTTGTATCCATCTTTTTTCCTAATTAATAGGATCTTTTTTTTTTACCAGCATACCCTTCCAATCCATATTGAAGCAAGAAAGGGTAGGAATTCACAGGTTTTTTGCTGTCGAATTCTTACCATTGATGCTTACTTCTTATTTTCTTCCATCTTTCCCTGTCGAATTCCCCATTCTTCAGTGATTTTGTGTCTTAACAAGCAATATATTAATTCAACAAAACTTGGATATAGCAGAAGCACAATAACATGGAACTGACAGCAGAATGGAGGAAACAAACAGGATTGATGACATGTAAGTTGTAAGGAAAAACCTTTCTAGATGTTAGCATGTCAGCAGTTAATATAAGAGCTCTTCAGGAATACTTTGGAGTGCAGGAGTCCAAGAACGCCGGCAACTCCCCTTTGCTGCGTTGGATCTTGAAAGATGCTTTCTCCGCAGAAGATTTAATCGCTGTTCGAGGGATAAAGATGATGCTGGTGAATATGATTGATTAGTACTGCTCTCGCAACCTCTCATCAGCTCTAACATTCGCTTTAAATCTTGCTTCCTTACCACCAACTTCATCCTCACAAATCCATCTTCATCTTCATTGGTGTGTGAAACAACACTTCCATCATTTACTTGTGCAATGGATTCCAACAAATTGCTCTTCAGACTCCGATGATTTCGACCTCTTAATGCTCGAAAATCTCTCTTCGGTGAGGCCTTCCCTTCTGAAACTTCCAAGCACTGGTCCATCTTTAATTCCCCGTTAGCAGATTGATATGTGGTATAATGGATTAGTAACTCCCGTATCTACCAGCCTTATATAGGAACTGACTCAGAATCTTAATAAACTATATTCCAGATATAACCACTGATAGCTTGACTTTGTTAGCCAAAAAACCAGAATGCCTGGTCACGTCGCTTACAAATGCTTCTTGCTATGAGATCAGAGGCTCATTTGTCAAAGAAAGAGTTAGTTTACTTGCATTTCGAAGCAATCAAAAGAAATATTTCTTAATCGATTAAGCTTTCTAACTGATTAATTAATTTATTGATGTATGACAACAAACCATAACGAAGCTCACCAACCCCTCACATGCAAATCCTGACATTGCGCTGGAAAGTAGCAACGCGTATACATGAAATCAAGAGGTTATCTGTGTTTGGTTATCTTGAATAAGCTTTGAGCAGTTGAATAAGCACAGCACAGCACAGCACAGGACCAAATCTATAAGAAAGGTCAAGAGATACTTCAGGAGAACAGGGTTGGTGTGATGGGGTCCTCGTACAAATGCAAGATTGTCAATTGGTGAGCTGTCTGTAACCTGTCATTCCAATCATTCATCTTCTCCCAAGCCCTAACCATCTTAACTTCCATATTCCAATATGTAGTTTGTATTCTTTGAAAGAAGAATATCATACACACCTAACTCCAGGCTGCTTTTGGTATTGTTATAGTTAGCCAATTATAAGTGCTACCTCCTCATCTACGAACTCAACTTCTGTAAGTGATTGATTTCATCTACCTTGGCCAAAATAATATAACCAAAGTAGAAGATAGTCTTGTTGAAATGGGTTTTTTCAATTTGTATGGGGGCCAAAAATTTACATGCATGCTAAAGCTCGTCAATTTACTGCGATGGGCATCAGAGAGCCAGTAGAAGGCACAGCATGGCTAGGCAACAGAAAAGAAGAAGCATATAATACATTTCTTCCTGTAATATAATTACTTGATTGTTATAATTTTCAGAGTCTCCACATCTATTTGAAATAAATAATCGTCGACATACATTGTAAAAATTCACACTTATTATTATGTTATTATCTTAAATTCTTATTATTAGTGTGAATAACTTCCTTTTTTTTAAAGCATGAATTAAATTTAATGTGGACAAAAGACATATTTATTTCCCAACTATCACCCAATTATCTATTGAATCCCCACACAAAATAATTCTCAACTAGATTCCCCGTATATTGAACATTATCCAATTAACCATCTCCTTAGAAGTTTTGCCTTCATAAACATAAAAAAAACAATTATCTGATTAGGCAATGTATTAAGAGAATTTTGTGATACTCCAAACTGAAATCTCTCTGTCTCAGCCTTATTTTTCATTGTGCCTATTGCTTTTGTATATTTGTCATATGGTATTTATTTATAGTCGTGTTGATTCCATCTTCAATGATTTTGGACATGTTGTTTCCTGTATTAGTTTGAGATACATCTCTGATTAGGCAGTTTTTCACATCTGTAGTAGAGGACTTTTGAGCATAAGGACGAGGTCACAGGACGAGGTCGAAAAGCAGTGTAGTAATGCTGCGGTGTTGGTTCGATTATCTAATCTGCCAGACCCCATTATTCATCACAATTTTTTTTTCCTTCCTTGAGGCTCGAACTGTAGCAGCATCAAAATGGTGTAGACAATTGTCCGTCTCTAGCCCATTTCTTAAGTTTATAACAAATTGTTCATATGATGGTCCCTCAAATTTTGTGTAAGCAATTTGGTGATCGTGTAGATAGATTGCTGAGCCAGCGAAATGGGTTGGCGATACTTCGTTTTTTACTCCACTGGGCTTGCCGGCACAAAGATAACTGTGATATTGATTTAAATCTTATTGATAAATGGATCGGTGTTTCTGTGAATTGTCAAGTTCAGGAGATTAACCTTGAGGTTGGGATAGCTGAAGAAGATCCATTCTCCGAGTCGGAGGAAAATTCTAGCTTAGATGAACCATCTTTTGGGTCGGAGGAAAATTCAGTCTTTTGAGTCGCCTAGGTGGATGTTTGGTTCCAAGACATTGAGAATTCAAGTTAGATCTCCAATATAAGTGTCTTGAAGAGCCCAGTGGAGTGTTTGCTTCTCTTGAGCATGTCTCTTTGAATTCTATGTTAGGTTCTGATTCTAAAAATGCTCTAAAAAAGTTAGATATCCAATGCTTATACTTACCTGTTACAATTGTTTCATGCTGAAATATATAGTGTTTACTTATGTTAGCGATGCTGCAGCTCAATTCCTTCTCAATCACCTTCCTGATGTGTTTGATGATCTCCAGTAATTGGTCATTACAGTGAATGGCTGTCTGAAGGACTACCACTTTCCAGTTTTAGCTTCCATTCTGACGCGATCGCCTGATTTAGAATCTTTGTCCAAGACTTGCAATGAAAATCGATATCAACCTGACTGTTCCAGGGTGAGAGTGGTTGGGAATTAGCAGTAGTCTCTCCATGTTGCCTACACATTCCTTTACCTCATCGTTTCATTTTTTTGTCTTTTTGTTTCAGAAGTTGAAGAATAAGACAACCCAGTTTTGCAAACAGAGAGAAGGATTTCGCAACCTAATCGGTCACCAACGGCAAGAAATAGAAATAGAGCTGAAAGGAAAAGGTCATCAGGTTGGGGTTGTGGAAAACATGCTTAAGATTGCCAAAGGGTCGAAGAAGATGATCATCATTCCTCAAAAGCAAACTTGAAATCGCTGTCAAAGACTGGTTACATAATTCCAGGGCAGCATCTTTATTGTTCGATTTGAATTTAGTTGAGAAAGAATTTCACGTTGGAGAATACAAGAGGACTGATTTTCGTTGCAAATTGATTGCAGTGAAGGAACGTTTTTATGAATAATCTTGAGTTGTATTTATTTAGTATTTCAAAATAAAAAAAATAAACTCAAAAAAGATAAAATATGTTCAGTTAAAAAGATAAATTTAGAATAGTACTTCCTTTCTTCTTCCTCATTTCCGCAGCTGCTAAAAAAACCCAGTCGACCCAACCCTTTCTTTCCTCCTTGAAACCGCATAAACCAGCCGATTATTCCTCAGCATCCTTAGTGTTTTTTCTCCGAAAACCGCCGTCCCCAACGCGATTTGTAGCCTCCACCGCCGCGACCACCACTCCTCAGTCGACAAATCTAGGTAAACATCCTTTATTACTCATTATTTCGTGGGTTTCATATTTATTTTGTGATTGTTTGAGCGTTGATTGGATTGTTGTTTAGGGTTAAGTTTTATATATTAGGGTTTGTTGATTTGAGATAAATTAGGATTTAATTGATGCGATTGATGATTATTTCATGCAATTGAGCATGTAAATAACATCAACAGTTCTCAGTTGCAGTGATGAGGCCAACGTTGGATTGCTTAGAGATAATGAGAAGGCCAAGATACTTTTGTTGTTTTGTTACAATAGTATTGCAATAGGAAGCGACGACAACAGGTTTTTAGATTTTCTATTCCATGATGTCCTCAACTTTTCATAAAAAAAAGTGAAATACCGCTATAGATTAAAATCATGGAATATTATAGATTAATATTCCGTGATTTTTTATGGGCCAAAATACTCCCTCTGGGTTCTTTTGGTTATTGCTACTGCAACTGATTACACTTTTTTTTGGTCAATTTTTTTTAAAATTGTTTTGTGTAAGCAAAGACCAAAAACATAAACTTTGTGGCTTTCTGATGTAATTGAATGTGAAATCTCTGTTATTCAATTGTGTTCTCTCTGATGGTGAAGCAATTCTTTGGAAATTCGTGTTTTGGTTCATGGGCAGCTGTAGAAATAAACAAAAAGATTCTTTATTCTTTTTGTTGTTTTGGTTCTTTTGTTCCAGTCTGATGTTGTTGCATTTGTTTATGGTATTATATTCAATCCAGAAAATGTGCTAACTTTCAAATCCCTGTAACTTTTCTTGCAGTTCAGACTTCAGACTCCTACAAATGGTGAACGCCACTAAAGGGTTGTTCATATCCTGGTAAATATCTCATTAGCTTAAACCTTTTCAGCCAAGGAAATTGAGGAATTTTTTAGTTGTTAATGCATTTCTAGCCATCCATTCTTGGGCTGGTATGTGATTGTCATCAATGCGATAATTTGAAGCCATTCGTTGCTTGCAATGGAATGGCCAAGTAGGTGCATATAGATGTGCATATATTTCATGCATGTGGTGGAGGCTTTTGTTTAGCTTCACCTTTCTTGCTCCAATTTTTTTTACCGAAGGACTTTTGTCATGTTTATATTGTAGTGACATACCTATGGTACAATTCATCATCAATTTGAATGCTTCGCTACCGGCATTACAGAAGTTCATTATTCATATTTTGGACAGCTCTCAAATGTTTGTTCAACCCCATGTGTCTGAAATGATACGAAGTGCAACTGCAGACTTCAGAGAGCAGAATTCCTACGAGAAGCCTCCTTAATTAGTCTCTCTTTTCTCTCGTTTATGGTATTTGTATCATAAACACTCATTGGACCATCATATCCATACTTAAGCTCATCAATATTTCTGTTTGCGTTTGTCCTGCAATGCAAATCAAAGCCTTCTTGCTAATGGAACAAAATATCCACAGGCAATATCCGTTTTAAGTCGGAGTCTACTTGGAAGGGTATGGAGTTGAAACGTGTTTTCCTGTATAGCTCCCTAGTATTCTTGCAAAACAAGAGAGACTACGTGGGGTATATTTGCCATGTTTGCTTTGGAGTCAGGAGTTGAGTTGAGGTTAAAATTCAAATTGAAGTGTCCCTCTTTGATCAGTTTCCTTGTAGCTTAGAATCTTTACCTTGAGAGTTCCGTGAACTAAATGTAATACAAGTATTTTACCCTCTACAAGTAAGGATTCTTGAAGCCATTTAAGTAGCAGGTTGTCCTACACGTTTGTTTCATCTGACCAGGTCGTTGGCACATCATGAAAAAAAATTCTCCCCTCGATGTATGCTTGATTCTTTGTATTTTTTTTTTTAATGTATTTCTGCAAAATTTATCTGAAATCGAAAACGAAAAGAAAAAAAGTGAAAGGCTGAAAGAAAATTAGTTTATTGTGGATGTAGATGAGCTGTTTAAGATCTTATTGGAAAGAGACTTGGTCTCAACGTCTCAATACATAAGCAGGATGAGGATATTCTTTCACATTGGAAAGGAAAAAAACAAAAAAAAGAAGTTTGATTATAAAGTACCATAATATAGTGATAATAACATTAAGATTTTGATTAACAAAACGTTCTTGGTTTAAATTATTATGAAATCAGGACATTCTTGTGGTGGATTCTGCCCGATTAAGTTATGTTTTGGATTGCAGTTGTGTGTTAAGTTGTGATGCTGGCTCATTCTTTCACACTCCAGTCCGAGTATAACCCAGATAAGAAGAAAAGACGAGTATTTTACCTTCACGCTTATACATGCCATATTTGATTGTCGTCGTAATAACAGAAAATCAATAAAGCAAAACGACCAAAGATGAGTACAAAAAGGAAACTTGACGAACAGAGCCCCCTGCAAAAATCTGGGTATCGAGAGTCGCGAAAAACCATTTACTGTATTCACAAGTGATTCGGTGAGCTATTTTTATTACCTGTTTAAACAAGCCACAACTGATCGTGAAGATGATTATCTATTGGTCCCTTAACATTTCTTCCCTCCATCCATAATTAACCTTAGCAATGAAGTCTTCAATTCTCTTCTCCAGATTCTCATCAATCTCTTCATCAACATCTTGCCAACCAATCTCAGCAGCGCTTCCATTGTTGTCGTCGTCTTCATTACAACCATCAGAACAACTGTGCTTCTCGTCATCATTGTCTATGCCATTGCCATTGTCATTATTGTCATTCTCGCCCTTAATGTTAACACATATGTCCCCTGCAACATCACATGAAGGTTCAGCATTCTCATTGCTCTCATTCTCACCCTTGCTCTTAACATAGGCATCTCCACATGAAGACAGTAAAGGCGGCCAGAGTTCATCGAGTTCTTCTTTGCATGGCTTATAACTCCAAAAGATGATGACCACAATTAAGAAGTTGAACAACAAATACAAAAGGACAGCAGATGAAAAGCTCACAACCAGAGCAGCAGCTAAAAAGAAAGTTAAGAATACTGGCAAGGCAACAAGCTTCATTTCTAGTGCAAAATTTGATGATACAGCTAACCAAATAAAACACAGCGCGTGCTATGCTGTTGATGCCGCTTTTCTATAATCATTTGCACTGGGGTTTCAGTTATATAGTTGCATGAGGTTTTATATAAGAAAAAGAAAAGTGAAACTCTCAGAAGTTGCTCTGTTTTAATAATGTATTATTTGCACAGAAGTTTAGGCCAAATATGTCGAGCAACACAAATTTTCAAGCACAAGATAGAAACTTCTGCAGAGCTTCTTAGATTGCGGCTTGTAATGCTAGCCACCTAACGTGTTCTCGTGACATCAATCTAAAACAGATTCAAGTTTACGCCAATTCACGAACAAGCTAAACGTGGACAGATGAAGCTTGTAAACCCAGTTAAATAAAGATCTCATCTGATGATGATTTATAACATTTTACTCCTCGTTCTTTATATGCCCTCCTCTAGGGCAGAGCTTAAGCTGGCCAGCATGCTTGTAGTAGGTTCAGGTCCTGCAGCAGGCCCAGTGACTCCCGCTTTTCTTCTACTTTGATTAGTGAACCTTTAGTGAAATTTCCTGTAACAAGCTTTCCCGTTCAACTTTTTCAAGACAGCGACTGTCGGCGCCTATTGACAAAACATCCATTGAATCTGATGTTAACAGCTTTTTTAAGAAAAATAAAGATATCCTCTGATGGACTTAGATTACATTTTTTTCTTCCAAATAATCTTAAAAGTATATTTTTTATACGATTGATGCATTTAAAAAATATATTTCCTTAACCATGTTCAAATTTAAAAAGTCAAAAGAGAAAAGATACCTTGTAGCCTCCTCTCTACTGGTTGATTTAACGCGGTATGATGGGGAAGCCGTGGGCCACGGTTTTGCAACTAGAGATGGAGTTCTTAACTAGCTATGTTATAAAAATAATAGTTTTTATATTAGCTAGGCTTGTAATTAACACGAGAGATCTTTCCAAGTAAATTCTTCGAAGTTCTTTACGAACTTTCTTTCAAAGCCCCAAATTGGAGTTCCAACTTTATTATATGAGCTTCATTTTCATTTTTATTTTTATTTCCTAATAAAGATATTTTCAAGTTCATTTACATAATAAGATTTATTTGTTCGAAATTTCACCATCTTACCCAACTCGTAATTTACCAAGGAAAAATATATAACTGGATGAAAACTATTTGCTTCCTGGTTATTTTTTAATTATTTAATTTAGAAAAATATTTTTTTATTTATAATGTTTTATTGTTTCTCCTATTTACTTTAAGAACTATAGAATTATTTAGTCTAAAAATATTATTTTTTCTCATTAGTTTAGGAGACTAATATAGATAGAATTATTTATCTTATATTTCATAAAAAAAAATATTGCATTTCTTATGTTTCTCCGTGCAGCATACAGCATAATAGGTTAACTTGATGACTCATTGATCGATTTAACTCAAATTATATTCGTTAAAAATGTTAGTTTTTTTTTTAAAAAAAATATTTCAAGCTTTTATTTCATTTCAAAAACTAGCATAGATAAAATTATTTATCTTGTATTTCATAAAAAAAAAATTATATTTCTTACAGTTTTTTATTGTAGCGCAGCAGGCTACCGTGATAACTTACTAATATAAAATCTAGTCCAAATTAAATTACTAGAAAAAACTAGTTTTTCTATAAAAAAATATTTCAAGCTTTTATTTTAAAAAAATTAATTAAAAATTAGATTAAACCGGGTAAATCTCTATCCACTATGCAAGGTCAACCTCCAACCCAAATAGAAAAGTGGGGTATGATGAGGAAAAGAAAATAATAGAAATATCTTTTTACCAAAAAAAAATTCCAAAATAAAAAGGTTTTTCTTTACGGGCTGCAGCAGCAAGAGCCATCGTAATCAAGAACCACGATTCCATAGCTCGCACGATCACAATGAAGCGCATTTGGGCTTAATGATTTATGTGAGTGAAAGTACCGAGGCTTGCCTAGTGTTAATTTGGACCAACCAATATAATCAAGGCTTGCAAGCGTTCTTACTAAATAAAAACTCAATATTTTTTTTTTTAAAAGAAAAAAAGGTGGAACCCAGGCCTGCAGTCACGATTGCATAATTGGGCCTAATTATTAGGTTTTCGGCCCACTAGTATGGGTCAAGGCCTAAAATGGTCATTAAATAAAATTTGAAGATTTTATAATAATTATCTCTGCAGTTGACTGATGAGAGTTCATGTAATTATATATTTCAAACAGTGAAAATTCTCTAAAAATGAGTTGGTAAAAAAATTGATTTTGATGAAAGAAATTTATATATTTTAACTACAATAAATATTAAACCCTACAAGATTCAACCTTATCAGATCATAAATTATAATAATTAGTAAACTCACCCAAAATAAAATCTAGATTATGATTCAAGAGGGTGAACTCATCTAGATTTAACTCATATTTTTTAAAAGGTTAAAATAAAGTTATTTTAAAAAGCTTTT